>ERZ807291.2381-NODE-2381-length-28543-cov-5.117769_pt1 | contig 28543 bp, 26 predicted proteins | sample MGYA00521257_ERZ807291 | MGnify/ENA primary metagenome ERZ807291 (study PRJEB31413, sample SAMN03169783) | marine metagenome | biome: Marine; feature: Water; material: Subsurface seawater | place: North Sea | collected 2011-04-28 | depth 1 m m ...
TGGTTGGATCCTCTCCTTAAGAGAATCTCGTGTCCACTTTTCTCAGGCCAGATCAGTTCAAAGGTGACAAAGTAACGATGGCAATGATCAAGAAAGCCGAAGAGGATTGGCCTGATAACTATGAGATGCAGGTCTTCCAGTTCTTGAAACAGGTTAAGGCCTATTATGAGCTTAACAAGTCTTAGGCCTTAAACTGGATATTAAATTAGGCTTTTACGCTATGGGAACGAGATTGACTGAACTGGGCTAGTCTCGGGAATGTATATCTTAATGACTTAAAAGGCGGGTATGTAAGTAGTATGTAAGAAACGGCCTCTTTAGGCTTTTCGAGTAGGCATAAAAAAGCCCTAAGTGCTTATTCTTAGGGCGTTTCTGGAAAATGGTGGAGCATAGGAGAGTCGAACTCCTGACCTCTTGCATGCCATGCAAGCGCTCTACCAACTGAGCTAATGCCCCTTTACAGGAGATTTGGAAAATGGGTGGCGAATGACTCGCGTCAATAGTTTTTCATGGGAATTTTGCCTAGGCTGGGATGGTGTGTTTCATCTTGTGGGGATTCGAGAGTCTCTGAAGTCGCCACTACGGGAATCAGCTGACTGCCGGTTAAAGAGGGTGGATCACATCAAGAGCTCCAGTGAGGCCGCTGCTGTCCAGCCCCATATGATCTCCGCAAAAATAGAGCATGTCGTTCTGTAATGGGGCGGTGAAGCTGATCGTGCCTTCGGGGAATTCGAAGTCGTAGCGGTAGCAGTGGAGGGCTTGGCGTTGGATCGGGAGGGCGGCTTCGAGGCGCTCGGTCCAGCCGTTTTCGATGAATTCGATGTAGAGCGTCTCGTCGGGGCCGTAGATTTTGTCGCCGACGATGCGGTGCTGGAGGTGCTCGGCATGCACACGAATCTGGTGTTTGCGCCCAGTCACGGGCTCGATGCGGCAGAGCGTGTAGCCGTTTTGTGCGATGAGCGGGACGAAGTCGGTGACGGCGTCTTGAGAGGTGCGGTCGTAGCTGACTTCGGATTTGACGATGACGGGCCCGCCTTTGCGCCGGGCGATGGGAAGGTCGACATGTTGCGGCTCGCGAAGCTCGCCCTCGAGCAGGGCAATGTAGGCCTTTTTCACGATGCGATTCTGGATCGCCATCTGGAACTTGCGGGCCACGGAAGGGCGCTTAGCGAAGATGACAAGGCCGCTCGTTTCACGGTCGAGACGAGCCACAAGGTGTAGTTTTTCGGCTCTCGTGTAGGCGCGGACGACCCCCACTAAGCTCGACATGGGCCCGTTTTTCGAGGGGTGACAGACGAGCCAGCCCGGTTTGTTGACGATGAGTAGGTTGTCGTCTTCTTGCACGATCCAGCCGGGGAAATCGGCGGGATCGACGAGGGGGGCGTCTTCGCCGTAGGGATTGTTCATTTTTGATTGGGAAGTGGGAAGTGGAAGAATTGCTGTCGATTATTTCCGGTGCTCTTCGAGGCGCATTTTACTGAGAATGATGCCGCCGACCCGGGTGACGACGACTATGGGCAGCTTGCTGCCAAGAAAGGCGATGCAGCGGTTTTTCCAGCCGGTAACGTGGATGGACCGCCCCTTGGCGATGGCGCGGAGAGTCCGTGTGGCAACTTCGTCGGAGGTCATGTCGAGGCCTTTATTGGCCCCTCTACCCATCGGAGGTGTCTTGAAACCTGCCGCTTTAAAGAAATTCGAGCGCGTCGGACCGGGGCAGATGGCGAGGGCTCGGACTTTCGTGCCGCGGAGGTCTTCATTCAGTGCCAGTGACCAGTTGCGGACAAAGGATTTAGTGGCTCCGTAGGTGGCGAGGAAGGGCGTGGGTTGGAAGGCAGCGGTCGAGGCTATGTTGACGACAACGCCACCGCGATCGAGCATAGTAGGGAGCAATCGAGCGGTTAGATCGACGACGGCACGTATATTTAAGTCGATCATATTCAGCTGCTTATCTATGTCCAGTTCCGGCATTCGGCCGTAGTCGCCGAAGCCGCTGTTGTTGACTAGGAGCACTTCGCCTTTGGGGGCATGAGTCAGGCGTGCCTTGAGTGACTGGGCGGCTTCGCCCAAGGCCTGAGCATTGCTCAAATCGACGGGCAGATGGGTGCCGTTTTCACCTAAAAAAAAGTCCGGTTTCGACCGAGAAAGGTTGCATACATGCACCTGGGGCCTTATCTTCAAAATTGCTTTGATAATTGAGCAGCCAATTCCAGACGAACCGCCCGTAACGATGATTACGGAGAAGCGAGTAAAGTATTCTGAATACTTTATGTTAGTCGTAGGAGTTGGCATTTTTTTGCGCAATTGTATCGAAGCGGCGGAGCCAACCGGCTCTGTTAATAGGAACCGATAATAGAAAAGGAATAATACATATGAAGCAACATGACGTTATCATCTCTGGTTTGAACATGGAATTGACCGAGGCGATCAAAAATATGGTTCACGAAAAAGCAGAAAAACTCTTCGAACACGAAGATCAAATCATCCGAATGCGTGTGGAGCTCGAATATGATCCGCATCAATCTACGCATCAGAAAGAATTTATCGCCAAGGGGCAACTTGAAGTGAGAGGGAATGACCACTTCGCGTCTGCGGCAACCGAAGACCTCTACAAATCGATCGACGATCTGGTCAGCAAGCTTGACCGCATGCTTCGCCGCCGCTCCCGCTTGAAGAAGGTGAAACGGAAAGATACCCACTTGGTGGATATCCCCGCTGACATTCCCAAGGCGGTCTAGCCCCTTCGGGACTTGTTCCCGCCTCTAAGCTATCGAATCTCAGCCCGGCAGTCCTCTGCCGGGCTTTTTCGTTTTCGTAGCGCAGGCATGAGAAATTTGTTCTTTGGGAGAAAGCACTCGGATCGACTCGCCCGCAGATGACTTCCAGACGCACCTAAAGGATCGGACCTACGTATGCGGCTTCCTTTAGGTGGCCGCCTGACCCCGCACTTAAAATTGCCAGCTGCTGGTCAATCTGCGAAGCACTTTGTGCTTTGCAGTATTGTCATTATCAGTATGTCTTACCCTTATGAATCCAAATATTTACCAAGTTCTACACGTGGTCGGCATCCTGATGCTTTTTTTAGGCTATGGTGCCTTGCTGGCTCGCAGTATGGCCGCTCCAGACAATGTCTCGGTACGGAAGTTGGGCTCGATCACGAGCGGGGTAGGCTTGCTGCTGATCTTGGTTGCCGGTTTCGGTCTGATTTCCAAGCTGGGGCACAGTTTTGTCGCACCTTGGTTGATCGTAAAGATGGTCATTTGGCTGGCGCTTGGTGGACTGATTGTATTGTTCAACCGTAAACCTCAGCTCGCTGTGATGCTCTGGTGGCTTCTGATCGCCCTGGGTGCTGTCGCTGCCAGCATGGTGTATATCGTCCGGTTTTAATTTGATTGCCGACTGGAATCATTTTTTTGAAACTTCTGCTTGATCTAGTGCTCGAGCTTTGTCTTTATCCCGCACTTCTTAAATGCACCTGTAGCTCAATTGGATAGAGCGCCTGACTACGAATCAGGAGGTTAGGGGTTCAAGTCCCTTCAGGTGTACCATTTTTTCCATGGAATGGTGCCCTCAAATCTCATACGCCTCAAGTGGCTTCGGATCGAGGATTTTTGTATCAGGTAGGTGCCTCTTAAGCTCCCGATAAAACCAGTCGCGGGCGTTTTGATCGCCGTGTGTCAGCACAATCGCGCGCGCCTCACTCTGCTCTGCATATTCGAGAAGTTCATCGCGGTCGGCATGACCGCTCAGATCGTATTGGTCGATGCTTGCACGGAGGGGAGCCAGGTAGTCGAGCGCGTCGAAGAAGAAGCTGGCTTCATCGCGGTTTTCCAGTAGCTGTCCGCCCGGCGAGTCAGGGTCACAGTAGCCGACGAAGCAGAGCCCGTTGTTCGGGTGGGGGAGTAGAGAGGCGGCGATTTTATAGGAGGGCGTGTGCTCCACCATCATGCCGCTGCTCACGAGGTAGATGCCCTTGCGGGGCAGGTCGCGGCCGGGGCGCATATTGAGGTCGATGGCGCGCACGTCCATCTTCTCAAGGATCTTGATGTCGAAGTCGATGAGCTGTGTCTGCTTGCGGATTTTATCGAAGTATTCGCAAATCGCCATGCCAAGGCCAGCCGCGTGGATTGGGCACTTCGGCAAGCGCCCGAAGCTGCGGGCTTCGTAGAGGATTTTGAAGAGCTCCTGCATGCGGCCGAGGGCGAAGACGGGAATGAGGCAACTGCCGCCGCGCTCGAGGATTCTGCCGATTTGGTCGATCAGACGGTCGACTTCGGAGGCGCGGGTCTTGCCGGACTCACGGCCCTTGGCGCCACGCGTTGTTTCTAAGATGAGTGTGTCGATTGCGCCCTTGGGCAGGTGGGCTCCGGGAAGGGTGCGTTGGGCGTCGAAGAGCACATCGCCGGAAAAGACGATTCGGCGATTTTGATAGATCAGCTCGACGGCGGCGGCCCCGGCCACGTGCCCTGCAGGGTGAAGGATGACTTCGATCTGCTCCTTCCCCTTCCGGTAGACCTCGCCGCGTTCAAAGCGCTGGATGGTCAGCTGTTGTGTCAATTGAGCGATATCGCGATGGAGGAAAAGCGGGTATTCGGCGATGCCGTGCTCTTCGCGTTGGCGTTTCATGACATTGATCGAATTACGCAGCATGCGTGGCGCGAGCGTGACATTGGGCGCGGTGGTGATGACGGGAGCCTTCGGATTGTGGGCAGTGACGATGGGGAGCGAGCCAAGGTGGTCGAGGTGGCAATGCGTGAGGACGATGAAGTCGAGGTCGATATTTTCGATCGGTCCGAAGTCGGGGAGGGCGTCATAGCCAAGTTTTTTCGGATTAAGTCCCGAATCGATTAGGATGTTGAAGCTGCCCAATTGTAGGAAAATGCAGTTGGCTCCGATCTCTCCATGCCGGTTAAGGTCGGTTAACTTCATGCTTTGGTAGGTGTCTGAATCTTCATCTTAAATGCTGGTAAGCGAAATGCCTGGTGCCGCCATGACTGTCAACCCCATGGAAGGAACCCCCTGCACTGCGGGTGCCATTAAATCCACGGGGGGCACCTACCGCAACAGTTGCCAGAACGCGTCCCGCAGCTAAAGGAGCGGACCTACCTATGCGGCTTCCTTTAGGTGGCCGCCTGACCCCGCACTTAAAATGGCATGGCGCCTGCCCTGCAGCGCCATCGTGAAAGTCGATCACTCGATTGAGCTCGGCTCGTAGGTCCGGAACTTTAGGGCCTTCGATGGTCAACCTTGACGGAGGAAAGGAGAGAACATCCATTTACGTGAGCCTTACGTATGAAAATTGAATCTCCAAGATCGAAAATGCGCGACAGCGTGCGCCCAATGCATCATGGTAGGCACGGAATACATGGCAAAACACCTTACAGTTGCAGAGATAACCTGGGTCGGCCTATTGCTGAATCTCTTGCTCGGCTGTGTCAAAGTCGGAGGCGGTTGGTTGCTGCAGTCCAAAGCCTTGTTGGCTGATGGAGCCCATAGCCTGCTTGATCTGCTCACGGATATTGCCGTGCTGGTCGGGCTTTCGCTGGCGAGCAAGCCGGAGGACGAGAGCCACCACTATGGGCACTATAAGTTCGCCAGTTTCGCCAAGTTCTTCGTCGGTGGCATGCTCCTGTTGTTTTCGTTCGGGCTGGTCGTGGCCGCGCTATGGGACTTCCGCTCGGGCGTGAGTGCACCCAAGGCGGGCATGGCGGTTGTGCTGGCGCTGATCTCGCTCGTTCTAAAAGAAGGGCTCTTTTGGTGGACTCGTGGAGTCGCGCGGCGTCTAAAGTCTGACCTGCTTATGGCGAATGCCTGGCATCACCGGATGGATAGTCTCTCTTCGTTCGGCGTGGCGATCGCTCTGTTTGGTGTCTGGTTGGGGGGGGAGAGTTGGGCCTTTCTGGACGATGCAGTCACACTGCTGCTGGGCGGCTATTTAATCTTTGAGTCGACAAAGATCTTTCTGCGTGCGTGCTCCGACCTGCTGGATGCTGCACCGGAGCGTGAGATTGTGGAGGACTTACTTGAGCATATTTTACCGACTCCCGGAGCGGTTGCCTACCACGATTTTCGCGTACGCCGGGTGGGCGATCTCTACGAAGTGGACCTCCACTTGCAAGTAGATCCCGGGATATCGGTTGAGGCGGGCCACGCGATCGCCCGCGCCGTCAAACAGAGAATGTGCGAAAAACATCCTGAGGTCATCAAAGTTCTCGTTCATGTGGAACCCGCGAACAGAGAGCACATTATGAACCGAGGGCTGTCCGGAACGGACGATTCTAAAAGGAAAAGCGGGGGCGAAAGAGAAATATAGCTTGTCTGTAGAGGGGTTACAGAATTGAAACGTATGCTCTGCTAACTTTTCTACCTGCCAACTTTAGCGACTGTCTTTTTTTCCTCTCATGAGCGATTTTTTGAAGCACGAATGCGGTATCGCCATGATCCGCCTCTTGAAGCCACTTTCATATTATCAGGAGAAGTATAACACGCCTCTCTATGGCTTTAATCAGCTCTTTTTGCTGATGGAAAAGCAGCATAATCGAGGTCAGGACGGAGCGGGGATCGGTTGTGTGAAGCTCAATGTTTCACCAGGGCAGCCATACATGGCCCGGGAGCGCACAATTAAATCAAACTCGTTGGCACGTATTTTCAAAGGCCAACTAAAGGCCTATCAAAAGATGGTCGATCGGGGGTTGATTCATCCGGAATTCCCTCAGACGGTGAAGGATAACTTCGAATTTGGTGGCGAAGTCCTGCTTGGGCACCTCCGCTACGGAACCTCGGGCGTATATGCTTCCAGCAGTTGCCACCCCTACGTGCGTCAGTCCAATTGGCCGACCAAGAACCTCATGCTGGCGGGCAATTTCACGATCACGAATGAAAAGGATCTCAACAACGATCTCATCAATCGTGGGCAGCACCCAATCTTCGGGACCGATACCCAGGCTGTGCTCGAAGAGATCGGCTTCCATCTGGACGAAGCGCACGATGCCATCTATCACAAGATGCGTGACCAGAATGTCGAAGGTACCCAGATCCCCAGCATCATCAGCAAAGAGCTCGATCCGGTTCGTATTTTGCAAAAGGCCGCCGCCAATTGGGACGGCGGCTACGCCATCGCTGGCCTGATCGGTAATGGCGACACCTTCGTCATGCGCGACCCGCAGGGCATCCGCCCCTGCTACTATTTTCAGAACGACGAAGTTATCGCCTTCGCCTCCGAGCGTGTCGCACTGATGACCATCTTCGACCAGCCGATCGAAAATGTCTGTGAGCTTGAACCCGGCAGCGCGACTGTGGTGAAGAGCGACGGCACTATCTATTGTGAGCGTTTCACTGAGCCGCGGCCTTTTACGCCTTGCTCTTTTGAGCGTATCTATTTCTCGCGGGGTAACGATGCCGATATCTATAAAGAGCGCAAAGCCCTCGGTGGTGCTCTCCTGGAGCAGGTGGTCAAAGCGATCTCCAACAATTTCGCGGACAGTGTTTTCAGCTTCGTGCCCAACACGGCCGAGGTGGCCTATTATGGCTTGCTTGACTCCATGCGTCTGCATCGCCGCCAGGAAGTGCGCGACCGTCTGCTCATGGCACAGAAAGAAGGCACCCTCGATGCCGCACTCATCGATGAGCTCATCATGGGTAACTGGCCTCGTGGCGAAAAAATCGCCCATAAAGACATCAAATTACGCACATTTATTTCGCAGGAATCCGGCCGTGCCAAGCTCGTCTCGCACGTTTACGATATCACTTACGGTGTCGTTTCCGAGAAAGACTGCCTCGTCTGTATTGACGACTCCATTGTCCGCGGCACCACGCTGAAAGAGTCTATCCTCAAGATCCTTAGCCGTACCAAGCCACGTAAGATCGTCGTGGCCTCCACCGCGCCGCAGATCCGCTACCCCGATTGCTACGGCATCGACATGTCGGAGTTGGGCAAGTTCATCGCTTTTAAGGCCACCGTCGAATTGATTAAAGAAGATGGTAGCGCTGATCTTATGCAAGATGTCTATCAGGACTGTCTCGCCCAAGCAAACTTGCCCGCTTGCGATATGGTCAACCATGTCAAGCGTCTCTATGACCGCTACACCAGTGAGCAAATCTCTGCCAAAATCGCCGAGCTCGTCTATCCGAAGAACGTGCCTTGGAAGGGGGAATTAGAGATCGTCTTCCTCCCCGTCGAAAAAATGCACGAGGCGATCCCCACCCATAATGGCGACTGGTATTTTACTGGCAACTACCCGACCGCCGGCGGCTATTCGACCCTCAATCGAGCCTTCATCAACTATTATGAGAATAAAGCGGGGCGTGCTTACTAGGTGTCTCCTTCGGAGACAGTGGTGAGTGGTGAGTGGGGAGTGGGGAGTGGGAAGTGGTGCGTGGGGAGTGGGGAGTGGGAAGTGGGAAGTGGGGAGTGGGGAGTGGGGAGACCTTTGATGGCGGCATGGCGGCTGAAGCCGCCTCTACGATTGTTTTATCTGTGTTCGAACCACCGGGAATGTCCTCCCACTTACTCACTAATCGCAGCGATTACCTCGTCGATGGACTCCGCGCCTTTGATCTGATTGCGTAGGCGTTCGGTGCGACAGTTTTTGGCAATTTCTGCGAGTGTCGCGAGGTGGCCTTCGCTGTCACCCTTCGGGCTGATGATGAAAAAGACGAAATCAATTGCTTCGTCCTGTCCGGGGATGGTCAAGCCATGCTTGAGATTGGCTACAAAGCAGATGCGATAGTCGAGGTCTCCACAATAGACGTGTGGTATGGCGACACCATGCCCGAGGAAGGCGGGGAAGATACGGCCTTGTTCATTCAGGTCTTCGAGCACTTGATTTTGCAATATCGTGGGCACATGCGCGGTCGCCGCATAAGCGAGTTGCGCGTAGAGGCTTTCGATGCTCTCACACTCTAGGTGGAGGAAGCCACCGCTATAGAGCGCACGCAGGAGGAAGCCCTCTGCCCGGCGCAGGCAGATGACTTCGTCCTCCGGTTTGACCAGCTCTTTGAGGCTCGCATCTTGTGCGATTGCTTTGAGCTGCTTACCGCGGCGGATGAAGAGGGGGTGCCAGTCTCCCGAGGCCAGGCTTTTGCCTTCTTCCCAGAGCACAGTTTCAAAGCTACTTTCACCCTGTAAGAGCTCGCTGCCGATCACGGCAGGGCGTGAGAGGTCGCCGAATACGGATTGGCCGGTCAATTGGTCTTCCTCGGTCGGGCTATCGAGCGGAATCCAGCCAAAGACGCTCTCACTATTGAGTTCCTCCGCCCAGCGCTGCATCAGAAGTTGATTCAGCTCGACATTATCGGTGAGTGCCAGCACATAACCGGCACCGAAGAGTGCCTGTTCGTTTTCGTAGAGTTTCTCCGCCTCCATGCCGTCACGATGGAGGGCAGGCAGGCCTTCTTTCTTGGCCAAGGCGATGTTGCGGGCATTGGTGTCGAGCAGGAGGACGTGTTGTTCATCCTTACGCATTAGCTTGCGAGCCAACTCACGGCCAAAGTGGTGTGCGCCGATGATCACCCAATCGTTGGGAGCGGGACGTTGCAGGCCGAGAATTTTTGCAAAGATCCCCGCGGAGAGACCCTGGATCAGCACGGTCGCGCAGATCACCGAATAAACGAAAGATTCCAACAGCGCAGGGTCACCGACCGGATTCTCTTTCGAGCTCAAACTTAAGGCAAAGAGCGAGGCCATAGACGCCGCGACTACGCCGCGCGGCGCCACCCAGCTGAGGAGTGCCTTTTCGCGGATATTTAAGGGCGTGCCCCAGGACGAGGCAGCGATGCTGATCGGGCGGATGAGTAGGATGACCGAGAAGAGTACCCAGCCGCCACCCATCTCGAAGAAGTCGATGAATTGTTGCAGCTCCAATCGGGCGACGAGTAACAAAAAAAGCATTCCGATGAGCAGATCCACGATCTCCGCTTTGAAGGCCTTGATTTCTCGGAGCTGCCGTGGCTTTTTGATGCCTACGATCATTCCTGCGACTGTGACTGAGAGTAGCCCAGCTTCCGGTTTGATCAGCTCCGTTGCGCCAAAAATGAGCATCGCGCCGGCCAGTGCAAAAGCGTTGACCATATTATCCGGTATCCAGTTTTTACGCATCATCCAATAGATGAGGTAGCCGCCTACGCCCCCGATGACTGCACCGCCGATAATACGGATAAGGAAGTTGGGCAGAGCCACTGCACCGCCGCCCTCGACCACCCATTCGAAACAAAGAATTGCCGTGAATACGCCGATCGTATCGATCAAGACACCCTCCCAGTGCAGAATGCTACCGAGTTTTTGCTGCACCCGTATCCTACGCAGCAGCGGCACGATGACAGTTGGCCCTGTAACGATGATGAGACTCCCCATCAGCAGAGCAAAGGACGGCGAAGTATCAAAGACGATGTAGGCCGTGAGCCCCGAGCCGAGCCATGTGATCAAGACGCCGACCGTGAGTAGTCGCTTAATGACTGTCGATGTCTGTTTGAACTCTTTGAGGTCAAGTGTCAGAGCCCCCTCGAAAAGAATGAGCCCGACCGCGAGCGAGACCACCATTGGCAGAAAGTTGCCAAGCGCATTCGGATGCAGCACGTCCAGCCCCTCGGGCCCCAGCGCAAAGCCTCCGAGCAGTAACAAGACGATTGTCGGTAGGTGCAGCCGGCGGGAGAGAATGGTCAGCAGGCAGCCCCCACCAACGGCGAAACAAAGTGCCCAGAGGGCGTCTTGCGTGCCGCCCACGGCCAGAATAGGCGTGTAACTCATAGGTCTAGTTTATGGCACATGCCGAGGGCGGGGGAGACTTCGCTGGCCTTACCGATCACCTGCGCCGGAACGCCGGCGACGCTGGTGTGAGGAGGGACGTCTTTAAGTACCACGCTGCCGGCACCGACTTTAGCGCCTTCACCGATTTCAACATTACCGAGGATTTTGGCGCCCGCTCCAAGGAGTACGCCGGAGCGTACTTTCGGGTGGCGGTCGCCGCGATCTTTACCCGTGCCTCCCAGTGTAACTGCATGGAGGATCGAGACATTACTCTCGACCACAGCCGTCTCACCGGCCACGAAGCCGGTGGCGTGGTCGAGCAAAATACCGCAGCCGATTCTGGCTGCCGGATGAATGTCCACTGCAAACGTTTCCGAGATCAAGCTCTGCAGGTAGAGGGCAAACTCGGTGCGCCCCTGATTCCAGAGGTAGTGTGCTACGCGGTAGCAGACCAGCGATTGCAAGCCCTTGAAGTAGAGTAAGGGTGTCAGCACGTCTGGGCACGCAGGGTCGCGTTCCTTAACTGCGATCATGCCACGGGCCACCTCTTGCAAGATCATCGGGTGGTGGAGGAAGGCGTCCATAAAGGTTTCGTGAAGCACCTCGATAGAAGTGGCGTGATTGACGAGTTTACGGGTCAAGCGGTAGGTGAGGCATTCTGCGAAATTCTCACGATCCAACACGGTTTCGTTAATCAAAGTCTTTAAAGCGGGCTCGCGTGCCACTATTTCGTTGGCTCGAAGCCGAATCTCGCTCCAGTGAGCGTCTAGGTCGATGGGTTGCATGCGAGTGTAATTATCTGGATGCACAATAAATGCCAATCAAAAGAACGAAAACTCGATTCGCTTTCTAGTTGATTCCGGCAAAGCGCGCCGCAAGTTATGGTTATTTCACCGAACAGGAACTGATTCTATTATGGCTACAGGACTTCTATTTTCCGGACAGGGTGCGCAAACCGTAGGGATGGGGTGCTCGCTTTATAAGAACTCGGAGACCGCGAAAGCGCTCTATGACGAAGCCAACGAGGTGCTCGGTTGGGATTTGAAGTCGATCTGCTTCAACGGTCCCGACGAGGCGCTGACCGAGACTAAGGTCTGCCAGCCGGCACTCTACGTGCAGGGCTACGCGATTTTCAGTATTTTGAAAGAGCGCGGCCTCTTGGGCGATCTGAAGGCCGCCTGTGGTCTCAGCCTCGGCGAGCTCACCGCGCTGGCCGCTGCTGGAGTCTATGATTTCGCCACTGGTCTGCGCCTTGTGGCTGAGCGCGGACGTCTCATGCAGCTCGCCTGTGATGCGACCAAGGGCGGCATGGCTGCCGTCATCGGGGGCACGCCCGATGAGGGGCAGCGCTTCTGTGACGAGTTCGGGATCGAGATTGCCAATTTGAATTGCCCGGGGCAAATCGTTATCTCTGGGGACAATGCCAAAGTTCTCGAAGCAGTCGCCGCCTCCAAGGGTCGTTTCAAGCTCTGCAAGCCGCTTAACGTGGCCGGCGCCTATCATAGCCGCCTGATGGCTTCGGCGCGCGATGCGTTTGCTGGTTTTGTTCAGAATTTTGATTTCAAAGTCCCTGAGATCACGGTCTACACCAACGTTACCGGTGGCCAGGTCTCTGAGCCACAAGCGATCAAAGATGCGCTGGTGAGCCAGGTGGTCTCCTCCGTCCGCTTCGAAGATAATCTTCGCCATATGGCCGCGGACAACGGTATCGACCTCTTCTACGAGTGCGGTCCTGGCAAGGTTCTCGCCGGTTTCGCCAAGCGTATCGACAGGGAACTCGTAGTTTCCCCCATGTCCGACTTCGAGGAGATCCCTTCCTAGCCGAATCGCATGCGCATCTACTTCATGGGTATCTGCGGCACGGCTATGGGCAATGCCGCGCTCCTTGTCAAAGAACAGGGCCATGAAGTGTTGGGTTGCGACGCGGGCGTCTATCCGCCCATGTCGGATGTGCTGGCCGATGCCGGTATTGAGGTGCTTGAGGGCTTCGACGCTGACCGTCTCGCCGCACTCAGGCCGGATCAAGTCGTCGTCGGCAACGCTATGAGCCGAGGTAATCCAGAGGTGGAGTGGTTGCTTGATCAATCCAAGATCGCCTACATTTCGTTGCCCGAACTCTTCCATGGCACTGTGCTGCCCGGTCGACGCCCGGTCGTCATTACCGGCACACACGGCAAGACCACCACCTCAACACTCGCCGCCTATTTGCTCGACCAGACCGACGCGGAACCTGGCTGGCTCATCGGTGGCGTGCCCAACGATTTACCCGGCGGCGCGCAACTGGGAAAAGGGGCACCCTTTGTCATTGAAGGTGACGAGTATGACTCCGCCTTCTTCGACAAGCGCAGCAAGTTCATCCATTACCGCCCGCAGGTCGCCGTACTCAACAATCTGGAGTTCGACCACGCCGACATTTTTCGAGATCTCGAAGATGTGCAGCGCACCTTCCGCCACTTTTTACGCATCATCCCCGCCTCCGGCTACGCGCTGGTCAATGGGGACGATGCCAATATTACCGCGCTCTTGCCTGCGCCCTGGACCCAAGTCGTCCGCGTCGGCGTAGGGGAGGGAAACGACCTGATCATTCAAGGCTTTCAAGACGCGCCAAAAGGCTCTCAGTTTGAACTCGTTTGGAAAGGGCGCCCCTGGGCCCGGGTGACTTGGCCGATGCATGGCCTATTTAATGCGCGTAACGCGGCTATGGCCTCCCTTGCGGCCGCCCTGTCCAGCGGGTGCCACGACCCCGTCGATTTTGATCTCTCTGCCTTGTCGGCTTTTCGTGGTGTGCGCCGTCGCCAAGATGTGCTCCATGCAGACGACGCGGTCGTCGTGGTTGAAGACTTCGCTCACCATCCGACTGCCGTGGCGGGGGCGATCGAGGCGCTTCGTGCAGCCTATCCGGACCGTGCGATGACCGTTTGCTTTGAGCCGCGCAGTAATACCGCCGCGAGCTCTCGCTTCCATACTGAGTTTCAAGAAGCTCTCAGCCATGCAGATGCGGTCTGCTTTGGTGCGGTGCACCGCGCTGAACGTATGCGCCCGAGCGAGCGCTTGGATACGCAAGCTATGGCTGAGACATTGAGTGCTGCAGGTGTTCGTGCACTGGCCTTCGACGATAATTCCGAATTGAAGGCGCATCTGATTCGCGCATTAGCGAAGCCTCGGTGCGAGCTGATCGTTTTCTTGACTAATGGCTCATTTGATGGGCTTCCTCGCGCTCTAGCTCAAGAACTGAAAATTCTTCGCTAAAGTGCGATTTGGAGAGGAAAGGATCTTCTTCAGTTTTTTGGGAGCCGTCTGTGAACTGGTTCAGTAGTGTCGTATACATTTTTACGACATCGTGCTCCATTTGACTGATTTCCATTCGTCTTGGCGTTATGTCATGCGCGATGGCGATATGCCCCTGGAGCTCTCCGTTCTCGTCGAGAATGGGTGTCACTGAAATATCCACCCAATAAGCATATCCTTTTTTGTGATAGTTGAGAACCTCGGCTCGGAAGTTTTGCCCTTGCTGCAATGCATGCTGCATCGCTTCGGTTGTATGGGGGTCGGTACCTTTACCTTGCAGTAAAGTTCCTGGGTTTCGGCCAATGACTTCATTCACATTATAGCCACATAACTTTTTGAATGCACGGTTGGACCAGGTGATCCTCCCTTGTGAATCTGTGATTAAAACAGCATCCGAAAGATGATTTGCGGTTGCTTTGAAACCGGCGTTATCGAATCGCACTGCCATAGTAATAATGAGTTTAGGTGTGGAGCATTATTGCAGGAAGAACTTAAATCAATGTCTTCAGGTCACTGTCTTGCAACCGTAATACTAAATTAAAGGTCGGATATTAACTCACTATTCACGTTTGTTGTTCTTCGATTAGAACTACTTTTATCTACGTTAATTTTAGTAAGGGCTTTAACTATAAGGGCAGGTTTTCACCCGAACAAGCGATTCGTAAAGGCCCGAACCCTAGTAATGTAAAGACCTCTTTAAAGTATAGGGAGTTCACTTCGCTGGGTAAAATTCATGACGGGTGAGTGAGTCCAATGGCGGTGATCTTGACCAAAGGCTAGCTGATTGGAGAATTTTTTCTCGTATCGACTGTCATTTGAATTGGTAGCGCCTTGAGGGTGCATTTTAAGTCGGGGGTGTGGCTATCCAAGGTAAGCCACATAGCTATGTCCGCTCCCTTAGGTGCGGAGCTAGTTGCACACCCACTGACGATGAAGCATCTACAGAAAAGTTGCCCCGCATTCATCATTTAGCCGGCAGATTGAGGGTCGTCCGCGTGGTCGGGGGTTGACAAGCCTGTCGCAGCTTATGTCAATCGCAGTTCATATGAGCGAAGCAAAGCCAGTCATTTTAACCTGTGCCCAACCCACTGGCCCATTAACGATCGGTAACTACTTGGGTGCCATCAAAAATTGGGCGACCATGCTAGACGACTATGAGTGTTACTTCGGCGTGGTCGACATGCATGCGATCACAGTGAAATACACGCCTGCGGACTTACGTGCGAACACGCTCTCCTGCGTCGCGCAGTATATTGCCTGCGGCCTGGATCCCGAGCGCTCGAACATTTTTATCCAATCGCACGTTACCGGCCACACCGAGCTAGCCTGGCTACTCAGTTGCATTACGCCACTCGGCGATTTGCAGCGGATGACTCAGTTTAAAGAAAAAGCTGCCAAGCTTGGGTTCAACGTAGGGGAGGGCAATGATCTCAAATTTAGCCACGAGGGCGCCCGCGCTCAGGCTTCGGTCAACTCGGGGCTGCTTATGTATCCCGTCCTTATGGCGGCGGACATCCTTCTCTACAATGCCGATACCGTGCCCGTGGGCAACGACCAGCGCCAGCATCTCGAACTCTGCCGCGACTTGGCCCAGCGTTTCAACCATACGTATTCGGAGACCTTCACCATCCCCGAAGGCTTTATTCCGAAAGCGGGTGCGCGCATCATGTCGCTACAGGATCCTAGTCGCAAGATGTCGAAAAGCGACGAGAATCAAAGTTCCACCCTCTACATTCTTGACGAGCCTGCGCAGCTGAAAAAAAAGATCATGAGCGCCGTCACCGATTCCGGAAACGAGATCGTCGCACGCGACGACAAGCCCGGTGTCACCAACCTCCTGCAAATCTACTCGACCATGAGTGGCCGCTCTGTAGCCGACATCGAGGAGTCGTTGAAAGGCGAGGGGTATGGCACTTTGAAAAAGGAGGTGGCCGACGCCGTCATTTCGGTGCTTGAACCCGTGCAGGCTAAATACAGGGTACTGATTGGCGACAAAGCCTATTTGGAGAGCGTTCTCAAGTCTGGAGCCGCCGCCGCCCAGAAGCGCGCGTATAAAGTACTCGGCAAAGTCTATCGCAAAGCCGGCTTCGTCGAACGGCAGCGCTAGAGTGCGTACTTTGTTGTTTTAAAGCCCAAACCGACTCCCAGATAATACTTCTGACATTTTCAGTTGAGATTCTGCCACTTTGGGCGACTCTGCTCTCTGTGATGCATCCATCGACATTTGATTTTTCCAAAGTCCGCGCCGATTTCCCCATTCTTTCCACTGAAGTGCGGGGCAAGCCTTTGACCTATCTGGACAATGCCGCCACCGCGCAAAAGCCAGCCTCCGTCATCGAGGCCATCGATCGCTACTACCGTGCGGAAAATTCCAATATCCACCGCGGGGTCCACTATCTGAGTGAACGTGCGACGGACGCCTACGAAGCTGCCAGGGGAAAGGTGGCCGATTTTATCGGAGCGCAGGATTCTGACGAGATTATATTCGTTCGTGGTGCGACGGAGGGAATCAACCTCGTCGCTCACGGCTTCATCGAGCAGGAACTTTCGGAGGGCGATGAAATTCTGATCACTCACATGGAACACCACGCGAATATCGTGCCCTGGCAAATCGCCGTGGAGAAGACCGGTGCCGTGCTCAAGGTCGTCCCCGTGCTCGATAACGGCGAACTGGACCTCGAAGCCTATGCGGCGCTTCTTTCCGATAAGACGAAGCTCGTCAGCATCGTCCACGTATCGAACGCACTCGGTACGATCAATCCTGCCAAGCAGATCATCGAGCAAGCGCATGAGCGTGGCATCCCAGTCCTACTCGATGGTTGTCAGTCTGTTCCCCACATGCCGGTCGATGTCGCCGAGTTGGGCTGTGACTTCTTCGTCTTTTCCGGGCATAAACTTTTCGGCCCCACCGGCATCGGGGTGCTCTGGGGTAAGCGCGAGTGGCTTGAGAAATTCCCGCCCTATCAGAGCGGGGGCGATATGATCGAGCGCGTCGATTTTGATGGCACCACGTATAAGGGGATCCCCGGCAAGTTTGAAGCGGGCACGCCGCACATTGAAGGTGTCATCGGCTTGGCTACAGCGATTGAATACGTTCAGTCTCTGGATCGCGAAGCTGCGCTCGCTCATGAGCGTGCGCTTTTGGTCGAGGCAACAAAGAAACTTTCCGCAGTCGATGGGCTGCGCATCATTGGCACGGCGGCGGATAAAGCCTCCATTCTTTCCTTCGTCATCGACGAGATTCATCCCCACGATATTGGCACCTTTCTCGACGCTGACGGTGTGGCCGTGCGCGCTGGGCATCACTGCACCCAGCCACTTTTAAAGCGCTTCGGGGTGCCCGCCACCGCGCGTGCCTCTTTCGCTTTTTACAACAACTTTGACGATGTCGACCGCCTCGTGCAAGCTCTCGTCAAGATGCAGCGTTTTTTCGGATAGCCTCGTGGCGTGTGGCGAGGCATAGAAGACGCATCACCGCTGACTAAAATGATCCATGGTTGGCTCGATGATCCGAACTTAGGAATGATGAATCCATGTGAAGAAAAACTCCAAGCCTATGCCGCCCGCTTAGGAGGCAAAGAGTTTCAAGCACGCATGCAGGCAGAGCAACGCATACGCGTGCGCCGCGGCGAGGGGCAGGGCAAGGGGTTCTTTCGTTTCGAGCCTACCATAAATCTCTATGCCTTCATTCGGCTCTGTCTCAAGTTGAGCGGGTTTTGGAACCGTGCGCTGCGCAACTACTTTGATATTCAGGTCGTCCGTAATACGGTCTGCATCCCACATCTGCCGAGGGAATTTGAGGGCTATACAATTCTGCAACTCACGGATCTACACGCCGATCTGCATCCCGACTTTCCGGGACGGGTTAAAGAGATCATCGCACCTCTGGAATATGATTGCCTTGCCCTGACAGGTGACTTTTGCACCTGCACCTATAGCGACCACACCGGAGCGACGACGGCTACGATCGAGATCATTTCGGGAGTGGAGGTGCCCATCTATGCGACACTCGGGAATCACGACTCGCTCGCTAAAGTGCCTCTCATGGAAGCGGCCGGTATCCGGTTCCTCCTGAACGAGCACGTCGTGATTCGTCGCGGTGAGGCCGAGCTTTACCTAGTCGGTATTGACGACCCTAATTTCTATAAAACTCATAGTTTTCAGCGCGCCCTGCGTGGCGTGCCTAGGGATGTGACGAAAGTACTACTTTCGCACTCACCACAAACGCATACGCTGGCCGCGGCGGCCGGCGTGGACTTTCTGATGGCTGGGCATACGCACGGCGGTCAGATCTGTCTGCCCGGCGGCAGGATTCTGATGCATGACCGCAGTGCCCCGCGCCGCGTACTCGCGGGCGCATGGCAGGAGGGTGACCTGCAAGGCTATACCAGTCGCGGAACCGGATCGAGCGGGCTGCCTGCAAGACTGAATTGCCTCCCCGAAGTGACGCTGCATATACTACGGCGCGGGAGCGATTGACGGGAGCCGGAGTGCACTCGTTCGCTTGAGTGGCCGACGGCATGCTGACCCCAAATCTCAACTGCCCGATAAGCGGGCGACTGGCTCGGGTTGCACGGTGCCTTTCGCAGTTTTTTGCAGCTTTTTGATTTCGGCCTCGGCGGCTCGGATCGCCGTTTTGGTGTCCAATGTTTCGATCGTGATTCTGGTTGTGCGCGATTCGCCACCAGCGAGGCTCAAGACTCGACCTTTCTCGCGCTCGAATCGGCGGGAGTTGGGGTAATTCGTCGCTGGTTCCAGCCCAGTCACATAGCCGTCCGCCTGGCCGGCGGTGTTTTTCCAAAGTGTGAAACAAGGGAAGTCTTTAAGCGTGAAGCGTAAGAGGGAGGCTTGGTCACCGGCCGCGTTACGTAGCATGGTCAGAGTCTCGCGGCTGCCTCTTTGGCCGGCCAGTTCATAGAGGTAGGCTTGCTCGACGAATCCGACCTCGGGAGCACCGTATTGGTCGAATGTGCCGATGCCTTCAACTGAGCGCGGGTCGCGAGGGGCGACTTGCTTGAAGGGTGCGACAATGCGCGATCCTTTCTCTAGAAGTGATGCGCCGTAGTTGATGTGGTAGAGCATTTCATGCTCTTGTGAATTATCTCCGAGGTTAGTCACTGTATCGGTAATCGTCATGGCCCCGGACCCGAACTCGGTACGAATCTCGGTATTCAGGCGCAGGGCAGGCCCAAACATCATGGTCTCATCAACCTCGCCGCTCAAGATGATCGCCTCCTCTGTGATTTCGATAGAGACTGCACGTGCGGGGATGTTGGCGATGTTACCGTGCAAGGTCAGGGGGACGTCGAATGCGTTGCCGCTGTTGTCGAGCACAGTGTCCATAGCAGGGGCACCCATACTATTGAGACCGCAGCGCACGAACCATTCGTTGAAACCTTTCAGCCAACCGAGACCACCGCGATCCTGCAGGTTAATGAACGCGGGATTGACGGGATCTTTAACGGGAGAATCCCAGCCTAGGAAGACCTTACCATATTGCCCTTTCCAAATGCCCATGCCGCGCGTGGGCAGCACGGCGAAGCAGAGCTTGCCGTTGTTGATTTCGACGACTTGGACGCCTTCCTGTAAGCCGCCACGCAGTGTATAGGTGTCGACTGACCAACCAGTGCCGTCATCGAGGCTTATGTCTTTGAAGCCATCTGTAGTGTTCGGGTCCAAGAGAGGTAATTTATAGAGTGTTTTCATAGTATTACTTGTCGGCGGCTTTTTTGATTTGGGCGACGAGCTCCTCTTTGGTGGGCCCGGTGGCATGAGTGACAAAGAATGCAGTGGCCGCATTGGCCATCACGAGCCGCTCTTTGATCGGGAGGTCTCCAAGCGAAGCACACATGTAACCGCCGTTGAAGCTATCACCAGCACCTGCCGATCGGATGACCTTTGTCTGGCGCTCCTGGATAGCATAGGCTTCACCATCGGCTGCGCTGGAGGCTGCAGCAAATTCCGGCGTGTGCACCACGAGTTCATCGAAGCCGATCTTCTCGCGCGCGACGGTCAAGGTGGCTGCAATGGTTGCGGGGTTTAATTCAGGGCGTTCAATGCCGATTCGCGAACACAGTTCTAGGACTTCGTGTTCGTTGAGGCTAAAAGTCATCGGTATCTTACTATTGTAGGCTCTGATTAACTTCAGTGATTTGATAAAGGACTCGCTGGACTTTTTCTTAATGTCGGCGAAGTCGAAAAACATTCGGCGCGGCGGGGTCAAAGTTTCATACTGCTTCATGAACCCCTGGAAGAAGCCATCGAAGTCGGCAGTGAGCGACCAATAGCCGAGACCGAGGATGTCGACGCCTGTGAACAGCTCCTTGAGTTGTTCTTCGGTGAAGAATTTTTCGAAATCTGCCCATGTCAAATTGGAGACGGCCTGGAGGTCACTCATCAAAACTTTGCCATCGTCGAATTCCAGCGCGATCGTCAATGCGGGATTACCAAGCGAGTAGATGTCGCAGATGTCCTCAAACTCAACGAACGCCGGATCGATGGTTGGCTCACCGTAGAGGCCCGGCAGTCGGGGCTTGAGTCCCAAGATGGCCGCGATTCGGCCGGAATTAATGCCGAAACCTCCCTCGCAGCGACGCTTTGGTACGAGTTCGACACCGACACCACCATCGGCCCGCTCCACGAGGAGTTCACCGAACATTTTCAGGTTTTTCATGGCGGTGAAGTCGTTCTGACTTTTCCGTTCTTGGACGATCTCGTAAGTCTCGTCCACAAAGCCATCGCATCCGAGTAGGATTTGACCGCTCAGGTTGTTTAAGTATTCGACGTATCTATTTATATCTGTGCTCATGATTATCCTCTTTTGATTTGGTTTAAATAACTCAATCTTTGGCAGTGTGCCGTTTGGTAGGATTTACTTGGTTAGCACTGGATAGAAAGTAGTCGTTCGTTGAAAGGTATTGAATGTGAATTAAATGTGACTGAGCACAAGGGCGACCTGTATGCCTGGTCCGTGGACCCCTTCGATCAGTATGCCTTCGACGTCGGCAGTCTTGGAGGGGCCGGTCGCGAAAATAATCGAGGGGTCGTCACCGAAACCCTGAATCGCTTCGCCGATACTGGCCACGATGTCGGTCTCTTCGATCACCGCGATGTGGATCCAGGGGGCCAGCGCGCCGAGACGAGCAGAAGTCACGCTGTCTTTGAGCACGATGGTGCCGCTCTCGGCGATGCCGGCGCTGGCTTTCGTTAAGCCGAAGGTATAATCGTTGATCCTAGCTTCGTCGAACTCGGTGTCGAAGGTGATGCTTTCGACGCCTTCGAGCAAATGTGCCAATGCAGGGTCACAATAGCCGAAAGTGCTGCCTTCCTCTTTTAAATAGGCGGTGAGCGTGTCGACAGAATCGTAGAAGCGACCGCTAGCCGAAATGAGCTTGTCGGCAAATTGAGCCTTTAGGCTGTCGAACTTGCCGGAGGGCTTGCAAACAATCATGGCGTCGTCCCACTCAGGCTTTTCGGTACGCTCGGGTAGTGGGGCAAGGGCGGCGCGGATGGCGCTGTAGATTTTGTCTCTATCTGAACTCATGGTATGCGGTCTTCTAATTCCTGTTTTTAAACCATTTGCGGAACTCGCCACCTTGGAATTCAGGTAGCTTGCGTGCCCCTTGCCAAGCCTTGGCTGAGGGGTGGGGGATCAACTCTGTGGGAATATAATTCATGGTGTGCCCCATGGACAGAGCCGTTTTCCACATGGTGGGCTGGGAGCAAAGCGTCGCCCAAAGGCCGAGGTTGGGGGTGCCTTTCATTGCCTCCTTGGCACCTTCGCGTTTAGCCTTGTCGCGCAAGCGCAAGAGCAGATCGGGAATCGGTATATTGACGGGGCAGACCTCGTTGCAGGCGCCGCAGAGGCTGGAGGCCTTGGGTAGGTCGGCCAGTTCGGGGAAGCGGTTACCCGCAAGGAGCGGGCTGAGCACCGCACCCACGGGCCCTGGATAGACGCTGCGGTAGGCGTGGCCACCGGATTGGCGGTAGATCGGGCAGACGTTGAGACAAGCACCGCAGCGGATGCAGCGAAGGATCTCGCGGCAGTCGCTGGCCAGCACTTCAGTGCGGCGGTTGTCGACGAAGACGACGTGCATCTGCTCGGGGCCGTGTGGTTGACTCGCAGTTTTGGGGCCGCTGATAAACTGATTGTAAACGGTGAGCTGCTGACCGGTGCCGGAGCGGCCGATCAAATTAAGGAAGAGTCCCAGGTCGCGGTCGGTGGGCACCAGCTTCTCAATGCCGATGACCGCGATGTGAATTTTATTGGCCGCCATACAGAAGCGCGCATTGCCTTCGTTGGTCACGAGTGCGATCCGCCCGCTCTCGGCGGATACGAAGTTGCCGCCGGTCAGGCCGACATCGGCGTCGAGGTATTTTTGGCGGAGGTATTGGCGAGCGCGGCGGGTAATGGTCTCCGGATCGTCGTTGTAGTCTTCGCCGATCTTTTCACGCTCGAAGGTCTTCGCGATGCCGCGGCGGTTCTTGTGCACAATGGGCGTGACAATGTGAGAAGGGTAGTCGTCGTCGAGTTGGAGAATGAATTCTCCGAGATCAGTCTCGATCACTTCTTTACCGTGCTTCTCCAGATATTTGAGCATGTGGATCTCTTCAGTTACCATGCTCTTGGATTTGACCATGCTGTGCGCGTCGTTTTCTTCCATAATGCGAAGGACGGTGGCGTTGACCGCGTCATCATCCATCGCAAAGTGCACTTTGACGCCATTGCGTTGCAAAGAAGCTTCAGCTTGTTCAAGATAGGTATCGAGGTGCTCCAAGGTGTGTTGCTTGATCAGCCCGGCAGTTTCACGCAGCTGATCGGGGTCGTCGTAGTCGCGGTGCAGTGTGTTGTAGCGGCGCTCGGACTTGAGCTTCGCGCCCATGAAATTGGACTCGTGGACTTCGGGGTCGAGGTCTCGAGCGGTGCGGTCGATTTGTTGATGGGTCTTCATGGAGCTTAGATTTTACCGGAGTTTTTGAGTGAGTCGCGGAGGATCTGGGCGACATGCATGCGCTTCTGTGGGTAGCCCTGCTTCTCCATCATGCCACCGAAGTGCATCATGCAGCCCATGTCAGCGGCCGCTACGATGTCGGGCTTGCAGGCAGTCAGCTTCTCGATCTTGAGCGTCCCCATACTATTGGAAATATTGGGGAAACTGACCGCGAAGGTGCCACCGAAGCCACAGCATTGCTCGGTCTCGTCGATCGGCTCGACGGTGAGCCCTTCGATCGATTCGAGGAGAGTGGTTATTGCTTCGGGGCTCTTCGAACCGCGTAGATGGCAACTGCGGTGCACAGTGATCTTGGCGTTGAATGTGCCGGGCCACTCAGTCACGCCGAGGCCATAAACGATGAAGTCGAGAAGCTCCCATGTGCGGTTGGCCAGGGCTTGGATTTCCGGGAGATCGGCCTCTTTTTCAAATTCAAGCGGCGCACCATGAAAAATCATCGCCGCGCAAGATCCGGAGGGCACCACGATCGGCTTCTCCCCTGCGAACACTTTCGCGGTGTGGCGGACGACTTTGCGCGAACTCGCCCAGTCGCCGGAGTTGAAGGCTGGCTGACCACAGCAGGTCTGGCCATCAGGGAGTTCGATCTCGCAACCGAGAAACTCGAGCACTTCGACTGTGGCCTGTGCCACATCGGCGTAAAACGCATCGCAAAGGCAGGTCGACATCAGCTGGATGGACTTACCAGCCGGGCGATTCGGGGGAGTGTGGAGCATACTCATTGTAGGAGATATTGATGTTTGAAGTTGTTAGGTGGGAACATCACTTCTTGAGATCTATAGATGACTTAGAGTGAGGTAAACCGTGAAAAATTATACGCTGAGCAAAGCAAAGCGCTCCTTGACCGCATCCCATGAGGCCGAGTCGCTCGGCTCGTAAGTGTCCACAGGAAACGAGGCGGCCACGATTTCACGGCCTTCGGCTAGTGTGTTGATCACGCCATCAGCCATCATTTGCGCTATTATGTTACCCAGCCCGGTGGCTTCGATGGGGCCGGCGTAGACTCGTGTGCCTAGGGCGTTGGCTGTAAATTGATTGAGCAGTTTATCCTGACAGCCGCCGCCTACGATGTGTAGGCAGTCGGGCGCTTCATCGATATAGTTCGGGAGCTTTTCCCATACCTCGGCGTAGCGCAGGGCGAGGCTTTCGTAGATGCAGCGGATGGTCTCTCCGGGAGTTTCCGGGACTTGCTGCTTGGTCTCGCGGCAGAACTCCTGGATCTTTTCCGGCATCCGCCCGGCCTCGGCAAAACGTGGATCGTCAGGATCGACCAGTGAGCGGAAAGGTTCGACCTTCGAGGCCAGTCCGGCCATTTCGGCATAACTGTAGTCGTGTCCGTGGTCGAGCCAGTAACGGCGTGATTCCTGAATCAGCCAAAGTCCGCAAATATTTTTCAGAAAGCGTACACTGCCGTTGATTCCGATTTCGTTGGTGAAGGCATCTTGAAAAGACTGCTCCGATATGATCGGTTTCGAAAGCTCCAAGCCCATGAGAGACCAAGTCCCGCTGCTGAGGTAGGCAGGCGTCTTTTTTTGGCTAGGGACTGCGGCAACCGCGCTGGCAGTATCATGGCCGGCGACTGTGATGACTTTTAGTTTTTTAAGACCGGTATACTGCTTGAGACTCGTGCGCAATTCGCCGAGAGTATCGCCCGCGTCACTGATCGTGTTAAAGAGCCGTTTGGGGAGCCCGAGGCGCTCGATGAGTGTGTAGTCCCAGTCTTGAGTGTTGGGGTTATAGAGCTGGGTGGTGCTGACGATGCTGCGCTCCTGGCTTTTTTTGCCAGTTAACCAGTAACCGAGCAGATCGGGGGTGAAGAGGATGTTTTCGGCCAGGTCGAGGACCGGGCTGCCCCGATCTACCTCGGAGAGTAGCTGAAAGATTGAATTGAAGGGCATCAGCTGAATGCCAGTCGCTTCGTAAATCTCCTTTTTGGGTACCATGGAATAGGCTTTCTCCATCATACCATCCGTACGGTGGTCCCTGTATTGAAAAGGTAAACCCAGTAGATGTCCGTCTTTATCCAGTAGCCCATAATCCACGCCCCACGTGTCGATACCGACACTGATCGGTGCTTTGCCATACTTTTTGGCGGCACTTTTGAGTCCGTCCAGAATATCCAGGTAAATCCCAGTCACATTCCAGTGCCTGCCATCAGGTAATTCCAGCGGCCTGTTCTCGAAGCGGTTCAATTCGTGCAATTCGATGCGTTGACCATCAAACTCTCCTGCGAGGACGCGTCCGCTGCCGCCACCCAGGTCGACAGCGAGGTAGATCTTTTTCTCTGACATATAATTTCTTGGTTTAGGCTATTTTTAGGCTATGGTAACAATACAACCCTGTGAGCGTAAGTCTTCGACAAATTCGGGGTCAGCACCGTCGTCGGTTATGATTTCGGTGATGTCGCGCAAGCTGGCAAAAAAGTATTCGGAGGCTTGATTGAACTTTGTCGAGTCGACCAGCAGAACAACTTTTTGCGCTGTTTGTATGAGTGCCTCTTTGAAGACGGCCTGCTGCTCGAAACCTTCGCTCGGGCCGCGGTTGCGATCAAGGCCGATGCAGGAGACGAAGGCACAGTTGATATTATGCCTGCGTAACATGCCATAGCTGTCACCGCTGATAAAAGTCTGCGTTTTTGAATGATAGGCCCCGCCAGTCGAGATCAGTTCGATTTGTTCCATTGACACTAGTTGCTCGAGGACTGCATAGGCATTCGTCAGCACCCGGTAGGGCAGGTCAGGCAAAATTGTAACGAGGGCAAGGCCTGTCGTGCTACTGTCAAAGGCGTAGCTCTCGCCGGGCTGGATTAAATTGAGTGCTGCTCTAGCGATGGCCTCCTTTTTGTCGACCTCGAGCAGGCGGCGTTCTGTGAAGGATTGCAGCTTAGGGCGCCCAGTTAAGCTGCTCGCGCCCCCGTGGATGCGAGACAATTGCTGGTTATCGGCGAGCACTTGAAGATCGCGCCGAATGGTTTCATCCGTCACTTGAAATTCTTCCGCCAAATCCATTGTGCGCACAGTGCCACGCTCTTCGAGTAGCGTCAGTATTTGAATTTGGCGTTCGGCGGCTAACATGCAGTTTAATTTTTGTTTTTTTTGGGAAAATGCAAGAAATATGTTGACTTTTGGGGTTTAAAAATTGGTTTTTGTGGCCTTAACCAATAATTATCCATATTTATCTATGAGCCATATGCCCCTGAATCGCGCCCAGATCGAGCAATTAGTGCGCCAGAGCCTTGCTCGAGTCATGAGGCAGAATGGTACCGTGAATTCTGTCAGTGCGCATGGTTCGGCACAAGGTTCGGCACAAGGTTCAGCACAAGGTTCAGCACATGGTTCAGCACATGGTCCTAATCCTCTGGTAGTTAATATTAGTGCGCGCCATTGCCACTTATCGCAGGAGTCTGTCGAAGTGCTTTTCGGCAAAGGCCATCAGCTCACGCCCAAGAAGTGGCTCTACCAAGAGGGCCAGTATGCTGCCGAAGAGTCCGTCACCTTGATTGGGCCCCGCAGTCGCGTCATTTCCAATCTCCGCATTCTCGGTCCCTGCCGCGATTTCGATCAGGTTGAACTCGCCTCAACGGATGCGATCTCCCTCGGTTTCAAAATACCCGTCCGCAACTCCGGCGACATTGCCGGCACGCCCGGTTGTATGTTGATGGGGCCCGCCGGTTTCCTTGAGATGAATGAGGGTGTCATTCGCGCCGCACCGCACGTCCATATGGCGCCTGAAGATGCTGCCTTCTATGGTGTCGAGAATAAGTCGTATATGAGGCTTCGCATCGGTGGCGACGTTGGTCTGACGTTTGATAAGATCTTCGTCCGTGTCGATCCCTCCTTTAAACTCGAAGTCCACATCGACACCGACGAGGGCAACGCCTGCGGCTTCACCCAGGAAACTCCCTGCGAACTCGTTAAATAAACTTAAAAGCATCAACCAATAAGGATCGGCTGCTTCAGTTGCCGGTTAAAACTCGAATGTCACATCTCTCTCGGCAGCTAAAGCAGCCGATCCCAGTTTAACAAATCAACCATACAAACCCATACATATCATGAGTGAATCCATCGGATTAGTAGAAACAAAAGGTCTCACCGGCTCGATCGAAGCCAGTGATGCCATGGCCAAGGCGGCCTCGGTCAGCCTTGTAAAGCAGATCTCTATCGGCGGCGGTTTTTTGACCGTTCTCGTAAAAGGAGATGTCGGCAGCGTCAAGGCTGCTGTTGAAGCGGGAGCCGAAGCGGCTAACCGCGTAGGCGAACTCGTCGCCTCTCACGTGATCGCGCGTCCGCACGATGACTTGTTGAAATATTTCGAAGCATAACCCCAAAAAAATAGGGAGACATAGTATTATGGCAAAACAAGCAATTGGAATGATCGAATGCAAAGGGCTCGTCAGCCTCATGGAAGCATCCGATGCCGCACTTAAATCAGCCGACGTTGTAATGACTGGCTACGAAAAAATCGGCAGTGGCCTGGTTACCGCCTTTTTCACTGGCGATGTTGCCGCGGTAAAAGCCGCGGTCGAAGCCGGTGCCGATGCAGCCGGCGCTGTTGGCGAAGTGGTCGCGGTTCAAGTGATCCCACGTCCGCACGACGATCTGAGCAAACTCGGTAGCTGGATTGGCTAGCGAGCTTTCGCAGTGCATCGGCCCCAGTTGTCCAGTGATCAGTTTATGAAACTGAAAACCGGATAACTGAATTCTCCGAATTCCCATGAAGATACTCATCGCCAACCTCGGTTCCACTTCGTTCAAATATCGTCTTTTCGATATGGACGCCGACAATGCTGCGCAACTCGCCAGCGGTGGTTTCGAACGTGTCACCAACTATACGAGCTGCATCGAAGAGATGCTCGAAAGTTTGGTCGGGGAGGGGCATCTTCAATCGGGTGAGGAGATTGATGCTGTCGGTTTTAAAACCGTGCTCGGTAAAGACCTCAGTGGTTGTGTAGAAGCGGATGCGCACGTCCTTGAAGCCCTCGAAGGCTTTAAGGAGGTCGCGCCCGCTCACAATCCCGCCTATGCTGCAGGTATCCGCTGCTTCGCAGAAAAGTTACCCAAGGTCCCGCGGGTCGCACTCTTCGAGACGGCCTTTTATCAATGGATCACTCCCGCCGCTTACAGTTATGCGATTCCGCAAGCATGGCGCGATCTCGGCATCCGACGTTACGGCTTTCACGGAGCCAGCCACAAATTTGTGGCAGAGCGCTCCGCTGAAATACTGGGTAATGGCATAATTGTCGACCGCGTGCGGAATCTTTACACGACCGGACCTGGCGAGTATTCCGGTGCACCCCTCCGAGTCCTTTCCTGTCACCTCGGCGGCAGCAGCTCCGTAACCGGTATCCAAAATGGTGTCGCTATCGGTACCAGTATGGGCTTCAGCCCACAAAGCGGCTTGCCGCAAAACAATCGTGTGGGGGACCTCGATTCGATGGCGATTCCCTACGTCTGCAAAATGCTCGGCCTCTCGATCGAAGAAGCCGAACGTCAGCTCAACAAGGAGA
>ERZ807291.2384-NODE-2384-length-28507-cov-11.273056_pt1 | contig 28507 bp, 28 predicted proteins | sample MGYA00521257_ERZ807291 | MGnify/ENA primary metagenome ERZ807291 (study PRJEB31413, sample SAMN03169783) | marine metagenome | biome: Marine; feature: Water; material: Subsurface seawater | place: North Sea | collected 2011-04-28 | depth 1 m m ...
TTTGTAGGTGCGGCCAATCGACAACGAAGCCGTATTGCGATGGCACGCACAAGCGTGTGGGCTGGGAAGAATAAGAGGTCCCGATGAGTTCAATCGCTTGCGTCTCACTTTTGGACTTTGTTTCAGTTGTCCAATTGACTTAAATCAATAACTAGGCTTCTGTAGCCTAAATATTCGACTTCTATCTTGATCAATCCTGACGACTCTTCGGAGTGGAAGTAACCTTGCTCGTTTGAACTGGTGGTCGCTCTTTTTTTATCGTTGTTGTATAGTTTTATGGTTGCGTATGGAACGAAATCAAGGCTTTCTGAATCATAGACACGACCAGAAACGCTTCCTATTTCTAAGCTATCAATCTCCATGGAAATTTGGCCCATGACTATGCACCCATCTTTATGCCCGTTTCCGTAATCAGGTATCCTATCTACTACAAGATGATTGGCATCCACCCCATTGATCTTAAGCTCAGAAGGTTGAACCTGTCCGAATAGGTATGTGAAGAAAAGGAAGGCGATAAAAATGGATACAACTTGTTTCATATTTTCATGGTGAGAATTCGAACGTGCGGAATCTACCGCACCTCGTCCATTTTGTTTTGCTTGTCCATGTCTGTTGGCATCTTCAGGCCTTCTCGTGTACGAACAGGAGTGCAGTCTAATGTGTTTGCCGGGCGCATGAAGAAGAATCTAAGGCTTAATATGACAGGTCTATATCTACTTGCAAAAAAACCAAAGGATGACCGTGGCGGCTCAAAGGGGAGAATGTTTAAGATGGGTGTTTCGAGGGCGGGAATGAGCAACCAGTTTCCGCGCATCTTGATGCCGAATCCCAGCTTGTAGTGTATTTGCGTTGAGAAACTGCCTGGATTTCCCGTAGCCGCGGCAGAGACAGTTGCGCCAGCTAGATTTCGTATAAAGCCGTATCCCGCATTTACACCAATGCTATTCTGAATGAAGTTGTATTTACTGATGCGCCAGACGTTGTTTAAGTTGAAAAATGCCTCAGCATAGTGATACCCAAACGTTCCGCTGGCTTGCTCTAACGTTCCCGCAATGGCGCCGCCCCCAGGAATACTTACAAATTGACCCTCGGATTTCTCTGAGCCTCTTAAGCCTTTGTAAGAAATACCGTAATCCAAGTACTTGAAAATCTTGGAGTACTGAAACATCCTGTATCTCCCAACTTCAGCGTACAATCCCGGTTTTCCCAGAGCAGTGAGCTTTGCTTCAAATTTCTCCGTCTCGGTCTCGGCAAATGTTTTGTTGATGGGCACAAACGTGGTCATCATAAACGTTGCACCTGGGCCAAGAATCCATCCATTCTGCTTGAACTGAGGTTTGTAAGGAAGAATGTCTTGATAGTGTTTTTGGAAACTTACCGGTTTCTGCTTCCGTATTTTGCGTTGGGCGAACACACTACCACTAACAATAACCAGAATTAGGCATATCAGAATTTGTCGCATCACCCAAAGGTAGTCTCAAAAAACCGCTCAAATAGAGCAATTCACACAGGTTTTTAATTGACTTTTGTCGAAATCAAATCGAGGCCTCGTATTATACTGCCCAAAACGTGAATTTTCCTTCAATAAACCGACTTAAGCAGCTGGGAGTATCGATGACCAAATTCGGCACATCATCCTTACTTGGCACCGCGGCTGACTTTCTGAGCTTCAGCTTTGTTTTCCGATTTTTCATACCTCTTTTCTGGGCAGAAATTTGCGCTGCATTTATTGGCATGGTGATCAATTTTTTCATGCAAAAACGATTTGTTTTCACCTTGAATCGAAAACCCACGAATGCATTTCTACTATCGGTAGCCTTCTCTCTCGCCTTTATGTATTTAGGGGCGATTGGAATAAAAACCTTGAGTGAATTTGAATTTTTTGCCCAGCACTTATTGATTGCCAAGGTGATAGTAATGGGTTCAAAATTTGTACTGAACTATTTTAGCAAACGATGGGTTTTTGAGAAATAATGAGTGCCCGATTGACAAAATATCTTCCCCACATTTCTCTCGTTTTGTTGCTAATCGGCATTCTCTGTTTCAATCACGTATTGGAAATTCGAGGAGCCGAAGGAAGGCGTGCAATGGTCACATACGAAATGATGGAAAACGGCGACCTACTCACACCCTATTTGCACGGACATCCTTACTATAACAAGCCTCCATTCTACAATTGGGTCATCGCACTTTTCTTCTTTGCATTTGGTTCCATTAGCGAATGGGTGCTGAGATTGCCCGGTGTACTCTCATTGATTTCAACAGCCATTCTATTCTTCTATGTGGCAAAACGATATGTGCGCAAAGAAGTAGCGCTATTGGGCGCTGGGGCAGCGCTCACCATCACAGACATGCTCTTTTACGGATCCATCAACGCTGGTGAAATAGACCTGTTTTATGCTTTACTCACGTCGCTTCAAGTCTTAGCGATTTTTTGGTATCAGCAGAAAGACAAGTGGCTATTACTGTTTGTTACATCATACACCCTTACGGCCATTGGAGCTCTAACCAAAGGACTTCCATCTTTGGCATTTCAAGCCCTAACACTGCTTGCTTGGTTTGCCTATACTAAGAATTTTAAGCGGTTATTTGGTTGGCAACACATCACAGGAATTGCCATTCTCATCGTAATCACAACAGGATATTTCTGGTTGTATTCCATGAACGGTGAAGCGCTGGGCTACGTAATAAATACATTTAAACAGGCTTCCCAGCGCAGTGCAAACGAGTATGGCATACTCGACGTTATTGGGAACCTTTTCGTTTTCCCATTTGAGTTTTTACGTCGTCTGCTTCCTTGGTCGCTGGCTATTGTCTTTCTCTTCTCAAAATCCATTCGTGCTCAAATAAAGCAGAACCCCTTTATTTCTTTTGTGGTGCTATTCATTGTCGTGAACATTCCAATTTATTGGTCGGCGCCAGAATTGAGAATTCGCTATACATATATGTTCTTCCCCTTCTTTGCGATGCTTTTTGCATGGCTATTGGATCGTGGGTTTAACAGCTTAAACAAAGCACATGTGGTGATCGAGTATATCATAGGAGCAACCCTCGCCATAGGCAGCTTAGCCTTAATTGGAATAGGTTTTGCGATTGAATCGCTGCCCGTTTTGCACGTATTTGTACTAATTCTTTCGGGGATGATTTTTGGAGGTTTGGCCTTGCTTCTATGGAAAACTGAATGGCGCCTGGAGAGCTATTGGATCCTTGTGCTTGGTCTAGCGGTGACGCGTATGGCTTATAACATTGTGGGGATGCCATATACTGCACAAACTATTCATGATTATAGCCAAATGACGAAACAGATGATTGAGACTTCAGGCGAAAAACCCATTCATTATTATGGTCAATTGGTGGAGTTACGACCAAACCTGTCTCTTTTTGGTCAAGACTTTTATCGAGACACCTTGCTCATCCCAAAGGACCTTACGGCTGGATTTGGGTATTACGACGCATTGCTACGAGATGAGGTAATGGATAACGCAACGCAAGTTGTTGCTGGCGATTACTACTTGCTTTATGAAAAGGATTGGATGGATCGATTAGAGCCTTTGGATACCATACCGAAGATGATGGGAGGTCAAAACTTTCTATTCTGCCGAGGCATCTGAGGCTTCCTTCTCTGGAAACTCGACCAAGTTTATCCAGTACTCTTTGTATCGAACTTTAAATCGGTATAAGACCGTATACTCCTCAAACGAGGTGAGTAGATTATCGTCCATCAAATACAAATAGGATTCGCCCGGAACCTTGAGTCTCTGAACTATTTCGTTTTGCCCCACACCAATATAATAGGCGTATTCAAAATACACTGGAGCCTTCTGATAAATAGCAACCCGCCTACCATCGGCGATATCCAGAATGTTTTGAGACATTTCTTTCTTGTGATTTTCTAAGTTGTCTTCAACGTAATACCTGTAAGGCAATACAAAAACATCGAACCCCAATCTGAACAGAACAACAAAGGCCAAACTCCACCAAAGCCGTTCTTGCTTGAAGCGCATCCACAAATAGATTAATCCAGCGCCAATAAGTATTAAGATGGGCGCATATACAAGCGCATTTGGAAGTGCGCGAACCTCAGGAACAACAAACGCCGCGACTGGAGCAATTGTCACTACTAATCCAAGTCCTAGGAAAATGCCCTGCCACGTTTTATGTCTCCAGTTTTGTTGCTCTACGAATGAAAAATAGGCATCGCCCAACAAAATCATTACCAATGGATAAAGCATAAAAAGGTAGCGTGGATAATAGCCTGGAGACAACCAGTACGGGACAACATTCACTGCCAAGACCAAGAGCGTAAATGCGGTAAACTCTGACCCCATCCAGCGACGAAAAATGCCTTTTCGTATTGCGAAAAGCACCAAAAGCGAAGACGGAAACAAGTGGCCAATATTCTCGAATGGAAACGTAAAAATATTCAATACCCCTTCATACCATGGTTTATCGACGACCGTGCGCATTGCTGCCTGACCATACAATTCATCGAAATAGACTTCCAAACTATTGTACTGAGAGTAGGCATAGAAGTATCCCACAACAACTAGCAAGAAGAGTAGAATCCCTGTAAAGTGCGCAAGAGAGAAAAGTCGCTTCCACTCCTTTTGATAGACAAACCACAAGACAATTGTGAAACCCTGGAACAGAAATGATGGGAGGCCTTTCATTAGAACACCCATCGCGGCTAATAAGTAGCTTATTAAGAAGAGCAACCAGTAGGACTTGCGTTTCTGAAAAAAGAATACGGAGTAGAATCCAATAAATGTGACCAGGGAATAGAAGATATCTATGTGGCCAAGCATCGAATCTCGCGTAAGGAGTCGCCCGCTGAGTAAAAACGCGAAGCCAGCCAAGATAGCCGCCTTATCTCCAATATGCCTGCGCGAAACAAACCACGTACATCCAGCTAAAATGAAAAGGGGAATGACCGAGGGCAACCTCATAACCAACATGGAATATGAGTTGAAGATCTTGAAGAATCCGATAAGGATCCAATTGTATAGTGGAGGTTTTCTGTAGTAGAAATCTCCCCAATTGGTTGGGACGATGTAATTCTCCCGTTGCATCATTTCAAAAGAAACCAATGCACGCAGGCCTTCATCTCCCATAAGGGGCATCAATCCAAGATTAATGAAATGCGCAACTATCGCAAAGAATAGCAGGATGGCGATAATCCATTTTTCTCGTTTTGTAAGGTCAAGTTGCATGAAGCAAAGCAACGGAATAGAGGCGTCACTTTTCTAAGTGTCATATTTTTTTACTCAAGACTAGGAAATGATTCGAAAAGAAATACATTTGTAAGTGATTACTCACATGATGACAGAAAAACAATCGAATATCCTCTCGGCCGCACTCAAGCTTTTCGCAAACGAAGGTTTTGCAAGCACAAGCACCAGCAAGGTGGCTAAGCAAGCCGGGGTTTCTGAGGGCCTCATATTCCGACACTTCAACAACAAAGAAGGTCTTTTAAATGCCGTTTTGCAGCGCAGCCACGAAGCGGCTCAGAAAATGATGGCCAGCATTGTTATCGAATCCGACCCATTAAAGATGATCCAGAAGACCATCGAAATGCCCTACAACATTGACGAATCAGAATATGAACTATGGAGACTCACCTACGCACTTAAGTGGCAAACCAATAGTTACAACAGCGATTTGACCGACCCATTCAAGCAATCTTTGGTAAGCGCATTTAAGCAGCTGGGATACCAAAACCCAGAGGCCGAAACTGAATTGCTTTTCATTCTCATGAATGGCGCAGCTACGTCCATCCTTTTGAAAGAAACAAAGAACAAAGAAGACATACTGATTGCCCTAAAAGCGAAATACAACTTAAACTAATAGTGAGTAATTACTCACAGATACGATTCTATGAAAACAATTGACAAAACTAAACCTGTAATGGTTACTGGCGCCACTGGCTACGTAGCAGGCTGGATCGTAAAAAAACTACTCGACGAGGGCTTCACCGTACACGCCGCGGTGCGACATCCAGAAAAGAAAGAAAAGCTTGTACACCTTGACAGAATTGCTCAATCCACTCCCGGAACTATCAAATATTTCAAAGCCGATTTGATGGTAGACGGCTCTTACGCTGAAGCCATGGAAGGGTGCGAATTGGTCTTTCATACGGCGTCCCCTTTCACCCTGGACGTGAAGGATCCGCAAAAACAGCTCATCGAACCGGCAGTGAATGGAACCCGCAATGTATTGGATCAGGCTAATAAATCGACGTCTGTAAAGCGCGTAGTAGATACCAGCAGCTGTGCAGCAATCTACAGCGACGCCATTGACACCGTAAACGCGCCTAAAGGCCATATCACCGAAGAACTTTGGAACACAACCTCGTCATTGAAATACCAACCTTACTCCTACTCAAAAACATTGGCTGAAAAGGAAGCATGGAAGATGGCAAAAGCGCAAGATCAATGGGACCTTGTAGTCATTAATCCAAGTTTCGTGATGGGGCCAGCACTAAACGCTACTGTGGCTACTTCTGAAAGTGTAAGCATCATGAAGCAATTGGGAGATGGATCATTAAAAATGGGCGTGCCAAATATGGGATTTGGAGTTATCGACGTCCGTGATCTAGCTGAGGCACACTTCAACGCAGGATTTAAACCGGAAGCCGAAGGACGCCACATTATTAGCGCTCACAATTCAACCATGCTCCAAATGGCTCAAATCATTCACACCAAGTTTGGCGACACCTACCCAATCCCGAACAAAGCCTTACCTAAATGGTTGTTGATGATTGTAGGCCCTTTGGCAAACAAAAGCTTTACGCGAGATTTCATTCGTAACAATGTCAACATTCCATGGAAGGCTGACAACGCTAAGAGTCGAGAAAAACTAGGAATGAATTATCGACCGCTGGAAGAGACGATGAACGACTCGTTTCAAGCATTAATAGACGCGGAAATGTTCATTAAAAAGTAACGTCATTGATGTGGGACGACTGCCGCCGCACCACTCAACCAGAGCCAAATAAAAAGCCAAAACATGTCAAAACAATTCGGCGCCAAAGTAACGACACCCCTTAAGGAGCGATACCAAACCTCAGAGCATTGGATCGAAGGGAAATTTGAAAACTTGGTAGAAACCACCATGGAATTTTCCATCCAAAACATCCCAAATCTGTTGTATGAACAGTTTGTAAAAACAAAAGGGCGTGTACCAAAAAAGCGCCTTGTAATTGAGGCATTTGACCTTCAGGCATTCATGGCGCCGAGTCAGCAACCCAAATTCATTTGGTATGGCCATTCAGTATTACTAATGCGATGGATGAATCAAACCATCCTGATCGATCCTATGCTTGGACCTAACGCCTCTCCGATTGCACCTTTCGCCACCAAACGGTTCTCAGAAAACGCCTTGGACATGATCGATCAATTTCCGCCCATTGATTTGGCACTCATGACACACGATCACTATGACCACCTCGATCTGGCCAGCATCGAAAAACTAAAAGACAAAACCGCGAAATGGTACGTAGCTCTAGGGGTAGGTCGGCATCTTGAATCGTGGGGGATTACTCCTTCGACTATTACGGAGTTTGACTGGTGGGACAGCGCAGAGTTCAACGGAATCCAATTCACCTTCACACCATCTCGGCATTTTTCTGGCCGTGGGCTAAGTGATCGAGCAAAATCGCTTTGGGGCGGATGGGTTATGAAATCGAATGACCACAATCTATACTGGAGCGGTGACGGAGGTTACGGCGATCATTTCAAAGAAATCGGAGAGAAATTTGGGCCATTCGATTTTGGGTTCATCGAATGCGGTCAATACAACAAGCACTGGCATCAAATTCACATGTATCCTGAAGAGGCAGTACAAGCAGCCTTGGACGCCACGGTAAAGATCGCACTGCCTGTTCATTGGTGTGGCTTTGCTTTAGCCCTTCATCATTGGAAAGACCCGATCGACCGGTTTTCAGTAGAAGCTCTGGATAAGAATCTTAAAATTTCCACACCTAAAATCGGGCAGGCATTAACCATATCTACTAAAACGGATCAATGGTGGAACGACCATGAATAAGCTATAAAATGAATATTATCAAACAATTTTTTAAGTGGACAGGATACTTGCTCCTCGTTATCGTTGGCACCATCGTGTTTTGGTTTTTCACCACTTCACAATTTGGCGGCAAGCCATCTGAGGATCAACTCAACCTATACGCCGAAACAGACCACCACGATGGCACTGCGTTTTTCAATTACAATCGCGCCAATATGGACTTCGATTGGCCTAAGATCAAAGAAGTCATGTGGGAGTTCACGCATCCCGTTCCAAACAGCGCACCGAAATCAGACATAATTCCATTAAAACTGGAAGCGTCTGAAATTGGCGCCACACCAATGAAAACGAAGATCACTTGGTTTGGTCATTCGTCCTTTCTGATAGAAATGGATGGAAAAGTGATACTTCTAGATCCAATGTTTGGACAGCAGGCGGCACCGCATCCGTGGCTTGGCTCAAATAGATACAACGCCACTTTTCCCGTGGAAATATCCAAGCTTCCAAAAATTGATGTCGTTGTATTCTCCCATGATCACTACGATCACCTTGACATGGGATCTGTGGAAGAAATAATGGACAAGGTAGACCACTGGATGGTGCCTTGGGGATTGGACAATCACCTCATCGAATGGGGCGTGGATGCCGAAAAAATAACCGCACTTGATTGGTGGCAAGAATCTATCCAGCACGACATTGAGTTCATACTAACCCCATCGAGACACTTTTCAGGACGAGGAATCAACGACCGATTGGCAACGCTTTGGGGATCGTGGGTTATTAAGGGCGCAACGAACAACATCTACTTTTCTGGAGACGGCGGCTATGGCGATCACTTTAAGGAAATCGGGGACAAGTATGGGCCGTTTGATATTGGTTTAATGGAGTGCGGTCAATACAATTACAAATGGGCAGATATTCATATGATGCCAGAAGAAAGCGTGCAAGCGTCGCTCGATGTGAAAGCAAAAGTTATGATGCCCGTGCACTGGGGCGCATTTACACTTTCCGTTCACAGTTGGATAGAACCCGTGGAGCGGGCAATTGCCGAATCAGAGAAACTAGGCGTCAGTATCTGTACTCCAAAAATTGGCGAGCAAATTATCCTGAACGAAATCTATCCTTCAAGTAAATGGTGGCTAGATTATTTAGAAGTGCCTATAAACTAAAATCCCATGAAAGTTATAATAACAGGAGCCAGTGGTATGATCGGAAAAGGTGTTATGCTCGAATGCCTTGATCACCCAAAAATCACAGAAGCGTTGGTCATCGTTCGCAGGCCCATGGATGAAAAGCATGCAAAGTTGAAGCAACTCATACATGCTGATTTCGCTGATTTTTCCACTGCCGAGAGCGAGCTTAAAGGATATGATGCGTGCTTTCATTGCATGGGTGTGAGCGCGGCAGGAATGAACGAGGCCCAATACACAAACATGACATATAACTTCAGCATGGCCTTGGGCAAGACCTTGCACGCCATTGCTCCAGAGATGACCTTCCTCTATGTATCAGGAATGGGAACAGATAGCACGGAAAAAGGCCGCCAAATGTGGGCACGTGTGAAGGGGAAGACGGAAAACGATTTGCTCAAGCTCGGATTTAGGCAAGCGTACATGTTTCGGCCCGGCGCCATAATACCAAAGCGGGGAGTCGCTCCGAAAGCCAAGGCCACACGCATCGCATTGAACCTCTTGGGTTGGATACTTCCGTTGATCAAAGTATTGAGTCCGAATTCTGTGACCGACACAACGAAAATTGGTTTGTCGATGATCCACGTAGCAATGAATGGGTTTGACAGTTCGCTTCTATTTCCAAAAGACATAAACAAGACAGGATCGTAAATTGCGATCATGATTTATATATAGAATATGTACGTAAAAAAGAATTTCAACTTCCGCGCAATCCTTTCCTTTTCGTGGTTTCACATGGTCTGGCTCACCTTGCTTTCTGTAGGTATGGCCACTTTCTATCACTTTTTTCACTTCGAGTGGATGAAGATTCCTTGGCTTCCACTTTCTGTCTTGGGTACTGCGGTAGCCTTCTACATTGGCTTCAAAAACAATAGTGCCTACGATCGCCTCTGGGAAGCACGAAAAATTTGGGGTGGAATTGTAAACGTTAGCCGCATGTGGGGCGCTGACGTCAGAGCTTATATCAGCAATCAATTTCGAGAAGGAAAAATATCTGAATCAGATCTCAAAAAAATTCATCAGCGGCTCATTTATCGGCACATTGCTTGGCTGTATGTATTGCGCGACCAGTTACTCATACCTACTTCTTGGGAACACTTACGAGAACGAGACATGGGGAAAATGATTGACAACTATTTTGAGCGCAGTAAACAAACCTACGGTATAGGGATGCTCAGAGCGGACATTACACAGGATATGCTGAAGAAATTGCTTGATCAAGAGGAATTGAATCGGGTGATCAATTTTAAGAATACAGCCACTCAGATGATAGACCTGCAATCGCAAGAACTGGCCCAACTACGCTCCGATCATTTGACAGATGACTTTCGGCACATGGAGTTGCAAAAACTATTGAATGAATTTTACACGCTTCAAGGCAAGGCGGAGCGTATCAAGAAGTTTCCCTTGCCAAGGCAGTATGGCTCCATGAGTTTCGTTTTCGTTTCCATCTTTATCATTCTACTCCCTTTCGGATTAATTCCTGCTTTTCAAGAACTGAGCCCTCATTACGGGCATTGGATTTCCATCCCATTTGTAGCTCTAATTGGCTGGGTTTATGTGATGATGGAATTGATCGGAGACTACAGCGAAAACCCATTTTCTGGCCTTGGAAACGACATCCCTATGTTGTCGCTATGTAGAACCATAGAGATTGACTTACGAGAAATGCTAGGCGAAACAGACCTTCCTGAACCCATTCAACCTGTCAACAGTGTGTTGATGTAATCCGCAATTATGAAACTCTCCTTTTTCACACTCCTTCTGCTATTCAGCTATTGTTCAATAGCCCAAATCCAATTCGAAAATCGGTATACGGGTCATCCCGGGGCGGAGGTCAAGGCCATGGCACAATGCCTCGACACCGGCTACATAATGGTAGGCGGCAGCAGTCAGTCAATCGCCATCGTAAGGACGGATAAGTACGGCGACTCGCTTTGGACATACAGCGCTTCTACACCAAGTCAATTTGGGTTCAACGTGGAGCAATGTTTAGACAGCAATTTCATTGTGTGTGGCTATGCTATTGAGTCAAACAGCAGCAATGCCATGCTATTAAAACTCAATGATCAAGGCGATACGCTTTGGATGAAAAGCCATGGTCAAAGCGGTAGCAACTGGATCCAATCCATCGTTCAACTTGCAGACAGCGGCTTCATTGGAGTCGGTTCTAGGGTCTATCGATTCAACAAGCACGGAGAAGAAGTATGGAGCCAAAACACGGTTGGCGGCAATCAGGCAATTTCCATGATCTTGACAGCTGACAGTCATATTGTATATACTACGACGAGCACCGCTCAAGCTTCTGGTGGCTCGCTCATAAAGATGGATTTAGATGGAAATCAAGTCATGACAAAGAACTATTCGTTCGCTCATTTCTACAACAACAGCGACAACAACGTAGCCGAAACTTCTGACGGTGGATTTATTCTTGCAGCACAGCCAACCGACGTGTCTGCTACCCTCATTCTTAAAACTGATTCTGACGGTGACACCATTTGGACGCGCCGATATCCCGACGCGAATCTTGGTTCTGGCATGGGCGTGATTGAAACAGATAGCGGCGGATACTTAACGTGTGATTTTAGCTTAGATGGAGCTGGGATTCATGCGCACCTCTATCGCCTGGATGCATCAGGAGGTGATATGTGGTCACGCACCTACGATCAAGCATCAGCGCAATCGTTGGCTCAAACCCTTGACGGTGGATATGCGTTCTCGGGATACAAGGAAAACAATGGCGGCACACGGAAGTTTTTCCTAGCAAAAATTGGAGGATCAATTGATGTGTCCGTGCCAGAATTGGAAGATCAATCAACGACGATTTACCCTACCGTTTCCAATGGAATCTTTAACACAGCATGCGCAGATTGCATCAACGCGCCTTTCCACGTTTTGGACATGCAAGGAGCGTTGGTTCACCAATCGCGGTTCACATCCACGATAGATTTAACCCATCTGAGATCAGGGTACTATATCCTTGTTTCAGAAACTGGTGAATCACAAAAACTGGGCATCATTAAATAGAACGATGTTCCTATTTGACGCATTCCCAACCCTCACAACCAAACGCCTGCGGCTAATCCAATTATTGGAATCGCACATTTTCCCGATGATTGAAATTGCGAGCTATAAACTAGGGAGCGCAACATCAGAGCAGGCACTTGAAACGATTCAGAAAGCCAGCGCTCAGTTCCAAGAGAAAATCGCCATCACGTGGGGCATTGAGTTTAACGGTGAGGTAATTGGATCCATTGGTTATTACCGAGGTTTCGAGAACCAATGCGGGGAAATCGGATATGTGATGCGCTCCAATTTTAAACGCCGCGGGTATATGATTGAAGCCACGGAAGCGGTCATTGAATTCGGGTTCAACGAGCTTGAACTGAAGCGAATCATTGCCGTTACTGCCATTGAAAACTTCCCTTCCGTGAAAATGCTTGTGAGGCTTGGGTTTATACCCACAGAAGAAAAAATTGAAGTCTATTCCGTTTTTGAGCTGTGGCCGACCTCGACCTGATTTTTGGCCTTTTTTAGCAACTCCCCTATTTGGGATCCCGCTATCTTTTGCCTGTGAAAACCTGGTTCCCGATTCTAGTTTGTCTGTTCCTTATCTCGTGTAATCAAGAGCAAAAACCGCAAACCGTTGAAAAGCCCGAATGGGAACATAACGCGCGTGTGAAAGAGTATCTTGAAGCCCACGAAAAGAACAACCGATTCAACGGCAGCATATTAATCGCGCAGAATCACGAAGTGGTGCATGAACAGTATGTAGGTTCAGCAAATCAGGAGTTAAGTATTCCAATAACGGACAGTACACTATTTTTAATTGGCTCCATCACAAAACCGATTGTTGCTGCGGCCATTCTGACCTTGGTTCGAGATCAAAAACTTTCACTGGAGGACAGACTGGATCAATTCTTCCCAGACTTTCCTAGGGCAAACGAGGTCAGCATTGAACAGCTCTTGACACACACTTCTGGCATCCGAGACTATCACTATTTCCCTGACTGGAAAGAACTAAGCCAAACGGATATTCAACCCGTCGACGTGGTAAACCAAGTTGCCACGGATCCTTATCGATTCGATCCTGGAACTGGCTTTCGCTATTCGAATACAGGTTACATCTTGCTGGGGTTGATCATAGAACAGATTAGCAACTCATCATTCGAATCATACGTGCAGGATCACGTGCTCGAACCAATGGGAATGGAGAATTCAGGTGTGATTTCGAACGCAAAAACACCTACGAATTTGGCCATAGGAATGACCACGTCACCTCGAGACGCTCGAGTTGCGGATTACATAAACTACAACCAGCCATTCACCTCGGGCAACATGTATTCTACCACGGCCGATCTCATGAAATTCACTCAGGCCATCATGGATTCGGTATTCTTCTCACCCGAACAAACGGCTCAAATATTTAGTGCCGGTTCGGGACACTACGGGAAGGGGTGGGGCATTCGCGATTTCGATGGAATAGGTGGATTTGGGCACTACGGAGGCATGAATGGTTTTTGGGGATCAGTGACATACTTACCAGAATCGCAGACCTTGATTTGCTTCCTAACCAACGATGACAACACTCCTAAAATTTCAATTACGCAAGACCTTGTAGCCATCATAAACGATAAGCCATATATCCTACCCGAGCGACAAACGTTTATTCCATATTCCAAACGAACCGCGGAATTGATTGAAGGAGATTACCTTGTTAAACCTGGCGATACGCTGCATGTCTATTCAGATTCTGCGGGACATTTCATGCAAGAAACCGGACAAATCCCATACGAGCTGTTTCAGGTTGGACCAACATCCTTTGTCATGACCATGCAGGAGTTCGTGGTGCACATTAAGAACGACACTCTCCGATTTTCTGGGTTAGTGAATCTAGAAGCTCCTAGGATTAAATCGAATTGAAGGATTAGATTAAAGGTTGACACAAAAACGAAATTAGTGGGCCTAAACACCAAAGTTTACACGCCGCGATTCTGGGACATTTGATTCAAACCTTAGACTATGAAACTTCGATCTTTCCTGATTCTCAATGCAATCATGTTTATCCCTTTTGGAATCGGCATGCTCACTATGCCCTCATTCATTTTCCCCATGGTAGGCGTGGACTTAGACGCTGATGGGCTGGTAATGGCCAGCACGGTAGGCTCAATGTTACTCTCCTTTGGTATCATCTGTTTTTTTGCTCGCAACGAAGACCTAGGCGCTGGCGGCATGAAAGCCATTCTCACGGGAAACCTCGTTTTTCACACCATCGATAGTTTTCTCACCGGAAAAGGAGCGCTGACCGAAGTAATGAATCCAATGGGGTTCATGTTTTCGTCCATGCACTTTTTGTTCGCAGTCGGATTCCTGATCTATCTAATGCAAGCCTCGAAACTGGGGAAGCAAGAAATTCGAGCTTAAAGTCTAGTTAAGTAATTGAAGCATACGCTCCTCCACTTCACTCGAATCCCAATTCGCTTCAATGTCGTCCATTGCCATCACTTCATCCATTATGGATTGCTGGCGCTGACCTTCTTTCCACGCCACGCTGTAACGGATATCGCTAAACGTGGTCATGCTATAAAGCGGCATCCACTTATCGGGATGTAGATCCGCAAAACGGGCTTCGATTTTTTTCTGAAGTAAAAATTTTGGATCGGCTACAAAGTCACGCATCACATGATAGTTGTGTAACGACAAATCTTGAAGTCCATCGCCATCCGGCTTACGAGTTCGGCTATACTCTTCAAAAATCTTTTCCCAATCGTGATTGTGTTTGATCATCAGATCATTCATCACTGTCGTGTCTTCGAATCCAGCATTCATTCCCTGACCGTAAAATGGAACAGTAGCGTGAGCTGCGTCACCCATCAATGCTGTTTTGCCATGGTGCCATGGATAGCATCTTGTAATGGCCAATGATGCCAAAGGATGGTCTTCCCAAGCATCGGCTATGTTGGGCATCATCTCATAGAAATCCGGAAAAGTTGTCTTGAAAAAGTTGTCTATCGCCTCCTTGGAAGTGAGCTTTTCAAAGCTATTTTCACCTTCAAAGGGCATAAACAAAGTGCACGTAAACGATCCATCTTCATTTGGCAGAGCAATCATCATGAACCGGCCCCGAGGCCAAATGTGCAAAGCATTCTTCTCAAGTTTATAGCTTCCATCTTCATTGGCAGGAAGCAAGATTTCGCGGTAGCCATCTTCAATATATGTTTGGCTATAATTGAATCGATCAAGCTTCTGCATCGAGTTGTATCGAATCGCTGAAAACGCGCCGTCACAAGCGAAAATCAAATCACTCTTTACCTCAAATTTCTCTTTGGTATCGTTGTTTTCGAAAAAGCATATGCCGTTTTTCATATCGGCTCCAAGACACTTCGTGTTGTAGGTGATTTTTGCGCTCCCTACCTGCTCAGCTATGTCCATCATTCGAGCATTTACTCCACCCCTAGAAACAGAGTTAATGGCTTGCCCTTCTTTTCCATAAGGTTGGTAAGTGAGGTCTCCCTCCAAATCATGCATAATTCTTCCAGGCATTGGAATAGCAATTTCTTTGATTAAGTGATCCACACCAGCGCCCTTTAGGGCCTTCCAACCTCGATCGCTCAAAGCCAAGTTAATGGACTTACCCGCACTTATTTCCGCTTTTCGGATATCCGTTCTGCGCTCAAAAATCTGAACCTTATATCCTGCCTTGCTTAAGTAAACCGCCCAAAGAGATCCAACTAATCCAGCTCCAACAATTGTTACTTCTTTCATATAAATAGCTTTTAGCTATTGGCTTCTAGCCTCTAGTTCAATGCGTTTTTTAAGATCTGTCCAAACCGATAGACATCTTCGAATGAATTGTATAGTGGCACCGGCGCCATGCGAATCACGTTGGGTTCACGCCAGTCGGCAATGACACCTGCTTCGGTGATTTGATCAAATAGTTTTCTTCCGTAACCGTGTGCAACGATGCTCAGTTGGCACCCACGGCGGTGGTGTTCTTTGGGTGTGATTATCTCCAAATCTGCTCCCATTTCCTTAGCCACTTCATTCACCACAAACTCAAGATAGTCTGTCATCGGTCGGCTTTTCGCCCACAGTCGAGGCATCGTTGCTTCTTGGAAAATCTCCAAAGAAGCTAAATAGATGGCCATGTTAAATACGGGCGCGTTGCTCATTTGCCATGCTTCCGCGCTTTGCATTGGAACAAACTCCGGCTCCATCTTAAATCGCGTTTCCTTGTCATGTCCCCACCAACCAGCTAGAATTGGCAGTTTTCGCTTGTGATGATTTTCATGCACAAACAATCCGCCAACAGAACCGGGTCCTGCATTTAAATACTTGTACGTGCACCATGCGGCAAAATCGACTTGCCATTCATGCAGCTTTACTTCAATATTTCCCATTCCATGGGCCAAATCAAATCCACAATAGGCTCCAACTTTATGTGCGGCATCTGTAATCACTGCCATGTCAAACACTTGGCCGCTGTAATAGTTTACACCACCAATCATTACCGTAGCGAGCGAATCGCCCAAGGCATATATCTGTTCAATGATGGCGTCTTCCGTAATGATGTCAGATCCTTTGGCAGGAGCTATTTCAACGATGGCATCGCTGATGTCAAAACCGTGCAGTTTTGCTTGCGATTGCATGGCGTATGTGTCTGAAGGGAATGCCTTCTTCTCGCAAAGAATCTTGTATCGAGTTTTTGTTGGATGATAGAAACTCGCCATTAAACTGTGAATGTTTGCGGTCAAAGACCCCATCGCGACCACTTCGGATTCCTTTGCCCCAGCAATTTCGGCCATGGCTTTGGAGAAAAATTCATGGTACGAATACCAAGGACGACGTGCTTCAAAATGACCTTCTACTCCATATTTTCGCCAGTCTTCGAGCTCTTGTTTTAAATATGACTCCGCACTTTTCGGCTGAAGTCCTAGGCTATTTCCTGTAAAGTAGAGCGCTTGTTTTCCGTTTAATTCCGGGTGATAGAATCGATCTCGAAAGGATTGAAGCTCATCTTGAGCATCTTGCGTTTGCGCGTAGTTGAGAGTGTTTTCCACGATTGTAATTTGTTCCTTGCAATGTTAAGGAATGATTGAAGGTTTCGATATTATTGTGGGACAAGATAATTATCATGAAAACATCCCTTCTCGCATTCCTTTTGGTGGCACTGACTATTTCAGTGACTGCCCAAAACGATCGACTTACCCCCGAAAATCTCTGGAACCTAAATCGCGTTTATGGCGCGCAAGTTTCTCCGGATGGCGGCGCGGTAATCTACTCCCAAAAATCTTATAAACTAAAGGAAGACAAAGGCCGCACTGACTTAATGAGCATTCCAGCAAACGGTGGAACAGCAAAGCGAATAAGCGATGGGAAATCGAGTTTGTACGAAGCGCAATGGCGCCCTGACGGAAAGAAAATTGGCTTTTTGAGTCCCGAAACGGGCACCATGCAGATGTATGAAATGAATCCCGATGGAAGCGAAGTGCAACGTGTAAGCGACTTCCCACAGGATATTTCAAACTTCCACTACAGTCCAGACATGCAGTATATAAGTTTCACGATGGAAGTAAAAGTGGAAGAGTCTTTGGCGGATAAGCACCCTGATCTTCCAAACGCAACGGGCCGCGCTTACGACAACCTGATGTTTCGGCATTGGACGCAGTGGCACGAATACTCATACCAGCATGTTATGATCTCAAAATACAATGCAAAGGCGGGCGAGCCATATACGGACATCATGGAGGGCGAGGCTTTCGATGCACCGATGACGCCCTTTGGTGGAAGCGAGCAAATAGCCTGGGCACCGAACAGTAAGTCTATCGTGTATGTGTGCAAGAAAAAGGTTGGAAAGGACTATGCCGTTAGCACGAACAGCGAGCTATGGCAGTACGACCTTGACACGAAGAAAACTATCAACCTAACCGACGGTCATCTAGGATACGACAACGATCCGGTCTTCTCGCCCGATGGAACGTGGCTTGCTTGGATGAGCATGGCGCGAGATGGTTTTGAATCGGATAAGAACATTATTTGGGTTCGCAACATGAACACAGGAACTCAATTTGCTCTTGCCGAGACGTTAGATCAGAGCTTTGGAAATGTCACCTGGAGCGCAGATTCAAAAACGATTTACGCCACTTCTGGCGTGAGCGCCACCTTTCAAATATTCAAGATTGGCTTAAAGAAAGATGGTGCCGACAAGCTTAAAGTGAAAAGCTTCAGTGCTATTTCAAGCGGTGAGCACAACATCAACAGCATTGCCCTTGCAGGCGACAAGTTGGTAGGATCGATGAACACCATGAGCAAACCAGCTGAGTTGTATACGTGGGACATTGACTCTCGCGATCAAACCCAACTTACATCAGCAAACGATGAGATGCTCGCGAAAATGAAGATGGGAAAGGTGGAGAAGCGTATGATCAAAACCACCGATGGAAAGGATATGTTGACATGGGTTATTTACCCGCCAGACTTCGATCCAAACAAAAAATACCCAACGCTTTTATACTGTCAAGGTGGGCCACAAAGCGCCGTAAGTCAATTTTTTAGCTACCGATGGAACTTCCAATTAATGGCTGCCAGTGGATACATTATTGTTGCCCCAAACAGACGGGGACTTCCTTCCTTCGGTCAAGAATGGAACGATGCCATATCCAAAGATTGGGGCGGCCAGGCTATGAACGATTACTTAAGTGCAATTGACGAAGTAGCCAAGGAATCATTCGTGGATAATGACAATCTCGGCGCCATTGGTGCAAGCTACGGGGGCTACTCCGTGTATTACTTAGCGGGTATTCACGAGGGTCGATTTAAGTGTTTTATCAGCCATTGTGGTCTATACAATCTAGAGAGCTGGTATGCGAGTACCGAGGAGTTGTTTTTTGCTAATTGGGACATTGGAGGCCCGTATTGGGATCCCAGTCTGAAAGATGCCTACCTCAAAAACAGTCCACATCGGAACGTCGGAAAGTGGGATACTCCGATCATGGTTATCCACAATGAGCTTGACTTTCGAGTTCCATTGAATCAAGGACTAGAGGCCTTTACAGCGGCACAACTCCAAGGAATACCAAGCAAACTATTATACTATCCAGATGAAGGACATTGGGTGCTAAAACCACAAAACGGTGTGATGTGGCATCGTGAGTTCTATGATTGGCTAGACACCTATTTGAAATAGAAATGCGCTCCCTTTTCTGGATATGTATCGCGTGTATTGGGATTCATTCGGCCAACGCTCAAGTTACGGGCAATCAGCTTGCGGATGCGGCCGCTTCTATTGAAAATCCGAACATCCAATATGTTCCAGATTACGTTCAGCTTGAATATCCGATGGGCGATGTTCCATCAACAACAGGAGTGTGCACCGATGTGGTGATTCGAGCGTTTCGGTTGATAGATATCGATCTTCAAAAAGAGGTACATGAAGACATGAAGTCTGACTTTTACGTTTACCCGCAGAGCTGGGGCCTCATTGGACCTGACAAAAACATCGATCACCGAAGAGTGCCAAATTTGATGACCTATTTTGAACGACGTGGTTGGGAGCAACCCATTTCTGACGATGCGACCACCTATTTACCTGGAGATATTGTCGCCTGGGATTTAGGTGGGGGGATCACCCATATTGGCCTTGTGGTAAACAATCAATCTACCGAAGGATATTACTTGATCATTCACAATATTGGGGGCGGCCAAGTCATCGAGGACATTTTGTTCTCGTATAAAATAATAGGTCACTATAGAATGCGATGAAAAACACTTTTCTATACCTGATCATCATCGTCCTGTATGGCTGTGTATCCGCTGACTCAAAAGACCAAGTGACACAGGATAATCCAATCCTCCCACCTGAATGGGAGTCGATTTCAAGCCCGACAAAAGCGCATTTGCGCGGTTTGGATGTCGCTGTAGACGGCACCGTTTGGGCGAGTGGCACACGTGGCACCGTATTGAGAAGCACAGACGATGGTCTCACTTGGGTCGCTTCACAGATTCCAGATTGTGAAGAAATCGACTTTCGTGATATTGAAGGATTTGACGCAACCCATGCAGTGGTCATGAGTTCTGGAAACGGCGTTCGACTTTATCATACGAGCGACGGCGGCGGCACTTGGGCGCTAAGTTTTGAGGATACAAATAGCGCCATATTCTTTGATGGGATGGACTTTTACGGCGGCCGAGGCATGGCCTACGGCGATCCTCAAAATGGGAGTTTCGATATACTACAATCTTCAGACAGTGGAAGAAGCTGGACTCGAGGCCTTGCCAACATGCCGGCCACACTCGATGGCGAAGCAGGTTTTGCCGCCAGCGGAACAGGCATTGTCTTGGGTAAATCTGCGATATGGATTGCGACGGGCGGAGCGGCCAAATCAAGGATCTTCAGAGTCGGGGCAGATTCGTCATGGTCGGCAGTTAACTCGCCTTTGTTAAGCGCACCAAGCTCAGGCATTTTTTCGATGGCTTTTTGGGATGACATCAACGGAGTGGTTGTAGGTGGTGATTATGTCGACTCAACCCGCATGACGGAAAACTGCGCGTATACAAATGATGGCGGGAAAAGCTGGAATGAATGCGAATTGAATACAACGGGATACAGGTCATGCGTGACATTTGTAAATGCAAATACGGTTATCGCAACGGGCCGGTCAGGTTCTGACATATCGTATGATGGTGGCGTAAATTGGATAGAACTCAGCGACCAAGCATATTACAGCTGTGCAGCAATTGGAAACTGGGTGATTGGAACAGGCCGTTCGGGCAAGATCGGAAGATTAAAGCTTAATCCGAATCAACTAAGTGTTAATGATTAAATTCGCCGCACATTGAAATGGAACCTTCATAGCATTTTTGCAATAATTCAGATCTTCGCGATCGTCTTTATGGGCGCATCACCAGCGCTTTTCCATGATCACGATCATGGGCATGAATGCCAAGAGGCTCATGTAAATGAACATGTCGATGCTTGCCATATTTCCATCCATCATGGCATCCAAGTGTGCAACGATCACGATCACCTTCAGGAAAGTGAGTATTGCACCGGTTGCGCCCTGTTTTTTGAAAGCTTGCCCATTGCGCATATTTCGTTTTTGTCCACTGCGGTTCAATCGTCTAGTTCAGAAATATTAGTCGCGGCAAATGAGCATTCTTATTTGGATATATTAGCTGGAACTGATTGCCCCCGAGGTCCGCCAAGTATTATGTGATACGCACTTGGGTTCGCTTAACCCGATCCGTTGAGGCAATGCCTCTTATTAAAAACTTTCAATTTCTTTCCAGGTGAAACTCTTCCTTTCAATGGTTTCGCTCTGGTGCCTCACGTTTGGCTTATCAGCTCAATCGAAGTGCGACCTTACCCTTTCCGGGCAGGTTGTCGATGAGCACGATGGCTCCGCACTTGGATTCGCAAATGTTTTCATTGAGAATTCAAGCGTTGGCACTATTAGCGATGCTTCAGGATATTATTCTATCGCAGGCATTTGCCCTGGGGTTCATGTAGTCGTTTGCTCTCATGTAGGGTGTGAGCCAGTGCGCGATACCCTGTTGATCGAAGATCATGCGATACATAATTTCTATCCTGAACATCATGCAGAACTATTGGATGGTATTTCCATTGTCGAAAGCTCTCGTGAACCAAATATTGTCTCGATTAAAACTCGAGTTCCGATGCTCGATCGATCTGCTGGCAAATCGCTCGGTCAATCTCTGGAAGGGATTTCAGGTGTGTCGAGTTTATCAACCGGCAACTCAATTTCCAAACCGATTATACACGGCCTGCATAGCAATCGAATACTAGTCATCAACAACGGCGTTCGGCAAGAGGGACAACAATGGGGCAACGAACACGCCCCAGAGATCGACGCATTTATCGCTGGCGAAATACAAGTTTATAAAGGTGCACAGTCTGTGCGATTCGGGCCCGACGCCATTGGTGGAGTCATTTTGGTTATGCCCAAATCGCTGCCAGATAGTTTTGGAATTGCTGGTGGATTAGCGGGCTCGTGGCAATCAAATGGATTGGGTGGATCGGGCAACATGTATTTTGAAGGTCGAGCGAAGAAAATCCCCGCATTTCGCTGGAGGGCACAAGGTTCAGCCAAGCGACTTGGGGATGCCGATGCCCCGGAGTATGTACTGACAAATACCGGAATAGAAGAACTTAACTTTTCGTTGAACGCCTCATTTGGCGATCAGAAAAAAGGGATAGAGGTCTTCTACAGTCAGTTCAACACCAATTTGGGAATTCTTTCCGCGAGCCACATCGGAAACTTAACTGATTTTCAACGCGCTCTAGAAGCAGATGAACCGTTAGTGGTGAAACCGTTTTCGTACGCAATAAATCGACCCTACCAGCACGTTGAGCATGAGTTGTTTAAGGCATCGGCACATGTCAAGACTAAAAATGACCGAAATGTGGGTGTGGTATATAGTCGTCAATACAATCTTCGAGAAGAATATGATACACACAAAGGGGCGCAAGCGGATGCTCCCGGGTTGCAATTTGAAATTGTAACGCACGGTCTTGATGTGACGCTCGAAAACAAGAAAACCGCGAACCATGATTGGCAGTTTGGTGCCTCTGGGCTCATTCAGGAGAACACGTTTGAGGGAAGATATTTCATTCCCGCTTTTCGAAAGGGATCCGTAGGCGTTTTTGGATTGGATCAAATGCAGATAAACTCAAACTGGTCTATAGAATTCGGTGGGCGCATGGACTATGTGGAGCAGTCGTTTTTCTTTTATAACCAAGTGAAAACAGAAAGACGAAATCACAGCTATGCTCAGCCATCGGTTACGGCAGGACTCATTCGAAAATTCGGTTCAAGTTGGCATTGGAAACTAAATACTGCAAACTCCTGGAGGCCACCGTCGGCAAACGAGCTGTACAGTAACGGCTTGCACCATGGTGCCGCCAGTTTTGAAATTGGTGATACAAACCTGAGGAAGGAGGTGTCATATAGTTTGAATACAGAATTGACCTTTCAAGGCGAGCATATTCAAATTGAAAGCGAGGCATATTTAAACTTCATGGATGGATTCGTTTATCTCGTGCCAGAGTTTCCGGCAACCTTAACTATTCGTGGAGCATTTCCAACATTTTCTTACGGTCAAACTACCGCTCTGTTGTATGGTTTGGACAATCAAATCAGATACAAAATTAAACCGTGGATAGAGATGATTTCACGCACATCTATACTCAGAGCTCGAGATTTGGAATCGGGAAACTGGATTATCCAGATGCCCTCGGATCAGAGTGCCCTCTCTATTGAGTTCAGTGGGAAAATCCAAGACTATTCCATGTACGTTGCGCCTTCAGTAAAGTGGGTGAACAAACAATGGAGAGTACCATCAAACAGCGACTACTCGCCTCCTCCAGCGGGCTATGTACTTGCAAACGTAATTGCGGGAGTTTCCAGGACCACACGCCTGGGGGACACGCAATTGAGTCTAGAAATAAACAATTTGTTAAACCAACAGTATCGCAATTACATGAACCGATACCGCTACTATGCCGATGAGATCGGCCGAAACATTATCGTGCGCATAGCACATCACTTTTAATTCAATACAATGAAATCAAGCAATGTTTTACTATTCATAATCATGTCAACCCTCGTTTTAAGCTCGTGCAAACGCGATGACGACGAACCAGACGATCCACATAATCACAATGAGGAAGAATTAATTACAACCGTTGAACTTCAACTCCACGCCACAGATGGAACTCATGCATCTGCACATTGGAGCGACGTAGATGGCCCGGGAGGTGATTACCCAATTATTGACACACTGGTGCTTGACACCAACAAAACCTATTCCTTGCATATCGAATTTTTGGATGAGTCAGGAGATGAAGTCCACGACCTTACACATGAGATTGAAGAGGAGGGCTCCGAGCATATTGTTTGTTACGATGAAACAATAGATGAGCTATCGATTACTAGAACTGATTCAGATGGGGTCTATGAAATTGGGCTCACTTCGGATTGGGTGACTACCAATGCTTCGAGCGGAAATGTTACCATATCTCTAAAGCACCAGCCTGGTGTAAAAGACGGAACATGCACTCCTGGTGAAACGGATGTGGAAGTAGTCTTTCCAACTCTGATTGAATAGACGGAATTTATCGAAATGAAGACACGCTGAGGTTGTGCTGCCTAAGTTTTAGGAGAAGGCGTCAATGAAAGTCAAGTGGTTGGACACTGCTAAGCAAACAAGGCTACTATAGCTGCGCTTCGGCAAGCGACTGGGTAATTGGGACAGGCCGATCAGGCAAGATTGGAAGCATTGACGTCTTCTCCAAAAACAGGCAGACTAAATAGCCTTCATGCTGACTTCATCTATCCAAATGGAGTGGTTACCGAGATGACAAACGTGTATCCATAAGTCTGGATTTGTTGTACCGATAGTCGACGGTAATGTAAGTTCATATTCGAAATCCTTCCAACCGCTATTGGCGCTATAAGGCACGGCCTGATTCTCAAAAAAATTGAGATTATCATTTCTTAGAATGATATTGAAAGAGGAAACATTAAAATCTGCACGAAAAGAAAAAGCCACCTTATACTTCTGATTTTCAACAAAATGCACGATATCGATACTTTGAGAAATCCATTGTTCATAGCATCCAATTGTATCGTCGTGATGAAGCTCCATGGAAAATTGACCAGATGAAGGGTTCACATTACTGATGCCGACAAAATTATTTGGATTTCCATTATCGTTTGCGACTCTCTCCCACACGGTCGCATTAGAAGCGTCCTCAAAATCGCCATTATCTATAAGCTCTATTCCAATGGTGTTTTGCTGCGCTTTTTTGCAGCCCGTTCCTAGAATAGCAACCGAAATGGATAAAAATAACAGCCTCTTCATGATCTATCAAATTCAGGGTTTGACAGTTGAGACGTTCACCTTGATTTTTGGGTTGGAAGAACCATCAAAGTTTGACAAGCTGTTTTCAATTGACCGATTATTTACGGTGTTTGAAGTGATATCTGCTGCGCCTGTAAAAGGAGGCTTATAATCTACGCCTCATTCAGCAATAGCAAGTGGGTTTTGCTTGTACTTTGGCGGCACTTCGCCTGTTAACGCCTCTAAAAACGCCACTACATTTTTCACCTCTTTTTGATTCATTTTATAGTCTAATTGGACTTCCGCCATAATCCTCACTGCTTCCTCAAGATCCTGGACACTTCCATCGTGGAAATAAGGATGTGTTTCTGAAATGTTTCGCAGCGAAGGAACCTTAAACAAATACAGATCAAGTGAATCGTTGGTCTGCTCAAATAGCCCACGATCTACATGCTCAGATGCAGTGGCCTCCCAATATGGTTTGTGTACTCCAAAACGCTGTAGCTGATTTCCACCTAATACAGAACCGCTATGGCAGTTGGTGCAACCGATATATGCAAACGACAACATGCCCTTTTTCTCCTGAAGAGATAGCGCTGACTTATCGCCCAATAAATATTCGTCGACCCTCGAAGGTGTTAGCAATTGACGTTCAAAAACACCAATTGCGTTGCGCATGTTGGTATAAGTCACAGGATTAGTCTCCTCTGGATAGGCCTTGGCAAATAACACACGATACATATCTACGTTGCTTAACCTTTTCTCCACCTCTTGCTCGCTCGGCATGTTCATTTCCACGGGATTCAAAACTGGACCTCCTGCTTGTTCCTCCACGTCCTTCATTCGTCCATCCCAAAACTGACTACCGTGCAATGCCGCATTTAGGGTGGTTGGCGAATTTCGATCGCCATTTCCTCCCGCGTCTCCAGGGCTTGTAGGCAAATTATCCACTCCGTAAGAATCTAGATTGTGGCACCCATTGCAACTATTGTTTCCAGTAAGCGACAATCGTGTATCAAAGTAAAGGGCATGTCCCAACTTTATTTTGTCGTTCGTGGTTTCATTTTCTGGATTATCCGCCTTTAAGGGCAGCGCTTCAAACAAGTGCCTTTGTTCCGCCAGCAATCTATCATATTGCGCACTATTCTTAGTATCAGCCATCGCTTCAGGGCTCGACTCATCTGAACTTTGGTTGCACGCTACGAAAACGAATGGAATAGAAAACAGGATTAATAGTTTGGAGTTCATCGATATTATTTTGTTCAAATTACTTTGAGGTTATCTGGTTACAAAGGTATTCAACGAACATTTCAAAACCGTTTTTGAATTGAAATCTAAGAGCCTTTACCTTTATGCAGTGAAAAAGACCATTCTGGCATACGGTGGCATTCTCGCCTTACTCGTCATTTTAATAAAATGGCTCGATTACAGATTCATCATTAAGGATGTATCGCTCGAAATCTACATTGGAATCATTGCATCTATGTGCGCCATTTTGGGAATATGGATGGGGTTGAAATTGACCAACCCTAAAGTGGTTTACACGACCGGCGAAGTTGATTTTGTTCAAGACGAGTCAAAAATTAAAGCATTGGGATTGAGTCAGCGCGAATTGGAAGTATTGGAATTAATCGCCAAGGGGCATTCAAATCAGGAAATTGCAGACGCCTTGTTTATCTCGCTAAATACTGTGAAGACACATTCATCTTCGGTGTTCGCAAAACTGGGTGTGAACCGAAGAACACAAGCCGTTAAACAAGCCAAGGAAAATCGAATAATCGCATAGTCACACTTTTGGGTGATTGTGTGCTTTATTGTAAAATCACCCGAAAGTATGAGGGCCACATCATTGATCAGCGCTTGCTTTGCCCTTGAATCAAAAAACGAAATGAAATGAAAAAAATCGCAATCATATTTGGCCTAGTGGCAGGAATCATCCCAAGCGCCATGTTCTTTATAATGCACAACGATGGTGGATTTGAAGCCTCGCAGATGGAGAACGGTCAGATCATCGGATACATCACAATGATCGTTGGGTTTTCAACCATCTTCTTTGCCATAAAGCAATACCGCGACACCCACCTGAATGGTCAAATAAAATTTGGAAAAGCCTTTTTGGTGGGATTGTATATCACACTCGTTGCGAGTCTGGTTTATGTTGTTGCTTGGGAAGTTTACTCAAACACGTTAATGATTGGTGACTTTTCGGATCAATATGTAGAGTATATACGAGGCGATCTTGCCGAAAAAGGATTGACGGAAGCGGAGATAGACACCGAGCTCGCTCCTCAACTTGATATGATGAAGCTTTACAAGGAAAACATGCCGTTCCGATTGGCGATGACATTCATGGAGATCTTTCCAGTTGGGCTGATTATATCACTCATAAGCGCCTTGGTCTTTGGAGTTATTCTCAATAAAAGACAGCCCCAAATTGTTAATCTTGACGACTCTACAATATGAAACTTGGAGCATTTTCAATTAGCCTGAGCGTCAAGGACCTCAGCGTATCAAAAGCATTTTATGAGAATCTGGGTTTTGCTCAATTTGCAGGAAGTATGGAGCAGAATTACCTCATCATGAAAAGCGAAACCTCACTCATCGGCTTGTTTCAAGGAATGTTTGAAGGCAATATTTTAACCTTTAACCCCGGATGGGATTCAGACGCTCAAACTTTGGATGCATTCGACGATGTACGCGCCATTCAACGGTCACTTCTCGCCAAAGGCGTTGATGTTGCAAATCCGGCAGATGAAGAATCCAAAGGTCCAGCGAGTTTTGTGATTGTAGATCCCGATGGTAATCCAGTATTGATCGATCAGCATATTTAAGCCTCGGGCACTCCATTTTGGAATTTACGCCTATTCAGACCCGATATTCTCGGCGATCAATTTATGTTTGTCTGAACCAACAGGCGTACTATGATCATTTACGGACACAACTCTACTCACTTAGGAACAGACAAATCTGAGCTCATTGATCGATGATGAACCAGCTAGAGGAATCCACAATTATTCGCACTGGCAGGAAGGAAGACGTTCCTGCTCTCATGTCCCTAATTCATGATCTAGCCAAATTCGAAAAAAGCCCAGAGTCGGTTTTATTAACCGAGGCAGAATTGCTCCGAGATGGATTCGCAGACAACCCATTGTACGAAGTTTTGGTCGCTGAAATAGATGAACAAGTTGTTGGCATGGCGCTGACATATTATTGCTACAGTACATGGAAGGGCAAGTATCTGTATCTCGAAGATTTGATAATCAAGGACACCTTTCGACAAAAAGGAATTGGAGGCAAATTATTTGAAGCGCTAATTGCAAAGGTCAAATCCGAAGGCTTAAGACAAATGGGTTGGCAGGTATTGGATTGGAACGAACCAGCCATCAAATTCTACGAAAAGTACAAGGCTACACTGGACCCGGAGTGGTTAAACG
>ERZ807291.2401-NODE-2401-length-28377-cov-6.873738_pt1 | contig 28377 bp, 23 predicted proteins | sample MGYA00521257_ERZ807291 | MGnify/ENA primary metagenome ERZ807291 (study PRJEB31413, sample SAMN03169783) | marine metagenome | biome: Marine; feature: Water; material: Subsurface seawater | place: North Sea | collected 2011-04-28 | depth 1 m m ...
AGTTGGTGGAAACACTTTGGATGTTCGCGATATATTCGATATTGAACTCACTTCTTTTAGTACTTTCATACTTCTTGCAAGTTCTCTTTTCATGGCACTTGCGGTATCGGCGATACATAAAGGTAATTTGAAAAGTACGAGATGGATGCTATTTGGAACTATCATTTTTGGTTCCATCTTCCTTGCTTGCCAGGTATATGAGTTTACACATTTCGCCCACGGAAAAGAAAATGTTAACGGAGATTTAGAGCATCAATTAACTCTTTCAAGTTATGCCGGTAAAACCCTGGAAGAAGGCAAAGATGCGGTATTGGAACCCCATGTTTTCGGTTCCACCTTTTATGTTCTCACTGGAACGCATGGAACTCATGTGGCTATTGGTGTATTTTGGCTCATCGGATGGTTTGTATATTCATTTACTGGAAAAATGAGTACTGCGGACGCAATGGATATTGAATGTTGCGGTCTTTACTGGCACTTCGTTGACATTGTCTGGATCATTATTTTCCCAGTGGTGTACTTGATGGAGTACGCGTTTTAACTATTTTACATCCTCAAATTTTAAAATTCATATAACATGAGTGGACATTCCGAAGATCCAGTAACAGAGGAAAGCAAACGCTTCTTCACCTTTTTTAATCTCTCCATGATCCTGGTTGCTATTACCGGACTTGAGATCGTAATCATCTATGTGCAATCATTTGAGGGGTCTACAATAATAGGAGTTTTATTTGCGACTTCTGTCGTGAAGTTTATAGGTGTAGTCACCTGGTTTATGCACCTCAGATGGGATAAAATCCTTAATACAGTTTTGTTCTTAATGGGACTCGTTATTGCCCTTTGCACATTTTTTGCGGTCATATACATGCAGGATGAACACCCTGTGGTGGAAGGATTTGAAGTCACTCAGATCAAAAATGACTGGAAACCTGCTAATGATTATAAATCAGGTGATTACGTACTTTTCAACGAAAAGTATTTCATTGCCAGCCAAGATCATACATCTGACAAGAATTGGTCGAAGGAATCATGGAATCCTGTTTCAGGTATTCCTCACAAGATAACATGGAGCATAAGTACAGCGGATCTGATTGAAATAAACTCGAAGAAACCTGAAAATCCTTTCTATTACCAATATTCTCCTGCCGAAGAAAATGATATTGATGATAGTCGTATCGCGATACTCGATGAGGTTGGTACGACCGAAGACTTCCGAATCAAGGTTAGATCGGAAGCTTTTTGGGTAGAAAATAACTAGAAATTTTGCCCTTTAATTGGGGATGTCTACCATGAGGTAGTTGTGAACTCCCCTGTAAACTTTAGTCATTGGCATACTGAACCCGCCTTAATAGGTGGCATTCTTTTCGTTTCTTGGTGCTATGCCATTATCGTCGGTCCATATCGTACGAATATTTGTCCTTCTCTGCCCTACTCAAGGAAACACTCTTACTGGTTTGCACTGTCTGTAATTACTTTTTATTTAGCAGTCGGATCACCTTTGGATGCGATGGGAGAAAACTTTTTGTTTTTTGCTCATATGATCCAACACAATATACTTATGTATATTTGCCCCCTGTTTTTCTTACTTTCATTACCTGAGCAACTGGTTGATAAAATCTTTGAAAAAAACCCCACCCTCGAGGTTGTCGCAAAATTTGTATTTCACCCGATTATCGCCGGGCTTCTTTTTACCCTCATTTTCTCCTTTTGGCACATCGGACAATTTTATGAGGCAGCCATCCGTGACAAGACGATCCATATGGCTGAACATCTTACCATGTATTTCAGTTCTATCGCTATGTGGTGGCCAGTATGTGGTCCATCTAAAAGGGTCCCCCCTTTACGATATGGTCCGCAAATGCTTTACATATTAGCTCTCATGCTGGGACAGACTCCTATATTTGCAATTTTAACTTTCTCTAAAGACGTACTTTATGACACCTATTTTTACGCAGAAAGAATTATTGATCTAAGTCCCTTGGAAGATCAAAAGACTGGTGGCGTCTTAATGAAATTAGCTAATATGGCGGTGTCGGTCGGTGTTCTATCATCGATCTTCTATCGATGGTCCACCCAATCAGCATCAAAAGAGTTTAAAGTCTAGACACCAATAACTCTCTTTCGAAAAGCATTTCCTTGGGGAGAAATTCTGAAAGTTGAAGAAATAATTCTTCATGGCGAAGAGTTTGCATCCGTAAGTTTTCTTTATTGATACTCATAAGCTTGTTCCAATCCTCTTCGGTAAAATCCATTCCTGACCAGTCGAGATCCGCCATATTTGGAATCCACCCAAGTGGACCTTCATGCGCTTTACCTCGGCCAGTGGACCTTTCAACAATCCACCTCAAGACTCGCATATTATCCCTGAAACCTGGCCACATAAATTTACCATTTTCGTCTTTTCTAAACCAATTAACATGAAAAATCCTTGGCTTTTCTTTCAAAGACTTCCCCATCTTTATCCAATGCCGAAAATAATTACCCATGTTATAACCACAAAATGGAAGCATTGCCATGGGATCTCGCCTAAGGTTACCTTGTGCTCCCTCTGCAGCTGCTGTTGTCTCTGAAGATAAGGTAGCACCTATATAAACTCCATGATTCCAATTGAATGACTGATAAACCAAAGGAATATCCGACATCCTCCGACCTCCAAAAATAAAGGCTGCAACAGGAACCCCCTCTGGGTTTTCCCACTCTGGGTCAATAGTTGGACACTGGGACGCAGGCGCAGTAAATCTAGCATTTGGGTGAGCAGCTGGCGTCGGTGAATCAGGTGTCCACTCTTGACCCTTCCAATCTGTTAGTTTTGACGGTGCCTTTTCGGTCAGACCTTCCCACCATACATCTCCATCTTCAGTAAGTGCTACATTTGTAAATAAAGTATTTGCTTTCATCGAATCCATCGCGTTTGGATTTGTCTCCCATGATGTGCCTGGTGCTACCCCAAAAAAACCTGCCTCCGGGTTTATCGCACGAAGCTCTCCATTATCGTCTGGCTTTAGCCATGCGATATCATCACCAACAGTAGAAACCTTCCACCCCTTCATCGATTCGGGTGGTATTAACATCGCCATATTTGTCTTACCACAAGCGCTTGGGAAAGCACCTGCTACATATGTTTTTTCACCTTTTGGACTTTCAACTCCAAGAATAAGCATATGTTCTGCCATCCATTCATTGTCTCGAGCCATACAGGAAGCAATCCGAAGGGCTAAGCACTTTTTGCCAAGCAAAGCATTCCCTCCATAACCACTACCATAAGATACAATCGTTCTTTGCTCAGGGAAATGTACAATATAAGTATCCTCGGGATTGCAGGGCCAAGGCACATCCTCTGCGCCCTCGGTTAATGGATATCCAACCGAATGCAGACAGGGGACAAAGAAATCTTTTTCTCCCAACAGGTCGAGAACTTCCTGTCCCATACGTGTCATTATTCTCATATTGAGAACCGCATAGGGAGAATCCGTCACCTGGATTCCAAACTGCGAAATCGAAGAACCCAATGGGCCCATGCAGAAAGGTACAATATACATTGTTCTGCCTTCCATACACCCCCTGAAAAGCCTTTTTAGTTTGGCCCGCATCTTTCTAGGTTCTTCCCAATTATTAGTTGGTCCTGCATCATCCTTGCCATAACTACAGATAAAAGTTCTGCTCTCCACTCTTGCTACATCTCTGGGATCCGATCTCACAAGGTAACTATTGGGCCTCTTTTCTTCGTTTAGCTTGATCATCGATCCGCCCTCAACCATGAGACCGCAAAGTCTTTCCCATTCTTCATCTGATCCATCGCACCATTCAACCCGATTTGGTGCACACATGCTTACCATTTTATCGAGCCATTTAAGTAGAGCTACATTCCGAGTTTTGGATCGGTCAAATTTACAATTATTTTTATCCATTTAAATTGAGTAGCTAGGGGTAGACCGTGCTTACGTCAACTCTTGAGGAATTCTCAATATAAGAAATGTAAAAATACAACCAATTAAGTTGCCAAAAAACCAAGTTCCTTTTACCTCGTTTACTTGATGAGTATTTTCAAAAAAGACAGAACTGCAATCCTTGCACTAGAAGATGGAAGCGTATTTCGCGGATTTGCATTCGGAGCCAAGACTACAGTTGTCGGTGAAGGTGTTTTTAACACTGGAATGACAGGCTATCAGGAAACACTTACAGACCCATCTTATTTTGGACAGATAGTAACCATGACGAGTCCTCAAATTGGAAATTATGGAACCAATCTATGCGATGAAGAATCACACGGTCCAAAAGTATCAGGGTTTGTGGTACGCGAACTAAGCCCTATCACTAGCAACTGGAGATCAACTCACTCTCTGAACGAGTATCTTAAAAATAATGGAATTCCTGGCATTGAAGGAATCGATACCCGGGCTATTACCAAAAAATTACGTACCGCCGGTTCCCTTAAAGCCTGCTTAAGCACTGAAGGTATTTCAGATGAAGAAGCAGTAAGTATGGCCCAAAAAGGGGAAAGTATCGTAGGTCAGGACTATGTTAAAGAAGTCACCTGCAAGGAATCATACACCTTTGACTCAAGTGGTGAAGATAGCATTCCTTTCACGGTAACGGGAACCAATTTAGAACAAAACAAAATCCCTGATCTGACACACCGCTTGGTGGCATTTGATTTTGGTGCCAAGAAAGCAATTTTTAAAAACCTTCGCCGTCATGGATTTGAAGTAATCGTACTTCCTGCAGCCTCATCCGTTGAAGATGTAAAATCTCACAACCCAGACGCAATTTTTTTATCAAATGGCCCTGGTGACCCGGCTGCATTGGCTTACGCTCATGATACAATCCGTGAATTATTAGATGAATATCCAATCTTCGGTATTTGCTTAGGTCACCAAATTCTTACTCATGCAATCGGAGCCTCTACCTACAAACTAAAATTTGGTCATCGAGGTGCTAATCAACCAGTCCGCAATCAAGAGACAAAGAAAGTTTCGATAACATCGCAAAATCATGGATTTGCTGCTGACAAAGAAACTCTTGAAGCATGTGGTGCGATTGTTACCGAGTACAACCTGAATGACCAAACCGTTTCTGGTATGAGACTCGCAGATAAACCTGTTTTCTCAGTACAGTACCATCCAGAAGCTGCCCCCGGTCCCAACGATGCACAACATCTTTTTGAAGAATTCCACCGACTTGTAACGGAATCAAAATCTCAGGCTGTATCCTAACCGTCTTAATTTAAATGGCTGAAAAGTTTTGCGGCCTAATTTACGAGCCACTATTTGCTAAGCACATAACGGGTAAAGGACACCCAGAGAAGCCCGAAAGAACAACTCTGACTTACGAGAGTTTACAAGCAAAAGGTCTTATCGAAAATTGCACGCTTCTTCCAGCAATTAAATGTCAGGAGGAAATGCTATCCATGGTCCATCTCCCTGAGTATTTGGCTATTGCGAAAAAAAATATCCTCGAGGGGAATAAGACCCTATCAACTGGTGACACCCAGGTATGTCTCGATTCCTGGAATGTTGCATTAGGGGCAACCGGTGGTCTACTCCATGCAATAGATCGTATTTTCTCAGGAGAGCTCAAACGGGCATTCAGCCTTTCCCGCCCTCCCGGACATCATGCAACTCCATCACGGGGAATGGGCTTCTGCCTGTTTAATCATGTAGCAATAGCCGCCCGTTATGCTCAGAAGGTACATAATGTGGAAAAGGTACTCATCGTTGATTGGGATGTTCATCATGGCAATGGAACTCAGGATTCATTCTACGATGATGAATCTGTTTTCTTTTTCAGTACCCATCAATACCCTTGGTATCCAGGCACAGGTTCAACCGAGGAAACAGGGACAGGTAAAGGTCTAGGAAGTAACCTGAATATCCCGCTTCCCGCTGGTAGTGGAAGAAAAGATTTAGTTGAAGGAGCATTTGGACAGGATCTAATCAAAAGGGTAAGGTCTTTCAAGCCCGAGTTACTGCTTATATCAGCCGGTTTTGATTCGAGAATAGATGACCCTTTGGGACAATTTACTTTATCCGACCATGACTTTTTCGACCTCACTAAACTACTCATTGATATATCAAATGAATATTGTGATGGACGGATTTTATCAGTACTCGAAGGTGGATATAACTTAAGTGGTCTAGCCAGTGCATGCGCCCATCATCTAAGGGCGATGATTTCATGAAATTCATTGATTTTTAAAAAAAAAGTAAAAAAAATTGGAATTCCCCAAGAAGTCGTACTAACTTAATGCATTACCAAGATATTTCCAGTTTATGACCTGCGCCTTTGTCACATAAAATTCTAAATACCCATAAAGGTAAGGATCGCAGCTTAATCCAAGAAAATCTTTTAAGCACCGGAGTCATTCCGGTGCTTTTTTTTGATTTGGTTTAAAAATGACCGAACACTTGACGTTTCTTCACACTGTAATTAATTCAGAATGACATGTTACGAGGAATATCACCACTACTTAGCCCTACACTTTTGGAAACCCTTTACCGGATGGGTCACCACGATGAAATTATCTTCGGGGACGCTCACTTTCCAGGAGAAAGTTGTAACGAAAATATCATCCGTGCCGATGGGCTACGCATAGATGATCTACTTGATGCTATCTTGCCTCTCTTCGTCTTGGATCATGTTATTGAACAACCGGTCATGATGATGGGTCCTCTTCCCGAAGATAAAGCAGATCCGAAAATTGCTGCTGATTACCAGGATGTTCATGACGGCTATGCGGAAATAGTTAAGAAGCATTACCCCAACACGGCACCCATTGCTCAGGTTGACAAGTACGACTTCTACGATCGTACCCGTAAAGCCTTTGCCGTAGTCATGACTGGAGATGTAAGAATCTACGCTAACCTCATTCTTGCCAAAGGCGTTACAACTTGGTGAAAAAATTTTAAAAGTACGCTGATATTTTACGCGTATTTTTCTCTTTTCCTATATTCGTGAAAGCTTCCAGTATTTATGCAGGAATCATCGAATTCTCAGGACACAACACCAAACAAAGGATAGTAAACGAGAGGATCCATAGAGGACACAAATAGATAAATCTGAGATTTGCTCCCCTCCATTAATTTATCAAAATAAAAGATTACTGAAGGACTCTTAATCCTAGTTTTCTAAAAGAAGATTAAGATTATTCAAAATCAGAACATGTATCTTTTAAAAAAAGTAACCCTTATCCGCGAGACTTTCCTCCCGAAATGTTAACCGTAGTTCCGTGTAAATAGCTTGCACGTTTAGAAGCTAGAAAAACCACCAAGTCCGCGACTTCGCTAAGTTTGCCAGACCTACCAAGTGGAATAGATGAAGTGCTGCCGTATTTGGATCGCAACTCATCAACAGAGATCCCACGCGTATAAGCCAAAGACTGTTCATAGGCTTCGCTTCTCATCCCGGTTGTTTCCATAATACCTGGAGCGACTCCAATTACACGCACTCCTTGGGTACCTAATTCCTTAGCCCAAGAACGGGTAACATTTTGATTAGCAGCCTTGGTTGCAGCATAAACACTTTGCCCTTCACTTCCTTCCAAACCGGACTCAGATGACATATTAATTAAAACCCCACCGTTATCCTGTTTCAACATCACTCGTGCGGCAGCCTGGGCACAGAGAAACTGGCCCTTAACATTGACTGCAAAAACTTTATCCCAAATGTCCTCGGTTAATTCTTCTTTTCCTTCCGGATCGACCAAAAGCCGGGGAACATTAATTCCGGCATTATTCACTAATGCATCAACCGACCCCCAAGCATCAATGGTCGCTTGGATCATTTGATCAACATCAGCTTTACTGGTAACATCACACCGTGAAAAACGAGCTTCACCTGGGCCCCCATTGGAGGCTTCCTGAGCAGCAGTCTGACCTGCTTCTTCTGAAAAATCTGCTATCATTACTTTGGCCCCAACTTCAACGAAGCCTTTAGCTACTGCTAATCCTATACCTGCAGCACCACCTGTAATTACAACTACTTTATTTTCTAATTCCGTCCATTCCATAGTAAAATTCCTTACCGTTTTATTTTATATTAAATTTAAAGGATGCGTAATTCCATATCCTTCATAAAGTGCCTCTTCAACCTGCCTTGACCAACAACCCCCATTTGAATCGAGTTCGGTTGCGGCTCCATGCAAAGCCATGCTTACATGATCCGGCTGATCATTAGCTGCTTCTCGAAACTGATCTGCGTCAATTTCCACATAAGGTAAATCTTCAAGTTCAGTAAATGAATAAAAGGAACCAAAAGGTTGGTCAGTCTCGACTTTTTCCATCATGTCCGGGACAGATGATAATCCACATACCCCTTTTACCATCCAGTCAAAACTGACCGGATTGTCGGCTTGTTCAACCATATCATCTGAGTGTGGTTCGGATGTATTGGTCATATGCCAAGGAACATTTTTCCCACAAATCTGATGCCTGGAAACATAATGCGAATGTCTTGAACGAATCGGGGCAATTAAATCACCGTCGATAAAATTAACTGCCGCTGAACGAGCAAGCCTTGCTTCAATTCCTGCATAATGATTGGCTGCGATCTCTCCACTTCCTGCAATAAAAACATCGGTTAACAATTCCTCATCTTCAGCTTTTTCAAACCCTTCCGGCAAACTTCCGTTCCCTAGGTGAACAATAGCACCTTGAGGTAATCCCGTTAGATATGCACGCAGTCGATCTTCCATTCCTTCAAATCCAATTAGTCCAATTTTTGGATCTTTCGAAAGGCCACGATATCGTTGAGGATCATTCGGGCCCTCATTATGATGCATTTCCTGAAAATTCTGCTCAACTTCCTCTTCCAAACTGCTAACAGGATTTGCCGGAGAAATCGGCATCTCTATCAACAGGTCAGGATCGACTGCACCTGCGTAATTGTTTAAATTTCCCCCGTCAGCAAGGATAGCAACTGCTTGCAGATAAGTTTCTTTTGATGCGTAGTTTGTCCACACCACATCAGATTTTCCAAATTCGGTTAACTTAGTAATGATATCAGGATCTCTACGATCGACTAATACAACTTGAGTACCTCTCTGCCGAAGGTTCTTTATTAGAGCATAATTTTCCATTTCGTCTAATTTCGACTTCGAACCAGTCACATAAACAACAGTGGGTAAATCCTCATCACGAACACTTGCTACAATCGTTAAATTAATCATCGCCATACGGGCAGTACCAGACAAGTAAGTTACAATCGATCGAACAGGAACTCCGTAGATAAAGTTTCCGTCCTCACCAAAAGTAAAAATATGTTTATTGGTCCCGTAATTGCAGGCAAAAGGTTCAGCATGGGCAAGGGATATTAAACTGGTATTTTCTTTGGGAGAAACTGGATTGAATAAATTTCCAAAACCTTGAGAACTTATAAAATCAGGAGCTGCAGCGGGAATTCGATTAAACTGACGAAGTCCTCCCAAAAAACGATAAGAATACCCGAGTGCGGCGAGCACTCCATCTGTAGTCGGTTTAAATTCCAACGGATCGATCGGTTCACTCGCGTGCCCTGGTGTAATTACCACCAAATCGCCTTCCTTTACTGTCGAACCCTCCGGAGCTTGTAATACAACTTGCAAGGTTTCATGACCAAGAGCAACCCGATCGGTTCCTGAAGGAACCCGAGCATGAGCATCAAATTGACGAATAGCCTTGGCATCTGATGCACATCGACAATTACCTAAACTTGCCAAAAGAAAATACTCACCCGTAAAACTCTCAGCAGGTAACTCATCACTAAGAAGTTCAATCTGGTTTGGCCCAGTCAGGAAAACTCCACGATGTGTCTTGCGTGCATCTTCAAGAAGTTGAGCAGAACGTTGTAGAATAGATGAAGCCTTTGGTTCGCTCATAGCACAGAAGGTTATAAGATTAGTAGATACCGAAGCGGATTAAACTCCTTCGCGTTGGCGCTTGAGAAGTTCCCCTGTTGTCGGATTTGTAGTCATTTGGTGCCCTGGTAAAGGAAGGATTCTTTCGTGAATTGCATCAATCATCCATTCTGGCTGAGGGAAGTAATCGCTCTCAACCTCAGCACACGGAGTGATCCAATTACGTGAACCTACCACAACGGGAGGAGCATCCAATTCATCAAATGCAAGTTGGCTAATTTTAGATCCAATATCATGAAGCACTGATCCACGCTCACAAGCATCAGAAGAAAGTAGTACCTTTCCGGTTTTTTGCACAGATGCAATCAGTGGATCATAGTCCAACGGGCTGATTGAGCGGCAATCAAACACATCACAAGTTACACCATATTTTTGTTCTAAAATATCAGCCGCTTCAAGTGCTCGGTACATCGTGGCTCCGACTGTAATTAAAGTAATATCTTTTCCAACTCTTCGCTGAGCAGGAGGACCAAAGGGAACCTCATAGTACTCAGCGGGTACTTCTTTTTCGAAAAGTTCTCCAATATCGTAAAGCCTTTGGCTTTCGAAGAAGATAACTGGGTCGCTTCCAGCAAGGGCAGTATTTAACATTCCCTTGGCATCGTAAGGTGTGGATGGAAATACAACCTTCAAACCAGGGATATGGTTTACTAGTGCACACCAGTCCTGAGAATGCTGGGCTCCATACTTTGAACCAACCGAAACTCTTAGAGTTACTGGCATTTCCAGAATACAGGCAGACATACTTTGCCACTTCGCTAGCTGATTAAAAATTTCATCCCCGGCACGTCCCATGAAATCACAGTACATAAGCTCGACCAATGCACGGCCCCCCTCCAGCGCGTACCCAACTGCCGTTCCGACAATCGCAGCCTCTGAAATTGGTGAATTAAAAAGGCGGTGGTACGGAAGTGATTCAGTCAATCCCCGGTAGCAGGCAAAAGCTCCACCCCAGTCACGATTTTCTTCTCCGTATGCAACCATGGTCGGATCTGTTTCAAACCTGTGTAAAGCGGCTTCAAATATAGCATCACGATACTGAAAGACCTTATTTTTAGAAACCGGTTTTCCATCAATCACACCAGCTCGGGACTTTTTAGCTAAAGCCTGCACCCTTGGATTCTCATCATGAGAAAGAAGCAATTCTGGTTTACGCTCAGGATCGTAGCTTTCTCTTTTCCGACTGGAAAACATCAATCCAGCAATTTTTTCCGATGGTAAACGAGGAGAAACTTCAAGATCAGAAGCAAGACCGAAAGCTTTAGTCATAGCGGCCACTACATCACTTTTTCTCGATGATATTCCATCCTCATTCAGAAGACCTGCTTCTGTTAATTCTTTTGCATATGAATTAATTGGATCAAAGGATTGCCATGCTTCAATCTCTTCTTTGATACGATAGGAAGAAGCATCGGAAGGTGAGTGTCCGGAATAACGATAAGTAACAGTCTCAAGCAAAATGGGTCCCTCCCCTTTTTCGATGAGTTCACGTTTTCTGCGAATTGCATCCGCAACAGCAAGTGGATTATATCCATCCACTCTTTCCGCATGCATTGACTGAGGGTTAACCCCGGCACCGACACGGGCAAGGTAATCAAAGGCCATGGTCTCACCAGCCGTTTGTCCGCCCATGCCATAGAAGTTATTCATGAAGTTAAAGATAATGGGTAATCCTCCGCGCATTGATTCATCCCAGAGTTCATGAAATTGCCTCATGGATGCAAAATTCATCGCTTCCCATGTAGGACCACATCCCATCGATGCATCTCCAATATTTGAGATAACCAAGCCGTTCTTCCGATTCACTTTTTTGAAAAGTGCAGCCCCCGTGGCAATATCTGCGGAACCACCTACAATCGCATTGTTTGGCAGAATTCCAAAAGGAGGGAAAAATGCGTGCATGGAACCACCGAGACCACGATTAAATCCATTTTCACGTCCAAAGATTTCAGCCAGTGCTCCGTATAAAAGAAAATCTCTTGCAAGCTGCTTCACATCTGATGCGCCATCTTTTTCGACTACGCGGAAACAATCACCACCAAGAAAATCTTTCATGATCGTCATGAGACTGTCATCATCCAATTTTCGAATGGCAGACATTCCCTTTGCAAGGATTTCTCCGTGAGAACGGTGAGAACCTAAAATATGATCATCCACATCAAGAAGAAATGCCTGACCCACAGCAGAAGCTTCCTGTCCGATTGACAGGTGAGCTGGGCCCTTGTGATCATATTCGATTCCTTCGTAGGAACCCTGCGTTTTAATGGTTTGAAGCATACTCTCAAATTCACGAATCAGGAGCATGTCCTCGTAGATTCCGATGAGGGCTTCATCGCCATAGGTTTCTTTTTCCTTGGCAAGGTTCTGCTGGTATTGATTAAGGGGAACTTCCGCAAAGGGAATGCTTCCCGCTTGGCGTTCTTTGGTAGGCTCTACAATTTGTGACTTCGGCATAGCGAAAAGGGATTAGGGGATTATAAATTAAATAAATTAGCGAACGGCCATGAAGACGTCCTTGATGATTTCTGAAGTTGTAGGGTGCGGGAAGACAATTTCTTCAATCTCTTCTTCTCGAAGTTCAGTCTCTAACATTGCAGTTGCACCGAAAATCATTTCAGAACAAGCCCCACCAACCATATGAACACCAAGTAATTTTCGGGAATCAGCTTCAAGTACGACTTTACAAAATCCGGTTTCATCTGGATTTTCCGCAATATAACGAGCATTAATTGCCATCGGGATACGACCGACTTTAACTTTAATTCCACGTTCTTCAGCTTCTTCCTTGGTCAAACCAACGACTGCAACCTCTGGACTGGTATAGACAACCGCAGGCATCGTGTCGTAACGCATATGGTCTTTTCGCCCGGTGATATTATTGACCACTACCTCTGCCATACGACTCGCAGCATGGGCTAACCATGCACGCCCAGTAACATCCCCTGCTGCCCAGAGACCAGGAATATTAGTTGCCCCACGAGTGTCGACCCGTACCCCTCCTCGAGGTTCGATATCAAGTCCCAATTCTTCAAGACCAAGATCGTTGGTATTTGGTCTGCGACCCGTCGCGACCAAAACCAAATCGGATTCGATTTCCTTGGATCCGGATTCATCAGCGTAAGTAACTTTATCAGCACTGATAGATTCCACTTTAGCACCCAAAGTAAAAGTAACTCCTTTTTTGGTAAGACCTTCGCGTAAACTTTCTGAAACTTCAGGATCTAAGTTCGGGCAAATTTCTGACATAGCCTCAAGAACTGTCACCTTGACGCCAACGGATGCATACATGCATGCAAACTCACACCCAATAACACCTCCACCAACCACGACTAAATGATCAGGTAAAGACTCCCGATTAAGAATACCCGTGGAATCCACTACATGCTCAAGATCCACTCCTGGAATTGGTGGAATAGCGGGCGAGGAACCGGTGCAAAGTAAAATGTCAGTAGCCTCATGGGTCTCCCCATCGATCTCAATTTGAGAATTAGGTAAAAGTTTGGCTTCGCCTTCCACCACCTCAACCTTGTACTTCTTCATAAGGCCAGCGATCCCGTCGCGCATTTTATTCATCACATTATTCTTATGCTGATGAGCTTTGGGGAAATCAAAACGTACACCCTCCACTTCGACTCCAAAAATAGAACCATGCTTGGCGTGACGATAAGTTTTAGCAGCTTGTAGCAAAGTCTTGGAAGGAACACATCCTTCATTCAAGCAAACGCCTCCAAGTTTCTTTTTTTCAACAAGTAAAACCTTCTTACCCGCAGAAGCGGCTTTTTTGGCGGCAATATACCCTGCGGGTCCTGCACCGATTACGGCAAAATCATATTTCATTGGAACAATCTATTCGTTGGAGGTTGTAAGTGGCTGGCCAGGATTTTCTTCCAGCTGGCTAATCAAAGTTTGTAAAAACAGTGCGGCGGGTGCTCCATCCACAGCTTGGTGATCTATGGTTAAACTGAGGGGAAGAAAATCTGCATATTCAATTTCACCAGACTCTAAACGTTTAGGTTTCAACTCGATTCCCCCTACTCCAAGAATCGCAACTTCAGGAATATTTAAAACCGGAGTAAAAGTAGAAACTCCAAGCATACCCAAATTGGTAAGTGTACAGGAACCTCCTGATAGATCATCGGGTTGAATAGTGCCCTCACGGCAGGCTATAGCCAACTTTTTAATCTCAGCAGATAATGCTTCCAATGATAAATCGGATGCATCCTTAACAACCGGAACCATAAGACCACGAGGAGAATCAACCGCAATACCAAGATGAACTTTTTCAAAAACCGCAAATCGGTTACCAAGAAAATGAGCATTCATTTCTGGATGAGCACCAAGCGCCTGAATTTGAGCATAAGCAATCAAATCATTTATTGAAATCTTTGACTTCCCTGCCTCGACACGAGCCTTCCGGTAAGCCTGGACGGCGGTCAATTCAAAGTGTGCATTTAAAGTTAACTGGGCTGATGTTTGCAGAGACTGTATCATTCTCTCTGCTACAAGCTTACGAATTCCTTTTACTGGCTCGACCTTTGCACCTTCAATCGCACCCGGTTCTTTCATATCTGAAGAGAGAGCCATTCCAGCCAGACCTTTTCCACGCAGGGGAGGTTCCATGCCGTTACGGGCTTGGGTAACTGCACTTGCAGATAATCTCGGACGGCCAGAGGCTACGGCTTCCACATCTCTCTCTATTACCCGACCGTTTGGTCCACTACCTTCCAGTGTTTCTGGATCAATTCCGTGTCGAAAAGCAAGTTTACGGGCTCGTGGACTGACTCCCGCACTGATCCCGCCTGATGAAACAGATACAGGGACGGAAGAGGCAGCTACAGAAGTGGACTGTTGCGCCTCAGTTTGCGGCACAGGTGCAGTATTCGAGGCATCTGCAGTTGGAGTAGGTTCCGAAGCTGTGCTATCACTATCCGGACGAAATTCCTCGAAATCATCTCCTTCATTTCCGATAACCGCTACATTGGCAAGTACTGGCACATCATCATCTGGTTCCCAGAACAGGGCGAGTACAGATCCCGAGGTAGTTGATTCCAAATCAAAACTTGCTTTATCCGTTTCAATTACGGCAAGAATATCTCCCTCCGCGACTTGATCACCGACATTTACTTTCCATTCGGTTAGGATACAACTTTCAACCGATTGTCCTTGGCGGGGCATAATAATTGGTTCAGCCATGAGTATTTTTTCCTATTTCGTAATTATTAATTTCAGGGCAAACGAACTTTAATTCCTCGTTTGCGTAAAGTTTTAACAAAGTCTTTCGGGATGTTATTATCTGAAATCAGAATATCAACCTGGTCCCAATCAGATACCCGAGCAAAAGATACCTTTTCCGCCTTAGTCGAATCTGCCAACAGAATGACCTGACTGGCATGCTCTGCTATTTGTCTTTTAACATAAGCCTCATTCGGATCCGTCGTGGTGATCCCATTTTTTAAACAAAACCCCATGGTCCCCATAAATGCTTTATCCACTCTGATCTGCTCAAGCACCGCTGAACTTAAGGGGCCCACCATAGTTTGACTAATCCTTCGCAGTTCACCGCCGGTAAAAATAACCCTTGGTCCAGAATCAGAGAGCTCCTGCACTGCCCGCAGGGAATTCGTAACCACGGTAATATCCGTGCGTTGCTTAAGCAGCCTGGCCATAAAAAGGGTGGTACTGCCACCATCCAAAAAAACCGACTCTTCATGCCCGACTAATTTAAGAGCTTCATCAGCAATTCTTTTCTTTTGCCTACTTGACTGGTTCGTCTTGTCATCAAATACCGATTCTTCCAAACGGCTTTCCATCGATACCGCACCACCATGTACCCGTTTTACTTTTCCCTCTTCTTCTAAAATCTCCAAGTCCCGGCGAATCGTCGCCACAGAAACATTAAGGTTTTTTCTTAAGTCCTCGACCCTGACCACACCATCTTCACGCACTAGAATGCGAATACGATCCCTTCTTTCAGGGGCAAGGGCTGGATGGGCTTCTTGAATCATTATGATCGATTTAGATTGATTTTGATCGTTTTTGAATGAAACGCAACCCCCAATGACCGAAATCCAACCCTTTTAAGACTTACCCAAAACTTGCAAGAATCAAATGCCTTAGCCGTTCGCTTTGACCACTACCCGAAGCCATCCAAAGAGTATCCAAAGCATCATTAGGGTTATTTACTCCCCCATCTTTCATAAACTCAAGTAATCCTTTTTGGGAAACTGAAATCATCCTGTTCGGTTTAATCCCTGCAGCTATGGCAAAGCGAATAGAACCGATCAAACGATCATCCCAACCAAGTTTCCTCTCAGGGTCCCGGGTTACACGGTCGATCGGGTCGCGTAAGTAAGGATTAATCATACGATGAAGGGCATCCTCTGCGTAAGCCTTAAATCCTTCATCCGTAAACAAATTATCATCAAAACTGGAAAACTTGGCAATTAAACCAGGGCCTGCTTCTTCCACGAACACTTCTCTTGCCCACTTTATTAGATCAGGAAATTCTCCAACCTGGTGCATAAATTCCAATCCCAACTCTTTTGCTTCGAGTCCGAGGCAGTAGTGCACTGCATTATGCCCATGGAATTTAGTCAGGGCAAAAGGATCCAAATTAACCTTTGGAATAAATTGGGTAAGCCCTCTTTCAAATCCATTGGGTTCATTTGCTTCAATCAAGATTTCATCAAACGCTTCCACCAAAAAGGATTTCTGCGAACCTTGAGTTACCTCCTGTAGGTTTTCGGCATCAATCCTAGCTTGGTCGAGTACAACGGAACACATTTTGGCAATCACTGTCTCCGAAAAAACCACCCGGTTCGCAAATCCCGTTGGAATATATTTCAGGCATGATTGCTCCAAACGGGCAGCTGCCCGGCCATCATTCTCTGCTGCATACACAACCGCCGATGGTAAACCTTCATTATCAACCTTCTTTCGTAGTCCTTCAGCGAGGAGCGATGCCACGGAAGCCTCACCGGTATCATACAGAGTATAACTGGGGAGTGCGGTACATAATTCATTGGCGGAAGCGATCGCCTCGACTAATCGTTCTCGATCACGGGAAACCAGAGGATTGAGGATTTCAATGCCTTCGATTTTTTCCACCCGCAACCTATTACTCTCCGCGACATTACAAGCATAAGTTCCCTTTCCCTTTCTTACATGGGCAACTGTTTGGGAATCAATTTCCGATACAACTAGGCGGGAAAAATTTCCTGAACGATAGGCTTCCGGTAAAAACAACCCTCCCTGAATGGCTCCAAATCCGAAGCCCACGAAAGTCTTACTCACACCCTTCGCAGTTCTGAGTCAGGAAGCCATCACGCGATCAGCCAGTTCGAGGACTTCCTGGTTGCCCAGGCTTTGCTTTAATTCATCCTGCAACGCTGTATCTCCACGGGGCGAAAAGGTTTCTCCAAATCGTGCATAAAATTCATTTTTTGCAGAGAGGGAAGAAAATTGATCCTTGGCCCAATCACTGAGGTATCCCATTCCAGCATACCTTTGCAATGTGGAATGTGCATGAAGAATTCTGGATCCCGCTAAAAACTGATCATGAAAAGGTTTAAGTTCATCAGAATCAAAGTCGTCCACAAATTTCTGGCCGGGACTATTCATCTCGGTGCCTGCAAGTAGAGGCATCCCTAAATCCTGGATTATTTCAATCACTCTCTGAAGATTTGCTAATTTCTGATCTTTGGATCCGGGAGTAAAATTACGGTCAGGTATAATATTAAATACCACCACTCCAGTTGAACGCCCCACTTCAATCAATTCCTCAATAGCTTCTTCGCCTGCAGAACACCCGTCCAACCAAGCCATGGTTGGTAAAGCTCCACATTGTAAAACAAACTGATTCATCTCAGCCATATTTGGAAATGATCCGGAATCGGGCTTCACATAACCTGCCCCTCCCTGCTTCATGGTTTTCGCACGAATCAAATCTGTCATTCCACGACCATCAGGCAAATCTTTCAAATCATTTGCCGGGGTACCCAGTTTATCACTCCAAAAAGTACGCAGAGCACTTTCTTCAGAAAATTGAGCTGCTGCTTTACGGGCGTATGCCAGACACAGATGACGTTCCGTGGCATTTCGATTGGGAACTAATGGGATAACATCATTCTCATAATCCAATTCCAAAGGAGAAAGAAATCCATTTACACGATCAACCATTGCCCGGTTTCTTTCCTCAGAAGTCCTTCGCATACTATCGAGAAAAATTTGAGCCTCGGCAGGTATCTCGGTACTGGTGAAACCTGTGCCCATATGATAACTGATACCTGGTTCACCCGGGGAATTAATCACCCGATCAGAGAATTCAGGCACAAACACACGGGATTCAATGCCCACACACCCCTTCAGGTCAAGCTGCCGACTGGCTTGCCAAAACTCTTCCAATCCGTCGAGTACATCAAAATCAACGATTCCACCCATTTCCAATCCGGCTTTTTTTGCTTCCAGTACAAATCGACTGGGTGAATATCCTTTATAATTAAAAGAGTAAAAGGTGTGGGCATGCGCATTTACCCAAGTACTAGGGGATGGAAAACTGGTATTCGACACCTCCTTTGCAAGAGCTTCCGCCCGGACGTTTGAATCAAAGTGACTGCATGGATCTTCCGAATTCATAGTATCCTACCTTTGATCACGGAAAATGAGCAGAAGCTCAAGGACGAAAAATTTTAAACTTCGTCTTCGCCGATTCCAAATTCTTCAGCCAAGGCTAAACACTCATCCAATGACCGCAATCCGTCCGTGCAGGTAGGATTGGACATACAGGCAGTCGCGGCACAGGTGCCAGCCAATAATGACTTTTCTAAAGACCAATCTTCATGCACTCCAAAAAGCACACCCGCACAAAAAGCATCACCCGCACCGGCTGCACCCTTAATATATCCTTTGGGTAAAGATAATGAACCATGCCATACTTTTTCACCGTCCTTTGATTGTGCATAGGAACCTTCAGGGAAATGAATGGCCACCAATTCCCCAACCCCAAGATCAAATAAGTGAGAAGCGATTTGTTCGATCGCTTCGTTAATTAATTTCCCATCTTCCCTGACTTGGATTCCAGTTACCTTGCTTCCTTCCACTTCATTAAGAATGCAGTAATCAACCTGTTTCAGGGCAGGACCCACGATTTTACCGAAACGATCGCTATCCTCACTGACCACATCAATACTCGTCTTCATCCCCGAGGCTCGGGCCTTAGCCAGGAGTGCGGCCCCCACAGTGCCGTATTCTGAATCTGGCAAATCAATTGCGTCCAATAGAAGAAGATATCCAAGATGAAAAATTTTAGCTGAACTGGAAGAAAATTCGATTTCCGAACCATCCCATGTGGCGTTTGCTCCGCGATTGTGAAAGAAGGTACGCCTACCTCCTTCTATTTCGGTCATAACATCGGTGTATGAAGTACTGGTTCCCGGAGATATCGAAATGAAACGGGGATCGATATTATGCTTACGGCAATCTTCCAGAATATATTCACCGAGAGCATCCTGGCCAACCAGACCGGCACCCTCTAATGGAAAACTCGCTCCCATCTTGGCAAGATCGAGCAATACATTGTAAGGAGATCCGCCAGTCCCTTGTGACTGCGCTGAAATATTAGCCAGTTGCTCATGCTTTGGATAAACATCAATGATCTTAACTTGATCAATGATCCAATTGCCACCGGCAAGCATTCCGGATCGGTCTTGGTTTTGGGTATCTAGACTCATAGTTTTTCTTATAAAAAGGAGGTTACAGGAAAAAGGGATATTCACACTAAGAAGGGCTTTTTTCTTGGCATGGCAAGGAAAACAAACTTTGACATTTAGTTTAATCCTGAATTGAAAACCTTAAAACCCTGCATTTTCTGACATCAGAAATGCCTCTCCACAACGATCATTGCCAAACCCTTGATGAAAATCTCGTATAACTCCGCAAGGAAAGCTAACCTATCCAAAAAATTGCACAGCGTAAACTTACTATTCCTATGAAAATTATATTTTTATCTCTTCTATTTTGTACCCTGATCTCACACGCTGAATTAAAATTAGAGGAAATACCGAGATTAAACACAGTTACTGCTTTAAGGATTCTTAATGCCAGTCACCGGGAATCAATAAATCAAGAAGTTAATATTGCTATTGTGATCGTAGGAATTGATGGACGGGTGCTAGCCAGTTCAAAAAGTGAAAAAATGGATCCTGGGCTCTATGATTTTGCGAAATTTAAAGCTCAGACTTCCTGCTTTAAAGGAGTATCCACCGAAGAATTACCGGCCCGTAATGGTAAAGATTTGGAAATCATAGATGTTGGCAGTTTAAAAGTTATCCGGGGAGTACAGGGAGGAATTCCTCTTTATTATCAGGGACATATAGTGGGTGCCATCGGAGTCAGTGGAGCAAAACCGGAAATAGATAGAATCATAGCCCTGAAAGGAATTGAAGGTATTAAAGAACTAGAGGCCCATAAGTAAAGACTTCCAACCCATTTGGCTTATAATCCGAAGGATTACTTTCGGAAATTTATCGAAAAAATAAGATGTCTAACTAAGTGGATATTTCCACTCTTGCCTGATGATCTAGAATGAAAAGAGAAAAAAGATTATTTCTTTTTCTGAGAGATCTTTTTTTCGATAGCAGCGATCGTTACATCCAATGCTTTAATCCGGGCAAAACGTTTACAGTTTCCTTCGATCACAGTCCAGGGAGCGTATCGGGTATGAGTACGTAAAAACATTTCCTCCACAGCGTTTTCGTACGGTTTCCATTTTTCCCGGTTTCGCCAATCCTCCTCGTGTAATTTCCACTTTTTTTTAGGATTTTCCTGACGTGCCTTAAATCGGCGCAATTGTTCATCCTGATCAATATGGATCCAGAATTTTACCACTGCAGTTCCAAAGTGATGGAAATTTTCCTCCATTTCATTAATTTCTCGATAAGCCCGCTTCCAGTCCTGTTCTGTACAAAATCCTTCCACCCGCTCCACCAATACTCTTCCATACCAGGAACGATCAAAGATCGTAACATGTCCTGCCTTGGGAAACTCCGTCCAGAACCTCCAAAGATAATGATGGGCTTTTTCCACATCATTGGGAGCCGCTGTCGGAATAACCTCATAGCCACGCGGATCCATTTCCTCAGTAAGTCTGCGGATATTACCTCCCTTTCCGGAAGCATCCCACCCCTCATAGACAATCACCATAGGAATACGTTGTCGGTAGAGTTCATGATGTAAATATTCGATCCGTTCCTGACGAACCGCGAGCATCTCACGATAAGTATCCTTAGATAAAGTCTGAGATAAATCCGTACTTTTAAGCGAAGGTGCCGATCGAAAGTTAGGCAGCCTACGTACTGGAAGAGTCCGGGAGGATCTTGCCTTCTCCTTATTGACCCGCTTTGTCAGAGCATCGACCAATCTTCCAAGAGCCTGAGCCGCCGCCTTTCGACCATCCTTGGCATTTATTTTGATCCATTTGGAATCCTCCTGCTCGTCAGTCTCAGCGAACATGATCTCCACCGCCTTCTTGTAATCGGCATACCGGGCATGGCGTGCAAGCACAGCATCATCCACCCGCCAGGCAGTAGCTGGATTTGCCTGCATTGTAGCCAAACGGGTACCCTGTTCTTTTTTACTGATATCCAAAAAGATCTTAAAGAAAACCGTTCCTCCATCCCGGAGTTGTCGTTCAAAAGCCCGCACATCTGCATAGGCTCTGCGCAACTCTTCATCCTTAAGAGAAGAATTGATTGTAGCATCCAAGAGGTTACGGTACCAACTACGGTCAAAAATGGCCATTCGATCCGCTGATGGGGTTCGGCGCCAAAAGCGCCAAAGAAATGGACGCAACTGTTCATCGCGACTTGGGGAAGCAATACAGGATACCTTAAATCCCCGTGGATCCAGAGGTTGGATAACACGATTGATCAAAGTACCCTTACCTGCCGCACTTAAACCCTCCACGATTAAAAGCACAGGTATACCCAACTCCCGGCATTTTCTTTGCAGATAGGCAAGCTCCTCTCCCCGTTCCTCAATCTTTTTACGTATTGATTTATCGGACTTACCTGACCCTTTTTCCTCAACTGTAATCATCTAAAATAAAGATCATATCCATGTCCAAAATATCTATTATTGGCAAGTGTGTAGAAAAAGATTCATAAAAAAACCCTGCTGATCTTTCACAGCAGGGTTTTATTAATTAAAGTTTATTTCTCTACTTAGAAAGTAAAAAGACCTTCAATATAAAACTCTTCCTTATCATCTGAGTCTAATTCAGTATGACTGAATTCAACATTCAAGAAGAGGTTCTGAGAAAGAGAGAAAAGAAAAGCCAAGGTAAAGCGATCAGCGTCTGATTCAGCACCAAGAAATGTCTCTAAATCTTCGTGTGAGTAACGGAAAGTAGCACCGAACCAGTCAACGAATTGATAGTTAGCAAGGAACATTATGTCCCAAAGGCTGTCACCGAAAACATCAAAGTAATCAAATTCAAAAGCTAAGGTTAAGTCTCCAGGATTGTAAGCAAGCCAGGCGTTAAATTGATCGATATTATCTTCAATCGTATGTTCTTGATCTTGGTGAGCAAAACCTAAACGAGCCTCTAAACCTGGGACAATCATTACGGATGCAGCGATATCGATGGCAATATTGTTATTAAATGCATCGTCTAAGCTAGCATTTTTACCAAAATAATCATCGTGCAGTCCTAAGGATAATCCAAATTGTCCGTTGTTAAAATTTGCTCTTAATCCATCAACATAGTTACGTCGAGAAGCAACTCCTAAGCCGTCATAAGCTTCTGTCACAGCATATAAACCTGGTGCTTCGTCAGCTTCGTAACCAAGGTTGGTCAATTGACGACCAAAGCTAAGGTTGAAGTCCTGATTAAAACTGTAACGACCGAATACTTGCTCGAGGGAGACAGGATCTGAAGATCCATCCGAATAAGCTAGGTGAACCTCTCCCGTTACAGGAGAGAAATCGAAAAGAAAGTCTACATCACCAGCGGTGGTAAACCTTGCATCATCTTCACCTGTAGATTCGTATGGATCATTGTATCCATAAATAAAATCTACAAACCCACGGAGTTTTACTCGATTACCAAGAGCGATTCCATTGTAGGAGACCGTTTCGTTGGCTCCGAGCGTAGTTCCTTCGAGAGGAGCAGCGGAGGGCATGGACATCATACCCGGAATTTGTGCAACCGCCGTGGTTACAGCCATCGATAGGGCAAGTAAGGATGAAAGCAAGTATTTCATAGTTTATTTACGAGTGGGGTGAGTGATTCAAATTTTCTTATAAAATAGATTTTTTTTATTTCGTCAATCTTGGAAACTCCCTTCTCTTCAGGTACAAAAAAGCCCGCCAAATGGCGGGCTTTTCAAAATCATGAATTTTCTAATTTACTAGAAAGAAAAGATAGTTTCAGCGTAAAGCTCATCGACGCTGGTATCTCCAGTATTGTCGGAATCAAGCTCAGCATGACTGTACTCGATACCCACAGTTAAATTGTTCGTAATGGAGAACATTGGACCAATCGTAAAACGGTTACTGCTACCCTCTCCTCCTCCGGGAACATCCGCTTCAAAGTCTTCATGGGAGTAACGAAGTGTAAGTCCGAATACATCATTGAACTGATAATTCGCAAGAAGCATCATATTCCACATATCAATAACATACACATTCCAAAGATCCCACTCAAACGCAAGAGTTAGACCGCCAGTTTGATAGGAAGTAACAAAGTTAAATTGAGTTATATCATCTGACTCAGGAAAAATATTTGCATATGGAAGAACTGGAACTCCAGCACCTAATGCAGCGATATCAGTCGCAAGAACATTGTTATAATTTCTAGCCCATGAATTATAACCAGAAACTGAGTTGTCATAAGCATCATTATTCTCGTATCCGAAGCCTATTCGTAACTCCAAACCAGGGATGATCATAACAGAAGCTGCAATGTCTATACCGACATTTCCTTCGTTAAGATTATCGTCATTGGTAAAATACCCGTTATGCAAACCAGCAACAAATCCAAATTGTCCGTTGTTAAAATTTAAACGAATTCCATCTACATAATTTCGACGAAATGAAGGGAGGTTGGTAAAGGTAGGGTCTGCACCTCCTGTAAGTGCGGTTTGCGTTGCGCTATACGGAGTAAGTGGAGTTGTGGAACCGTGAATACTAGTAATGCCGCTACTTATTGCACTAGAATATGAAGAGAAGGCATTATTAAAAGAATCTAAACCAATAAAGCTCATCAAGGCGGCACTACCGCCAGTGACATCAGCACTCACATCAGTCAAATATGCATAAGATGTTTGATACATGTTAGGGGACTCATCTTTTTCAAAACCGAGAACAGTCAATTGGCGACCGGCGGTCAAACTAAAGTCTTGGTTGAAGTTGTAGCGTAAGAACGCTTGCTCGAGTCCAACGCTATCCTTTGAAGCAGCAATATGCACTTCTCCAGTTACAGGGGAAAAATCGAAAAGGAAGTCGATATCAGCGGATGTACGGAAGCGGGCATCATCATCCGTTGCCAAGTCATCTAAATCTGTGTAATCATAGCGGAAATCAATAAATCCACGCATTTTAACACGGTTGCCTAATGCAATACCACTGGATGAAAGGGTGGTGTTGGCTCCCAGTTCTGTACCTTCAGCGGAAACAGCGGGAGATGATACCGATGGCATCATCATGCGTGAGGTTTGAGCGTAGACAAGACTGGATGTGGCTACACTTAAAACAAGTAGGGCGTTTGATAATTTCATGATTTTTTCGAAAATATCTATAATCTACTGCAAAATAGTTTGGTCAACCCAAAAATAACACCCCTTAAATTTGAAAATCTATAGGGTTAAAAAACATGAAACTTAAAGCCTGCTTTCAATATTTTGAAGTTTTGTTAGTAGTTCAGGAGGCAGTTTTTCTCGATCCTCATGCGTGGTCACAGAACCATTGAAGATCTCCTCACCTGCAGGATTGATTGCCCGCAAATACTGGTTTCCATCTTTTACAGAATATTCAAAGGTTCCCATTTCATCTGTGGTCGTGATATATTTTTGCTCGGTGGAATAAGAAAAGCTTTGGACATCTGTAAGCCCAGGTCCGTGAATTGGACTTTCCAAACTGGGGGAACTACCCCCGCCCTGCCGTGTTGGCGGTTGTGGGTCAGGAGATGGTGAAAAGCCATGCCTTTGTAAAAGATCTCGAATCGATGGTTCCACATGTGGAAAGATACGATCGAGATCTCTATAAAAAAGATCCCGTTCTGGAGATAATCGGGTCGGAGGATAAAGATGGTTACCTGAATGTTCAATCTCCGTAAGTTTAACATGTAAGGTTTGGGGCTCCCCTTTGCGTAAAATATGTAGAGCTATCCGATCATTGGGCTTTCTGACCCTGACCAAGGCCTTGAGTTGGCTGGAATTCACTAAAATTTGATCATCCATTTTCAAAAGTACATCATGGAGTTTCAGCCCGGAAAGTTCTGCTGGACTCGCCGCAGATACTTGTTCAACGATGAGATAAATCCCGAGAGGAAGATCGAGTTGATCACTTAGAGGTGCTGATAAACCAGTAGCACTGACCCCGAGGAATGTGACTTTATCGGTGGCTTGGGTTACCTGGCAGTGTACTGAAGTGATAAAAAAGAAAAAAAGTACGGTGTAAAGATGAAGTAGATACTTATTCATTATGTAATAATTATAACTGCCTGTATCAAAGCAGATTATCGGAAATCCAGATTTTCAGATCTTAATAAAGATCCAAATCGATCAGGATGATTTCCTGGCGGGGATTAGTGGAAAGAATACGGGTATCTGAGGCAGGGTGTTGCCAAAGGATTTCGTCGAGGTAGTGCATTCTGACTTTTCTGGCAGGTAAACCACCGGGTCGGGAGATTACCCCCTCATCAATACGATCGAGTAATCTTTCCTGAAAAGTGGGCATCCATCCATCCACTGGCACGCCTGATTGTTGTTCGAGTTCTACAACAGAAACTCCATGAATCGGACTTTCCGGGTCTTCTGTATTCGAAACAGTAGAAAATGGAATCTCCTCATCGACCATTTCTGGAGATAAGGATGTGCCATAATCGAGAAGGTTGGCCCCTAGGAAAAAGATGGCGAGGGTGGCAACCATTCCCAGACCTACCCATGGCAACCAAATGAGAGTCGATGAATTTGAAGGGCTACTCGGCTTAATTTCTTCTGGAAGGCGACGAATAGCCAAATTTCCGGCATCTCCCAAACCTTTTTCAATTCGTTCCGTAAGCTCAGGGGATGGCTTCCGCGGGGTAAGGGATTTAAGCTCCCTTTCTAAGGATTCAAATTCACTCATCGGACGGTGGAATTAATACTTGGTTCCTCCAATTCTTCCGGTAACCATTCTCGTAACTTTTTAAGAGCATATCGATATCGCGAGGCGACTGTATTAAGGGATAAATCAAGAGTTCGGGCAATTTCATCAAAGGTAAGCTCTCCCCAAATCTTTAGGGTGAGTACTTCTTTCTGTTCATCCGGCAAACGATCCACCACCCGGAGGAGGGCCTGTTGTCTTTCGTCTTTTTCCAAATTATCTTCGAATGCAGAAGATAGCGGGGAAAGTTCGAAAGTTTTTTGTTCACGGACAATTCTGCGATCAATACTTCTTGCCCAATCAATCGCCAATCGACGGACTGCACGGTAGACCAATCCGGGAGCAACTTCTCCGGTATGGCCATATAATCTCCACATCCGAACAAAAGCTTCCTGTACCAAATCTTCCGCGTCGTGCGGGTTGCGTGCCTGCTGTCTGGCAAAAAGGAGCAGTTTAGACCCGTGACGGGCAAACCAGGATTTCCATATGGGTTCTGTGTTCATTAGTTTCGATCAAAATAGCGACAGTTGAAAACCAATTTGTCTTTCAATGTAAAAATTTTTCGCATCCAGACAAGATTGAAGACTTTAAATCTTTTTTTCATTCTAATTTTAGGATTTAAAAAAATTGGCATTCAAAATGCAAGTTGTTTGGTAGGGCTAAAACAGACTCTATATAGAGTCATCAAATATGCGCGACCTGGGCTAGGTTGCGCATTTTTTTTGGTGAATTAGAAATCGGAGCTTAGATAATGAGTTTTTTCATTCTAATTTTAGGATTTAAAAAAATTGGCACTCAAATTGCAATATGTTTGGTAGGGCAAAAACAGACTCCATATAGAGTCATCAAATATGCGCGACCTGGGCTGGGTCGCGCATTTTTTTTGGTGAATTAGAAATCGGAGTTTAGATAATGAGTTTTATAAAGATATCGAGATATCCTTGTCTTGGTCTCGGTCGAACCATATGGGTTTTGAAAAAGTATGAAATTCACAAACCAAGCCGAATTGGCCTACTGTACTAATGTTCATCGTGGAAACACCTGGCCAGAAACTTTTGATTCTCTGGAAAAATATGTGCTGGCGGTTCGGAACGAAGTGGCTCCTGATAAAAGATTTGCCATTGGATTACGCTTGGGAGCAGAAGCTGCCCGGGAACTTGCCCAGCCGGGTGAAATTAAAAAGTTTAGAACCTGGCTGGATCAAAAAAATGCCTATGTTTTTACCATCAATGGATTTCCATATGGTACTTTTCATGGTACTCGGGTAAAGGAACAGGTTTACCGGCCGGACTGGACATCGATGGAAAGGCTTGATTATACCCTGCTTCTCTTTTCTATTCTCGAACAACTTCTTGAACCTGGAGAAGAAGGAAGTGTGAGCACTTTACCGGGATCTTTTAAAGAATTTTTACCCGGTAAAGAAATTCCACGGACCATTTTTGAAAACCTTGATACTTGTGCCCTCGAAATTGATCGGTTGGCGGATGCCAAGAACTTGGACTTGCATTTGGGAATGGAACCCGAGCCCCTCGGTTTATTTGAAACCACACCGGAGACCATCTCCTTTTTCGAACAACTTTTTAAATCTTCTTCCAGGGAGGAAATACTTAGACGAAGGATTGGGGTAAATTATGACTGCTGTCATCTCGCGATCGAATATGAAGATGCACACGAAGGATTGGACGCATTTGTCAATAATGGGATCAGGCTAAGTAAATTACACCTAAGTTCTGCTCTATCTGTGGAGCCAAATACACAAACCCTGGAGAAACTGAAGAAGTTTGTGGAACCAGTTTATTTGCATCAGGTGGCTCTTGGAAAAGAAGGGAAATGTATCAAGCGCATCAAAGACCTGGATCTTGCCCTGGACGCACAAAATGAGGGTAAATTACCAGACGCAGATGAATGGAGGATCCATTTTCATGTCCCCTTGCATGCATCCCCTGGGGATGGATTGAATGATACCCGTATTCATGTGATCGACACCTTATTTTGGTTGAGCAAAAATCCTGAAAAATGCAGACATCTTGAAATGGAAACATACACCTGGGAAGTGCTACCAGATAACCTGAAGTCTGGTACGGTGGTTGAACAGGTCGGACGGGAATATCAATGGACACTCGAGC
>ERZ807291.2404-NODE-2404-length-28347-cov-8.010639_pt1 | contig 28347 bp, 29 predicted proteins | sample MGYA00521257_ERZ807291 | MGnify/ENA primary metagenome ERZ807291 (study PRJEB31413, sample SAMN03169783) | marine metagenome | biome: Marine; feature: Water; material: Subsurface seawater | place: North Sea | collected 2011-04-28 | depth 1 m m ...
CGGAGGGCCGCCGGCGGATATCGGACGCGGCGCCGGCCATCCAGGAGGCCAATGACGTGTTTTTCGCCGCACTGAGCAAGGTCGATTTTCTCGTCCTCGGCGATATTGCGGCCCGGCTGGAGAAAAGCTCGGAGCAGGCGGTTAAGCGACATAAAGGCCCTACTGATAAGTGATCTGGACAGGATGGTGAACTCGCGTCTATTGAAATACCCAACGGCGGAGGTGGCGGGGTGTTTTGTACCCTGTGCTCCGGGGAATGGTCGCTTCTTCCGATAGACATCCCTGGTCCGGCATGTCATGAACCGGCTGAGTTTTTTGGCCGGTTTATTGTCGGCATTTTCCGATTGTCAGGCGTTTGTCAGCACCAAATTCATCCATCCCGGACGCAAAACCGGCCTCTGACTGGCCGCTGATTATCTGTCTGGGTCTTGTCGCCGCGCTGGCGCCATTATCGATCGATATGTACCTGCCGAGTTTCTCGGCAATCGCGGCGGAATTCGGGGCGAGTGCCGCGCAGATACAGTTGACGCTCAGCGGTTACATGATCGGGTTTACGCTCGGGCAGCTCGCCTATGGCCCGCTTTCCGACCGGTTCGGGCGGAAATACGTGCTGCTGTCGGGGATAACCCTGTATGTCGCCATGACGATCCTGTGTGCGACAGCGGTCGATGCGGAGACACTCGCGGTATATCGCTTTTTTCAGGCGATTGGCGGCGGCGCGGGGACAGTCCTGTCCCGTGCGATTATCCGCGACCGGTATGACGGCGCGCAGATGGCCCGGGTTATGTCGCTGATGCTGACGATCATCCTGTTTGCGCCGATGATAGCCCCCGTGATCGGCGGGTATGTTCTGATCTGGTTCGGCTGGCGCGCGGTGTTCTGGACGCTCGTATTCTTCGGCACGCTGGCAATCTTTGTGGTCGTGTTCGGTATCAGGGAAAGTCTGCCACCGGAACGACGCAGCACGCCCGGGTTCAAACCGATATTGCGCGGTTATGCCGACGTTCTCGCGCATCGCCAGGCAATTGGATATATCCTGACCGGTGGTATTACATTCGGCGCCCTCTTCGCGTTTCTGTCGGGTGCCCCTTTCGTGTTTATCGATTTCTACGGCGTTGCACCGGAGCATCTCGGGTTCATTTTTACCCTGAACGTTCTGGGGGTAATGGCGGGAGGCTGGCTTAACAGCAAGCTGGTCATGACCGAGGGCGTGTTTCAGATGTTCAAGGTCGGTGTGTGGCTGCTGTTTGCGGGGGCGGTCGCGCTTTTCGCCCTTATCGCGACGAATGTCTGGGGGATGTGGGGGGTAATCCTCGGCATTGTCTTCTTTACGCTGCCGTTGAGCCTGATCAACGCGAATGCCGCGGCCGGTGCGCTTGAATATTTCCCGAAAAATGCCGGAACGGCGTCAGCGGTTGTCGGATCCGTACGCTACGGGTGCGGAGCGGTCTCAGGTATATGCGTCGGCCTGCTCCACGACGGAACTCCGATGCCGATGGGCTGGGTTATCCTCGGGTGTGCAGGTTTGAGCGTTGTTTTTCTGATAACGCTGCTTCGCCAGCGCTAGGGCCTATGCCGATTGCTGTCAGGCGCGGGGCCAGACCTGCGGGCATTGTTCGCCGAGCAGGCTGAGCGGGTCGCCATCATTCAGCGTGCGGTCGAAGATGAGCGGCGCATCAGAGCGGTTCTGCCAGCGGATATCGTCTCCGGCATAGCGCAGAGATAATGCACGCCGGCTGTTTTCGGTATTGCTGTTACCGGATGACGAATGCAGCGTCAGGCCGTGGAATATGATGATGTCGCCGGGATCGGTTTCCATCAGCACGGTCGGGTATTCGTCAGGATTGTTCTCGATATCGGGCACGGTCGCAATCAGGTCATCCCGGTTGAAGCTGTCGACAGGAACGTTCTCGCCGATTTTTACCGGCTGAAACAGCTTGCCCCATTTGTGTGACCCCTTGGCAAAGCGCAGGGCGCCGGTGTCTTCGCGGGTCGCATCCAGCGAGAACCAGATGCTGGCGAGCTGATCGCCCTTGATGGAAAAATACGGCATGTCGTGATGCCAGTATGTCGGGGCAGGGGCCCCGGCTTCCTTGATGAGGAGATGCTCGTCGTACAGGTCGAGGCGGGCGGCATCGAAAATCTCGGCAGCCACCTGCGCGGTCGGTCCCTCGAACAGGAATTTTCGGAACGGCTCGAACCGGTTGAAAAGCCGGTGGTCAGTGTAATAGCGCGGTGCGCCTTCGGGGCCGTAACTCTTGGAAAACTGGCCCGGCGATGCAACAGCCTGCTCGAACCCCTCCGCGACGGTTTCCAGCCATTCCGGAGGCAGAAAACCGCGCAGACATACCGCGCCGTCTTCATGGAAGGTGCGGATATCGTCTTCGCTGATCACGCGCTCGAGGGTTTCAGCCATTTACTTCACTCCGTTCGTGGGTGGATCATTTTGCCGCAGCAATCAGGGTTGTGCAATTGTTGGTGTGCGGGGCCGGTATTTAGCCGGGCATCGAGCGGTTGGACCCCGAACCACCACGCAACCAGAGAGCCGGTAGATGGCTCCCTGAGATATTCGTCGCCGGACCTGCAAAGGACTTGGTCGATATCGGGCTCCGCAGAAGAGAGAATGTCCCGGGTGGTCTGTTGGCGATCCCGGTTTTTGTGTAAGGATGAACGATGAGCCCCGCCCGCCTTACCGTTCTTTCCTGCACGTTCCTCGTCCTTAACCTGCTGGCCTTCATGACTGTGGCTGCGGTTTTGCCCACCCTCATTGCCGAATGGGGGATGAGCAATTCGCGTGCAGGCTGGCTGGGTGGTGTGTTCTTCGCTGGATATCTCGTCGCGGTGCCGGTTCTTGTGCCGCTGACCGACCGGATACCACCCAAGCGAATATGCCTGATCTCGACCGTGCTCGGCGCCGTCGTGTCCCTGGGGTTTGCGCTTCTTGCGAGTGGTTTCTGGTCAGGGATGATCCTGCGCTTTCTGGCCGGGGTGGCGATGGCGGGGGCATATATGCCGGCGCTTAAAATACTTGCAGACAGTCTGGAAGAGCCCTGGCGTAGCCGTGCATCGAGCTATTACACGTCGGTTTTCGGCATCGGCACGGCAATCTCTATTTTTGCCGGTGGCGGATTGGCAGACCTCTATGGCTGGCGTTACGCGTTTGCCGCGGCGGGTATCGGCAATGTGATCTCGCTGGTTATCGGTTACCTCTGGCTGCCGACGGGCAAATCCGATCCGAATGTCCGCCGTGGCCTTCTTGTCGATTTCAGACCGGTATTCCGGAACCGTGCGGCGATGGGTTACATCCTTGCCTATGCCGGCCACCTCTGGGAGGGGTTCACCAACCGCATCTGGATGGTTGCCTTCCTGACCTGGTATGTCCTTCAGCAGCCCGGCTCCCCGATGTTTACGACGCCCGTCGTGGTGGCGACGCTGGTCGCATTATGCGGCGTTCCCGTCTCGATGTTCGCGGGGGAGATCGCCGCCCGCAGGAACCGTAAAAAGGTATTGTATTCAATTTATGCCGCGGCCCTGATCATGGGATTGTTGCTCGCATCGACGCCGCTGACAGGTATGCCGCCGAGCCTCGTTGCCGCAATAGCGATCGTGTATGGCATGGCGCTATATGCCGATACCGGCACGGTGACGGCGGGCACGGTAACCTCTGCTGACCCTGCATTGCGCGGGGCGACGATGGCGGTGCATGCGATGCTGGGGTTTGTCGGGGCAACGCTGGGCCCGGCGACGGCGGGTATCGTGCTGGATTTTGCCGGCGGGCGGGACGACCCCGTGGCCTGGGGGTCTGCATGGCTTGTCGGTGTGTCAGGTGGCGTATTTGCCGCTTTCGCGCTTCGTGTCTTCGGGCGCCCCGTCCGCGTAAAGGGGTAACCTAAACGGCGCGTTTTCCCGCGTGGGAAGAGGTTATCTTCAGCTTGTGGCCCGACGGTGCCCGGATATAGAACGATGAATGGATTGAGCCGGAAGTGATCTCTGACGGTTCGAAGTCTTTCTTCGCGTATTTTTTCTGCGCCTTTTCAATATCGTCGACCATGATATCGAATGGGGCCGCTGTGCCTTTGCGAACCGGCTTGTCCCTTTTCGAGACGATCAGATGCGTGCCGCCACGCAGTTCGAGCACGCCGAAATTGTCATTGCGGAAAATACCGCGCAGGCCGAGTGCTTTGAAGAATTCGATCGTGTCGCCGACCGTGTGGGTTTCGATCCGCACGTGACCGATCGCCACCGGCGGCCGGCGATCTTTTGCGACCGTTTTCTTCTTGTCTCCGGTCTTGGGGGGCGACTTCCTGGTCTTGGTTTCCGCTTTTGACATTTTGTACCTCGGTAGATGCGCGCTGCTTACTTATCTGGCGTCGGTGCTGGGGAAGACAAGGGTTCTCGGTGAAACACCAGCGGTCCGGCGTTGCGTCGATAGGTCGGCCCGTCTGCAATCGGGGCCGACACGGTACCGAATTCGCCACCCGCCAGCCCGCTGAACGAAAAGATCAGGCCCTCGCGCAGCGGCCAGTGAGTATCTGCCAGTCGCCAGCTGTCATTGCCTGCATAAGAGAGCTCGAACTCCCGTCCGTGGAAACGGCCGATAAGGGAAGGAGTTTCTACCGTTGCGGTGAAAGAAACCGGGCCGTAGGCGGGATGGATGTAGTGACCGGTATAGGTATGGGGCAGCCGGTCCGGCGCGATGGTGGCAGACGAGGGCGGTTTCGGTTTCTGCGGTTTTCGCCCGCCGCCGAAGTGGGCGATCCAGTCGGTCCGCGGTGCGGCGGTCAGGCAGTCCAGCGCTATCTGTGAGACGATCCGTGCAACGGGCGTCTCGCCGGACATATTGGTGAGGACGATAACGCCGGATTTCCTGTCCGGCAGCAGAGAGAGCCGCGCGCCGTAGCCGTCGATGAAGCCGGGATGAAAGGCGAGGCGCTGGCCGTGCCATGACGACAGTCTGAGGCCGAGTCCATATGAGCCGGCTTCCCGCGCGGTGAGCGAGTTGACAGCGGCCGCGGGCAGAGCCCGCCTGCCATCGATGATACCGTTACCGGCCAGTGCCTGCGTGTATTTCAGCATGTCGTTGATGGAGGCATAGAGACCGGCGGCCGGCGCAACGGGATCGGTATCCCTCAGCGGCAGGGATATTCTGCCTTCTGCGGCCGGAAAATACGGTGACGCGCGGTTCCGGGTTTGCCGGAAACCGGCAAGCGTGGTGACGGTCTCCATCATGCCGACTTTGTCGAGGATTTCTGCGGCTATCCAGTCATTCCAGGTTTTGCCGGTCGCGGCTGACAGGGCGACACCAGCCACTGCGAAGGGAACATTGTTGTATTGAAACGCATCGCCACCCTTCGCAAAACGCGGCAGCATCGCGAGGCGCCTCGGGAGTTCCTGCCGGTCGTAGCTATCGAGATACCAGAGCGCATCGTGGCGCGGCCAGCCCGAGGTATGCGACAGCAGGTGCCGTAGCGTTACGTCGCCGGGGAAATAGTCCAGCAATTGTCGGACGGGTCGGTCGATCGACAGGCGGCCCTCCGCCGCGGCGATGGCGATACCGAGTGCGGTGAACGATTTGGTGAGCGAGCCTGTTCCGAAAACCGTCCCCGTGGTGACGGGCAGGCGGTTATCTGTGTCGCGGATACCGTATGTACGGCGGAGAATGATTTGTCCGCCCTCCACCACGCCGAGGGCCATTCCGGGTACTTGCCAGGCTTTCATTGCCCGCTTCGCATCGTCGTTGAGCGCGTTGCAGGTGAACCCTGCCGCGGGGATGGAGAAAGCGACGGGGAGAATAAGAAGAGCTGAAACAGCGATCCGAAGGGGCACGGCGTATAGCATGCGGGGATCATCGCATGAATCGGTTGCGATCTGGGGCTCCGATGAGGGGGTGTTGATTTGTATAAATATTTTAGCTACAAAATTTATATAATTATCTTATGGAATAATTCCCCCCATGCCTGATAGCTCCATGGTCACTGACGACTGGCATCTGCCCCCAACGATAAACCGCGCCGCGTTGCGCGATGCTGACGGGGGCGATACGGAATTCCGCCGGATGATCTACGGCATTTTCACCATGACGGTGAATTTCGACCGGATCCGTGAACAGATGGCGATGTCGCTCGGTCTGTCGGGGATCCAGTATCATATCCTGATGGTTGTCGCGGAACTCTCGGAAGAGATGCCGGTCACGGTTTCACTCATTGCCGACCGGCTACATACGTCAGGCGCCTATGTCACGATGGAGAACAAAAAGCTGATGGGACAGGGCTTTCTCGACAAGCAGCCCAACCCGGAGGACGGTCGAAGCGTCCTCATCAGCCTGACGCAGGAAGGGCGCGATGCGATCGACGCGTTCGCCCCCCACTTGCAGGCGATAAATGACGAATTGTTCGACGGGATAGGACCGGAGACCTTCGAACAGTTCCGGGGGATCGTCGATCACATGACCCGCACAAGCAACCGCGCGGCAGAGCTCGCTGAAAACCTCGCCCGCGACCATACCCAGATTACCGATGCACCGATGAGCGCAATCGGGCGCTGACACGCAAACAAAATACCCATACAGGAGTCATCAATGCTCAAGACAGGACAACAACACCTCGAATCTCTCCGCGACGGACGCCGGGTTTATATCGGCGACGAACTTGTCGAGGATGTGACAACTCACCCGGCATTTGCGAACGCGGCAAAGTCCTTTGCGATGATCTACGACCGCAAGCGTGACCCTGAAAATATCGACGTGATGGCCTATGAGGATGAAGACGGCGAGCTGTCATCGTCCTGGTTCCTCAAAGCGAAAACGCGGGACGATCTGCGCCGCCGGCGTGAGACCCATCGCCGCGTTGCGGAATGGACATGCGGCCTGATCGGCCGCTCGCCGGATCATGTCGCGAGCTTCGTCACGGGACTCCTGTGGAAACCTGACCTGTTCGAGGACAATCTGAGAGGGTCAGCCGCGCACCTCGAAGCCTATTATGATTACATGCGCAAGAACGATACTTTCGCCTGCTACACCGTCCTGCCGCCGCAGGGCGCGCGCCAGCCGGAGCTGTACCAGCGTGAAGGGCTGACCGTACCGACGCTGCGCGTCACCGCCGAAGACAAGGAGGGTGTCACCCTGAACGGGATGAAGATGCTCGGCACGTCCGCTGTGTTTTCGAACGAAACCTGGGTCGGCAACCTGTTGCCGCTGGGCGAGGAACAGGCGGCGGAAAGTGTTACCTGTGCGGTGCCGCTCAACTGGGCCGGCGTGACCATCTGGACTCGCAAGCCGTTTGAGCGGTTCGCGGTATCCGAGTTCGACGCGCCGTTTGCGTGGAAGTTCGATGAGACGGATTCGATGGTCATCTTCGAAGATGTCAAAGTTCCGTGGGAGCGGGTGTTTACGCATAACAACGCGGCGCTGTCGCGGAACATTTATTTCGAAACGCCGAGCCATGCGATGGGCAATCATCAGTCCAATGTGCGATTCCAGGAAAAGCTGAAACTCATCATCGGCATTGCGCGCCGCTCGGCAGAGATCAACAACGTCCTTCAGGTTCCGGCCGTCCGCGATACGCTCGGCAAGCTGGCCGCCGCCGAAGCGGGGCTAGGCGCCATGATCTCCGGCCAGATCGAGGATGCCGAGGAAATGGTTCCGGGACATCTCAGCATCAACCGGCGCCACATGTATGGCGCACTGCACTGGTGCACCCAGAATTACGCGGATATCTGCGAAACGGTGCGGGAGCTCATGGGCGGTGGACCGTTCCAGATGCCGGCCGATATTTCCGTCATTAACAATCCCGAGCTGAAACAGAAGTTCGAAACCTACTGGTCGGTGCCCGGGCAGTCGGCGATCGAACGGATGAAGTTCCTGAAAATGGGCTGGGACCTGCTCGGCAGCGACTTTGCCGGAAGGCATCAGCAGTATGAACGGTTCTATGCCGGGCCCGCCTTCATCAACACCCTGTACAGCTTTATCAACTGCCCGTGGGATGAGATGACCGGCACGGTCGACCGTGTGCTGGCCGGATATGACGTGCCGCTGTCGGGTGAGATGCGTCACATGGCGGCGGAGTAATCTTTACCGCCGACTTGCCGGGCTTCGTCTGCGCGGCCTAGTATCCGGCTCCACCAATTTGCCGGGAAAAAGAGCATGTCAGACGAAATCCGCGATCAGCTTGCACCGACGGGCGTCCTGCGCGCAGGGATCAACATGGCCAACAAGCTGCTGGTCACGGGCGCGACGCCGTCGGGCGATCCGGATGGTGTCGGACCGGAATTCGCCCGCCATATCGCGGATGGCCTCGGCGTTCCTGTATCGTACGTGCAGTTTCCGGCCCCGGGCGAACTGGCGGATGCGGTGACAGAAAATGTCTGGGATATCGGCCTGATCGGCGCGGAGCCCACACGCGCCGAGAAGATCGCGTTCACCGCCGCTTATGTGGAAATCGAGGCGACGTACCTTGTGCCGGAGGGCTCCCCGCTGAACACGATCGAAGACGTCGATGCCGAGGGCGTGCGTATCGCGGTGTCGGGACGCAGCGCGTATGACCTGTATCTTTCTCGCAGCCTGAAACATGCGGAGCTGCACCGGGCGCAGGGCCTGCCGGGTGCGCTTGAGCTGTTTATGGCCGAGAAAATGGATGCGCTGGCCGGATTGCGCCCCGCCTTGACGGGCGATCTCGACAAGGTGCCGGGTGGCCGCATTCTGGACGGGCAGTTCACGGCAGTTCAGCAGGCGGTGGGCACAGCACGCACCAAGCCCGAAGCCGCCGCCTATCTGTCGGATGTGGTTGAAGATGCAAAGGCCAGTGGCCTGATCGCCCGGTTGATTGAAAAGCACAAAGTTGTCGGGCGGCTTTCAGTGGCGGGTCCTGCCTAACGCGCGGGATCCATCAGTCACTTAGAATCCGGCTGAGGAAAAGTCGGGTCCGTTCGTTCTGCGGATTGTCGAAGAAATCGGCGGGCGGGGCGTCTTCGATGATCTCGCCGCCATCCATGAAGATCACCCGGTCGGCGACACGCCGCGCGAAGCCCATTTCGTGCGACACCACCAGCATCGTCATGCCGCTTTCGGCAAGCTCGATCATGGTGTCGAGCACTTCCTTGATCATTTCCGGGTCGAGCGCCGATGTGGGCTCGTCGAACAGCATGACCTTCGGTTCCATGCAGAGCGCGCGGGCGATGGCGACGCGTTGTTGCTGGCCGCCCGAAAGCTGGCCTGGATACTTGTGGGCCTGTTCCGGTATGTGAACCCGTTCGAGGTATTCCCGCGCCAGTGCCTCAGCGTCTGTCGCAGGCATTTTGCGCACCCATAGGGGTGCCAGCGTGCAGTTTTCCAGCACTGTCAGATGCGGGAACAGGTTGAAGTGCTGGAACACCATGCCGACTTCCGACCGGATGCGTTCGATATCCCGGACATCCCGCGTCAGCTCGGTGCCGTCGACTGAAATCGATCCCTGCTGATGCTGTTCAAGCCGGTTGATACAGCGGATCAGTGTTGATTTTCCGGACCCCGAAGGTCCGCAGATAACGACGCGCTCGCCTTCGCTTACCGTGAGGTCGATATCCTTCAGAGCGTGAAATGCACCGTACCATTTATGCAGCCCCGTGATCCGGATCATGGCGTGGAAGTCCTTTGGTGGTCCGTCGCGAGACGGCGTTCGAGCCAGAGCGAATAGCGTGAGATGGCAAAGCAGCTCAGGAAGAAGAACAGGGCGACAAAAAGATATGTCTCGGTGGCAAGCCCGTTCCATTTGGCATCCGCCAGCACGGCACGTGCGATGCCCAACGGGTCGAGCAGCCCGATGATGACGACGAGCGTGGTGTCCTTGTAGAGCCCGACGAAGACGTTGACGATGCCGGGTATCGCTATTTTAAGGGCCTGGGGCAGAATAATCCTGCGGGTGGTTGTCCAGCGCGACAGGCCAAGTGCTTCGGCGGCCTCAACCTGGCCGCGCGGGATCGCCTGTAATCCGCCCCGCACGGCTTCGGCGAGATAGGCCGCGGCAAACAGTGACACCATGATGAGTACGCGCACGAGGAGATCGAAACTGGTGCCCGGCGGCAGGAAGTAGTTCAGCATTGTGGAGGCGACAAACAGCAGTGTGATCAGCGGCACACCACGGGAGAATTCGATAAACGCCGTGGAGATCACACGCAGTGCCAGCAGCTTTGACTGGCGTCCGAGTGCCAGCAGGATTCCCAGCGGCAGCGATGCCGATATGCCTGTTACACCGATAATCAGTGTCAGCATGAAACCGCCATATTGTCCGGTCCCGACAACCGGCAGGCCGAACCCGCCATAGATCAGCCAGGCGGCGATAAACGGATAGGCCGCAGCGAACCAGAGGAGGGGGCGTCGTATCGGAACCGCGCTGAACAGGATCGGCACCAGTGCAATAAGGAGAAGAGCGAATGCGAGGTTCGGCCGCCAGCGTTCTGCGGGGGGATAGAATCCGTAGACGAACTGATCCAGCCGCGTTGTGACGACGGCCCAGCATGCGCCGCTGTCGATCGCCTGACAGGCCGCGCGTGAATCCGCACTGACGACGGAATCGAAAACCATCCAGCCGCCGACACCCGTGACGAACAGGTAGATCAGCCAGATCGCCACAAGCGTGAGTACGCTATTGAAAGGAGACGAAAACAAATTAGAGCGCAGCCAGCCGACGATGCCCGATGTTGCAGGCGGTGGCGGCAGGTCGGGGTGGTCGCCGGGAGGGTAGGTCCGGGGAGGAGGATTGCCGGTCATCTTTCGACCAGGCGCTGGCGTCGGTTATAGATATTCATGCCCCAGGAGATCGATAACGAAATGGCGAGGTAGATCGCCATGATCAGCAGCATGGTTTCCATTTCCCGTCCTGTCTGGGTGAGCGTGATGCCACCGAGTGTTGCCACGAGATCCATGTAGCCGATTGCAATGGCGAGCGAGGAGTTCTTCATGAGATCGAGATAGGAAGATGTCAGTGGTGGAACGATCACCCGCATCGCCTGTGGCAGGATAACAAGTTTCATCGTTCTGTTTTCGGTCAGACCAAGGGCGCATGCGGCATCTCTCTGGCCGCGGTCGACCGCGTTGATGCCCGACCGGACGTTCTCGGCAATGAATCCGGATGTATAAAATGCGAGCGCCCAGGTCAGGGCCACGAATTCCGGGATAAGCGTCATGCCGCCGCGGTAATTGAATCCGCGCAGCGTTGGACGATCCAGCGTGACTGGTGTGCCTGCCACGTAGAAGGCCAGGATTGTCGCGGCGATCGTCAATCCGAGCCCATAGAGCAGGTAAAGTTTGCGGATACCGGTCGATAGCTGAAGACGCCGCCCGCGCCTGTACAGGGCAGCGGCGATGATGGTGGCGATGCAAAAGACGAAAGCGACCCACCAGAATGCCGGTTCGATCACGGGGGCGGGGACGTAGAATCCCCGGTTCGATATGAAGACAGACCCGCCGAGTGAGAGCGCCTGGCGTGGATGGGGCAGGGTGTTGATGATGATCCCATGCCACAGCAGGATCAGCAGCAGGACCGGCGTATTCCGGGTGAATTCCACGTAGACATAAGCTATCCGGGAAACCAGCCAGTTATTCGACAGCCGCATAATACCGACGGAAAAGCCCAGGACCGTTGCCAGAAATATGCCGACGATTGCTACCAGTCCGGTGTTCAGTAACCCGACCACGGCGGCGCGCAGGTGTGAATTCTGGTTGGTGTAGCTGATCAGGGTCTGGTTGATGTCGTAGCCGGCCGGCAGCTCCCACAGGAACCGGTAGCTGAACGTTTTATCGAGCGCAGCGAAGTTGGCGGCAACGTTGCCGATCATCCAGGCGACGACTCCGAAAAACGCAAGAACGACAAATATCTGAACACCAGCGGCACGAACGCTCTCGTTACGCCACAGATGCAGGGCGCCTGTGGGACCTGAAGAGAGAGAGGGCGGGTTCAAGGAACGTCTGGGAAATTACGCGTTGGATTCAAAACAGTTCAGCGAAAGGGAGCAGCGTACATCAGTCCGCCATTCTTCCACTGGGCGTTAAGCCCGCGCGCGAGGCCGACGGGCGTGTTCTTGCCCAGGTGACGTTCGAAAATCTCACCGTAATTGCCGACCCCTGAAATAACATCAACGGCCCAGCGCGCTTTCAGGCCAAGTGCGGCGCGTCCCTGCAATTCCTCGGCACCGAGCAGCCGCCGGACCTCCGGGTTTTTGGATGAGCCTGCCATGCTTTTGACGTTGGCCGCCGTGACGCCGAATTCTTCTGCGGCGATCAGTGCGTTCAGTGTCCAGCGGACGATATCCGCCCATTTGTCGTCCCCCTGACGCACGACTGGGCCGAGCGGCTCCTTGGAGATTATTTCCGGCAGGATATCGTGGGCGTCGGGGTTTTTCGTTGCCGCCCGTGTGGCGGCGAGGCCGGAGGCATCGGTCGTATAAACGTCACAACGCCCGGCGAGATAGATTGTCAGGGCTTCTGATGTCGTCTCAATAGGAACGGCCTTGTATGTCATGCCGTTCTGGCGGAAGTAGTCAGCGAGGTTCAGCTCGGTCGTCGTGCCGGTCTGGATACAGACCGATGCGCCGTCGAGATCCTTGGCGGATTTAACGCCGAGGTTTCGGGGGATCATGAAGCCCTGGCCGTCGTAATAGTTTACGCCGGCAAAGGTGAGCTGCAGGTCGGTATCGCGGCTGAATGTCCAGGTCGTGTTTCGTGACAGCAGATCGATCTCGCCGGACCGGAGCGCCGTGAACCGTGTCTTACCGGTAAGGTTGGAATACTTGACCTTGTCCGGGTCGCCGAAGAGCGTTGCGGCGACCGCGCGGCAAAGATCGACATCAAAGCCCCGCCAGATACCTTTGTCGTTGGGTGCGGCAAAACCGACAACGCCGGTATTAATGCCGCATTTCAGATGACCGCGCTCGCGGACTGTCTCGAGCGTATCTGCTTGTGCGATACCGCCGAGGCATGTTGCTGCCACGACAAGAGGTAAAAGGCGTCTGATCATCGGATACTCCCGGTATTTGTCTGTTCCGAGCTTACAGAAATGGGACAGACGCGCCTATACGTGTGGAGACGGTTTTCAGATACCTCTATGCGGCAACCGGAAAACGCGAGCGGTCATGAGCCTGCATCAGCAGATTTTCCGGGCCGCGGGGAATGATTCCGTCCCATCCTATAGGACCTGCCTTGCCGAACGTACCGGCTTTCATACCGTCAATATCACTTACCTCAGCGATACCGGGGGTCTGGTATAGGTCCCGCAGATAGTTCGACAGATTGGGATAGTCGACGATCCGGCGGAGATTGCACCGGTAGCCGACAAAATAGATCGGGTCGAAACGGATCAGGTTCGGATACAGGCGCCAGTCCGCTTCGGTTGGGCTGTTGCCGATAAGGTATCGCTGCCGCCCAAGCCGTTCTTCGAGAGCATCGAGGGCATCGAACAGATTTTCGAAAGCCTCGTCATAGGCATTCTGGGATGTCGACCGGCCGCATTTGTTAACACCGTTATTGATGTTCTCCAGAACGAAGGTGTTCATTGCGTCGATTTCGGCGCGCAGATTGTCTGGGCAGAGCAGTGGAGATGATTCTGCGACATCAACGAAAGCGCTATCGAACATGCGGATGATTTCGGAGGATTCGTTGCTGACAACCGTCTGAGTGCGGGAGTCCCACAAGGTAGGGACGGTTACCCTCGTCGTACACCCGGGATCGGACAGTGTGTAGACCTCGTGGAGCCAGTTGGCGGAATGCTTGGTGCCGGGAACGCGATGTCCGTTCTCGGTAAATCCCCAGCCTTCGCCATTCACTTTCTGCTCGGTATCAACAAGCACGATGTGATTTTCGAGCTTCTTCAGCACCCGGTATAGGACGGCGCGATGCGCCCATGGACAGCTGGTGGCGGCATAAAGGACGTAGCGACCGGATTCGGCGACGAATCCATCTGTGCCCGTCGGACCGGCTTCGCCGGTCGGGGTTACCCAGTTTCGGAATTTAGACGGTCGTTTGACATAGGCTCCGTTGCCGTCGTGTTCGACGAGCTGCTCTTCGTGTGTCCAGACGCCATCCTGCAGGTGCCCCATATAAGTCCTCTGTTTCTATATTCCCGCCGCTTGGCGGTTTTGTTAACGCTCGGTTCGGTCGCTGTTCGTTCAATTCCGGCTTATTTTACATCCGCGAATAATGCATCGATATTCTCCGCGGGTGGCGGTTCCCCTTTGCGGAGCTCTTGGGCACGTTTCTGTTGCCACGATGATTTGACCGCTGAATAGAAATCGACGGATCCTTTCCTCAACTCGTCCACCTGGTCGAGAACGGCTTCGCGTTTGACAATGATTTCGGACACTTTGAGATACATGCGCGTTTCGACATCAAGCACGTAACTTAGGGGATTGAGAAACGTATCTATTCCCGAGCCGACAGTGTCTCGTATTGTGGACGGCCCAAAAAAAGGTAGCACGATGAATGGCCCTGACCCTACACCATAGGTGTGTAAAGTCTGTCCGAAATCCGCCGGATGTTCTTTTAAATCTAGTCTTTCGGCGACTTCGAAGAATCCAAACAGGCCGACCGTGGAATTGACAGCCAGCCGGCCTACCGAGACGCCGGCATTGCTGAAATCGCCCTGTAGAAGATCGTTGATGGCAACGACCGGCTCGTTCAGGTTTTGAAAAAAGTTGCGGCCCATCTCGCGCAGTGTTTCGGGCATTATGAAGCGGTATGCTCTGGCGATCGGTACAAGCAGAATACTGTCGAGAATATCATTCAATCCGAACATAGCCCGGTTGAACCCCTCGAGAGGGTCGTCATCGCCGGTATCACCTATGACTTCGGCTGCGACCAGGTCGGCTTCGCCTCGTTGACCGATGGCGGGGGGAGCACGTCCGGCTGCAGCCGTCACGACCTGAATGGGACGCACTGCTTGGGTCGCGCCGGCAAAGGTGCTTCCCATGGTGGGGAAGGCGATTGACAGGTTCTGGAGAATACCCGCTTTTAAGTCGGGTGCGGCGTCGATGGCCGCATTTGTGACGTCCAGAGCATCAGCCGGATTACGTGTAATCGCTTCCATGACCGCTTGTGCCATCATCGAAGAATAGACCCGGCGGTTCATATCGCCCGCCATTGCAGTCGAGGGAGTATTCCCGTTGAACTGCTGCATCTGCTTTTGCTGTTCGATACTGGTCTGCCAGAGGCCGGCGGTCTGGCGCAGTCGTTCGGCAATATCTGTGGGGACCGCCGCCTTGGCCACGGGAAGCGCGCCTATAACAACCGCGATAAAGGCGGCGCCCAGGAGTCTGGCAATTTGTCTAATTAGTGGCTTCATCAGCCCGGCGTATCCCTGCGGCAGCTTTTATTTCGGACGAACTGCAGTTTAAGAACAATAAACTAGCACAAAGCTTGAAGTTATCTCAAAGGCAGGATTTACCCGGAACAAAAAACAGGCATCTCTTGGTGGTGACATTGGGGTTTTGGCGGCGCAAAACTGTTTGAATTCGTTCAGACAGCGTTAACCTGCAGGGTCGATACTATCACGGTCGATCAAATAGCTGGAACCGCGTAATGACGCATTTTCTTTCTACTGACGAAAATCCGAAAGGCTACAAGCTCGAAGATATCTTATCGATTATTCGGCAGGATATCATTGCGCGCGCTGGAAAGATCTCCGGCGATAAACGCCCGGAGGCACGCCAGGTACTGGCGAATAATATGCACATCCTGGTCAAATTGACCGAGTGCATCGACCTTGCCGAGGATTCCACCCAGATACTGGACCGGACATTCGGGCAAAGAGGAGACGAACCCCGGATCGGCGCCGCCTGAGCGAGATCAGTCCTGGCTTTCTTCTTCTTCTTCAACCCGATGACCGTTCAGTATCGGTATCTGCGTCATGCTGAACCCGAATGTCAGCGCCATAATCCCGAAGACCTTGAAGGTCACCCAGAAATCCGTGGTTTGCGTACGCCAGACGATTTCATTGGCGACAGCCATTACCAGGAAAAACAGCCCGAAATTACGGGTCAACTTGCGCCAGCCGTCATCATCCATGGGCCAGGCGCTCCCCATAACGGGTTTGAGCAGCGATTTTCCGAACAATAACCCGCCCAGCAGAACCAAACCGATCAGTGTCTGAACGATCGTCGGTTTGAGCTTTATGAACGTGTCGTCGTTCAGCCAGAGTGTGAGCCCACCGAACACACCGACGACGGCTGCCGTAATCAAGGGCATCAGCGGCACGCGCTTGTTCACGGCGAGCGATATCACGAGTGCAATCGCTGTGGCGCCCATCAGCGCCGCTGTAGCAATCAACAGGTCCCATGTCAGGTAGGCGGCGAAAAACACGACAATCGGGCCGTAGTCAGAGAACGGTTTGACCCAGGGTTGTTCGGAACGTTCGGTTTGATCGGTCATAATCTCTTTCATAGCATTGCTTGGATATCAACGACATAGCTGTTCGCGTTTAACGGATCGTTAAGGGTAATCGGTAACCATGTTTCGAACGTCGCGAACGCTAACGTATTGATGCGACGGGGGGAACGGACATGCGATTCTACGTTTTGATCGCCGTCATCTTTTTCATGGCGGCCGGTGCGTCCGAAGCGGACAGCGCCGACAGGACCCAGTCAGTGCGTGACATATATACGCTAGGATCCGGCGATCGCGTAAAAGTTACGGTTTACGGCGAGGACGATCTTTCCGGTGTTTTCGAGGTCAGCGGCACGGGGTCGATCGCGTATCCGCTGATTGGCGAGGTCGAGGCGGGCGGCAAGACAATTCGTGAACTCGAAAAGAAAGTCGTGACGAAGCTTGCGAACGGTTACCTGCGCAAGCCGCGTGTCTCCATCGAAGTGACGAACTACCGCCCCTTTTATATCCTCGGTGAGGTGAAACGCCCCGGCAGCTATGCCTATGTCGAAGGCATGAAGATCGTCAATGCGGTCGCGATGAGTGGCGGTTTTACCTATCGTGCGCGGAAACAGCGTTTTCTCGTTCGCCGTGCCGGTGCGCCGAAAGACAGCGAAACAGAGGCTAAGCCGGATGATCTTCTTTATCCCGGCGACGTCATCCGGGTTCCCGAACGCTTCTTCTGACATTGAACACCATACCGTTGTCGCCCACGCGCTTTAGACGGATGCGGGGCATAATTGCTGTCGTAGCTGTTGCATTGCTCGTGTTAGGTGGCTTGCGGTTGCCGGCGGACCTGATGGATATTCCCGGTAACCAGATTGCAGAAAAACTGACCAGTGGTAATCCGGTGTCGCCTCGTTGGCTTTCCCGTGTACTGAACTCGCGTGCATCAAGTCTCCAATCACATCCGACCGCCGACCGCTGGTTTGCGACCGGCCACGCTTTCATGCAGGCAGGCGATCCGGCAAAATCGGCGGCTGCATTTGCCAATGGTCTGCATCATGCACCTGCGCGTGGGATTGCCTGGGCGGCCTATGCAAATTCGTTGGAAGCTATCGGCGATGTGTCAGGGGCTAGCGCCGCTCGGGAATACTCTGTTGAGCGGGCCCCATATGATCCACGTGCGCTTCGCCTGCGTCGTCCCCGATAACCGGGCGGTAGTGCGTTAGCTTGAAACGGTCGCTGATTCGGCTGCGAACGCCATATCATCAACACGCTGGCTGGTTGTTTTGAATATCGGATAACCTGCCCAAATTGTGCGGCGGATGAAATTTTTATGACTCCGCGCAATATTCGAAGGCTAAAGATAAAAGGGTGGTAAAATCCTGATCGCGAGTGAAATTAGTGGTGAATAGCCCGTAGATGTTGTTCGTTTCCATACCGAAAGACAGGACGTGCGGCGGTGCCGCTGTTCCGCCCGGCGACGGTCTCGCAAATCGCCGTAACGACCCAAATTCTGAATCCAAGCTGTGTTCGCGCCTTCCTCCGGGAAGGCGTTTGTCGTTCGGGCCCTGTGGGTCGGACGTTTTATGTCACTTAAACCTGAAGGGACTTTTATGGGAAAGAGATCCGCTCGCGCTTCGCGTGGAGCCGCGTATGACAGCAATGTATGCACATTTTCGGGAAGTAGCTGGGATCCGCTCGAAGGGCATGTCGGAGAGGGAAAGCGCTACGTAAGAAATATACAGCCGAAGAGTCCAAACCAGGCCCGCCTGATGACGGCGTTGCAGGAATACCAGATGGTGCTCGCACTCGGGCCGGCGGGAACGGGAAAGACCTATCTTGCGGTTGCCGCCGCGGTTGAGGCGCTGGAAGCAAACAAGGTTGAACGTATCGTGCTGTCGCGTCCGGCGGTCGAGGCAGGCGAAAGTATCGGGTTCCTGCCGGGTGACGCCAATGACAAGGTCGCGCCCTACATGCAGCCGCTCTACGATGCGCTGCTCGACCGCCTTGGCGGTAAACGCCTTCGGGCGCTGATGTCGAATGGCGGGATCGAGATCGCGCCGGTCGCATTCATGCGCGGCAGAACGCTCAGCCGGTCTTTCGTCGTGATCGACGAAGCACAGAACTGCACCTATGCGCAGCTCAAAATGCTGCTGACGCGGCTGGGTTGGAACGCAACGATGGTTATTACCGGAGATCCCGATCAAACCGACCTGCTGCCTGGCGTGTCGGGCCTTGCGGATATCGCAAATAAACTGGAACCACTTGATAACATTGCCGTGGTCCGGCTCGCACAGACGGATATCGTCCGTCACCCGCTTGTCGGTGACATGCTGACGGTCCTGTAATCGAAAAACCGTTTCTGAATTGCGCATGGGCCGGGTGTCGGTTATGTCCGGTCCATGACATCTGACCCAGAAGATATCCGGGACGTGGTGCCCGGGCCGGTGGTTGAACGGTTTCTCGGCGAATACCGGGAAGGTGATATCCAGCAGGCCGGGCCGATCACGGTCACCGCAGACGAGATCGTTAGGTTTGCAGAACGCTATGATCCGTTGCCGATGCATCTCAGCGCCGCTGACGGTCAGGAAACCATCCATGATAGTCTGATTTCCTCCGGCGTCCTGACGATCGCGCTCAAACAGCGCCTGATTATGAGTATCGAGAGGAACACTGCGATTATCGGCGCTGTGCGGATCGATAATCAGCAGTTTCTCAAGCCGGTGCGGCCGGGTGATGAATTGATCATGTATCAGGTCTGCAAGGGAACCCGAGACTCGAAGTCCCGGCCTGACCGCGGCCTTATGTTCTGGGAATTTGCGCTGAGCAATCAGAAAGGGGACATCGTCCTATCTTCCGATGACACCGTGATGGTACGTCGCAAACCGGCCGATTGACGCGACTCGCCTGATCCGGGACGTTGACGGACATGGGATTACGCCGCCTGCTCCTTATTATCGTTGTTGGAATTGTCGTTGCCATTATTGCGCGTGCGCAGGCGGCCGGGACGATCCCCCTGATGTTGTAGCAGGTCGGCCCGGTGACTGATTTCCTGTTCGACGGTCCGAAAAATGCAGATAAGACATTCGTGTTTGCCCATGGGGCAGGAGCGCCGATGGATTCTGATTTCATGAACCTGTTCGCAGCCGGTCTTGCGGATCGCGGGCTGCGGGTGGCTCGGTTCGAGTTTCCCTACATGATTAAACGCCGCGATGACGGCAAACGCCGCCCACCGGACCGCGCGCCGGTGCTGCTGGAAACCTATATGAATATCGCGGCTGAACTTGGTCCGGAAAACCTGGTCGTCGGCGGAAAGTCGATGGGCGGGCGCATCGCGTCGATGATTGCAGATGACGCCGGCGCGGCCGGACTTGTCTGCCTCGGATATCCGTTCCATCCGCCGGGGAAACCGGACAAATTACGAACCGAACACCTTGCCGACATGAAAACACCGGCACTTATCCTGCAGGGCGAGCGGGACCCGTTCGGAAAGCGCGACGAGGTCGCAGGTTACATACTGTCAAAGTCGATAAGCGTGAACTTTCTGGCCGACGGTGACCACGACCTGACACCACGAAAATCTTCCGGCCGGTCACGCGAGGAAAACTGGGCAGATGGCATGGATCTGATCACCGAATTCGTTGCCCGGCTTTGATGCTTTACAGGGCAATCCGTCGCCGATACGCTTAGATAGCTAATCAAAAAAACAGGCAGGTAATTTGAATGCCCAACAGGGTTGAGGGCCGGGTGTGTATCGTCACCGGCGCGGCGCAGGGACTTGGCGCAACATATGCGAAGGCACTTGCGGAAGAGGGCGCGAAAGTCGTTGTCTCCGACATCGACGACGCCTCTGCAGTGGCCGCAGAGATCAGCGCCTCGGGCACACAGGCACTGGCTTTACAGAATGACGTTTCCGACTGGGAATCCTGTCAGGATATGGTCGCGAAAACGGTCGAGAAATTCGGCCGGGTCGATGTGCTCATCAATAATGCGGCGATTTTTGGAAACCTGGAACGCGCGTCCATCGATGAGATCACGCCGGAACTGTTTGACCGGGTGATGAAGGTCAATGTCAGCGGCACGTTTCTGTGCACGAAGGCGACAATTCCGGTGATGCGCGAGCAGGGATACGGCAAGATCGTTAATATCTCGACCAGCCGTATCTTCGCAGGTTTGCCTTATTATGTGCATTACGATGCTTCCAAGGGCGCAGTGTTCGGAATGACACGCGCCATGGCGAATGAGCTTGGGGATGACGGTATTCGCGTCAACGCAATTGCTCCCGGTTCGACGATGTCCGAGAACGTAAAGGCGCGTACCGACTGGCGCGACGGCGGCCCGGCGGCAAAGCTTGCGGGGCGGTCGCTGAAGCGTCTGCAGGAGCCGGATGATCTGATCGGCGCGTGCATATTCTTCGCGTCGGCGGAGAGCGATTTCGTCACCGGACAGACGCTGGTGATTGACGGCGGCGGTGCGATGTGGTGACGCTTGCCGTGCAGTTGGCCGGTTGATACAAGAATTCAGGAACAGGGAACGATAAGCATGGCGGAGACCGCCGAACATACCGAAGCGCACGTGCTTCTTGCCGGGGAATCGCTCCGGACCGAGCCGGATGGGTCTGTCCGGCTGGTAGGCGGTAGGTGTGGCGATTGTGGAACAACGTTTTTCCCGTCGGCGCATGTCTGCCCGGAATGCATGTCTGAGAAAGTCGCGCCGACCGACCTGTCGAGCGACGGTTCGCTCTATTCATGGTCAGTGGTTCATGTGGCGCCGCGTGGCTGGAACGTTCCCTATATTGCAGGCTATGTGGACCTTGCCGATAACGTGAGGGTGTTCTCCCATATCGTCGATGTGGACCCGACCGCGCTTGAAATGGATATGCCGGTATCGCTGACAAAGGCGGTGTTCGGGGATGATGACGGCGTTCCTGTCGAAAGTTACGCATTCACACCGGGCAAGGGCTGAGGAGGGATACGATGAGAGAAGTATCGGTTATCGGCGTCGGCATCACGCCCTTTGCGAAATATCGCGACAAGTCGCTTGCGGAAATCGGCTGGCCCGCGGTCAAGTCGGCTATCGAAGACGCAGGCGTCGAGAAAAAAGATATCGAGGCGGCCTATTGCGGCTCCGCGCTCGGCGGGATGATGTCCGGCCAACGCGTTTTGAAGCAACTCGGCATCACGGGCCTGCCCATCACCAATATCGAAAACGCCTGCTCGTCGTCGTCTTCGGCATTCCGTCAGGCCTATATTGCGGTGGCGGCCGGTGTTTATGACGTCGTGCTGGTAATGGGTGTCGAGAAACTTACCAAGTTCGGCGGCGGTACGTTGCCGCTGGAAAAAGAAGATTTCGAGGTCACCCATGGCCTGGTTATGCCGGCGCTGTATGGCATGCGCGCCCGCCGCTACATGCATGATTACGGGTTGACCGAAGAGCAGCTTGCGGGTGTCGCGGTCAAAGCGCACGCGCATGGCGCACTGAACCCGGAGGCGCAGTTCCGCAACGAGGTTACGCTGGACGAGGTGATGGGCGCACGCCAGATCGCCGAGCCCTTTACGCTGCTGCATTGCTGCCCGTCGGGTGATGGTGCGTCGGCGGTCGTTATCGCGTCTGCCGAAAAGGCGCGCCAATACACGACCAAACCCGTGAGGGTTGCCTGTTCCGAGGTGAACTCGGGCAAGTATATGACCGGGTTCCGCGACATGACGACGCCGGAAATAACCGTGCGGGGCGCGAAGCAGGCATATGAAGAAGCAGGCATCGGCCCCGATGACGTAGACGTTGCCGAAGTCCATGATGCGTTCACGATTGCCGAGCTGCTGTACTACGAAGCGCTTGGGTTCTGCGATAAGGGCGATGCCGCAAAACTGCTCGAAGATGGCGAAACTTCGCTTGGCGGGCGTATTCCGGTCAACGCGTCCGGGGGGCTGCTGTCGAAGGGGCATCCCATCGGCGCGACCGGTACGGCGCAGATTGCCGAAATAGTCCGTCAGCTCCGCGGCCAATGCGGCGACCGACAGGTCGAAGGCGCAAAGGTCGGCCTCACACATTGTACCGGTGGGGGCATTTCAGGCTTCGACCATGGTGCGTGCTCCATTCACATGTTCTCGGTGTAAAATGAAACCACCTCCGTTTACCTATCACGACCCCAGAAGCATCGAAGACGCTGTCGCGCTTCTCGCAGAGAAGGACAACGCCAAGCTGCTTGCCGGCGGACAGTCGCTCATGCCGATGCTCAACATGCGTTTTGTGCTGCCGGACGACGTGATCGATCTGAACCTGATCGACGGCCTCGCCGGTATTACCGAGGACGGTGACACGCTGGTTTTCGGCGGTATGACGCGCCAGCGCGATATCGAGTATTCGGATCTCGTCGCACGGCGGTGCCCGCTGATGAAAGAGGCTATCCTCAACGTCGGTCATCGCCAGACACGTAATCGCGGCACTTACGGTGGCTCAATGTCGCATCTTGATCCCAGTGCCGAGCTGCCGAGCGTATCCATGGCGCAGGATGCCATCGTCACCGTGCAGAAAAAAGGCGGTACCCGCGATATTGCGATGGCGGATTTCCCGATGGGTTACATGATGCCGTCATTTGAACTCGACGAAATGGTGACCGGCATTCGTGTGCCGCTCTGGCCTGAAGGGCATGGGTATGCGTTTGAGGAATTCGCCAGGCGCCACGGCGATTTCGCTATTACGTCTTCGGCGGTTTTGCTTGATGTCGAACCGGGTGGGCGGATCAGCCGTGCCAGCATAACGGTCGGTGGTGTCGGGCCTGCGCCCCTGCGGGTAACCGCGGTCGAAGAAGGCCTTACCGGCGAAACCGGGTCGGTCGAACTGTTTACCGAGATTGCGGAAAAATGCCGCGAAATCGACGCGATGGAAGATGTCTATGCGCCGGCCTGGTACCGCCAGCACCTTGCATCTGTTCTTACACGGCGTGCGCTGGGCAAGGCCTTTTCCCGCGCAGCCAACGGCACGGAGATGACCCTCAGATGAGCGATCGCAGAACGATATCCGTCACCATCAATGGTGAAACCTATGAGCGCGAAGTCGAAACGCGGCTGACGCTTGCCGATTTCATCCGCCATGAAGTGTTGTTGACCGGCACCCATGTCGGGTGTGAACACGGCGTTTGCGGGGCCTGTACGATCCTGCTCGACGGCAGAACGGCGCGTTCCTGCCTGATGCTGGCGGTGCAGGCGAACGGCCATGAGATCACGACGGTCGAGGGCATCGCGCCGAACGATACCGAACTGCACCCCCTGCAGCAGGCATTCCAGGATAATCACGGGCTGCAATGCGGTTTCTGCACGCCCGGCATGCTGACGACACTCATTGAATTCCTCGGCGACAATCCCGATCCGACGGAACAGGAAGTTCGCGAAGCCATAAGCGGAAACCTGTGTAGATGCACGGGTTATCAGGGGATCGTCGCCGCCGCGCTTGATGCTGCCAAGCGGTTACAGGGACAGGAAACAGCCGGAGCATAGCCTCATGGGCGCGAAAATGTTTGGCGCACGGGTCGCGCGGCTGGAAGATCCCCGGCTGCTGACCGGGCGCGGCAGCTATACCGACGATTTTCATTTGCCCGGCATGCTCGAGGCCGCGTTCGTGCGGTCTCCGCACAGTCACGCAAAGATCAACAGCATCGACACGACGGCGGCCAAGGCGCATCCGGGTATTGTCGCGGTGTATACTGCGGCGGACCTGCCGGAGTACCTGCGCGACATGACAGTCCCGTTCCAGGTGCCGAACCCGGCGATTTCGCAGCCCTTTCAGCAAAGATTGCTCGAAGACCGTGAAGTCTGTTTTGCGGGTGAGCCGATCGCGCTTGTTGTGGCGGATTCACGCTACAACGCAGAGGATGCCGCAACGCTGGTGGAGATCGATTTCGAGATTCTGCCGGGGGCGTCTGACTGCAAATCCGCGCTCGAAGACAGCGCACCGATGTGTCACGCGGATTCGGCCAATAACGAAGGGGCGAAATACACTGTCGGCTACGGCGATGTCGCAGACGCATTCGCCAATGCGCATTTAACCCATCGCGAGGAATACTGGATTCACCGGGGCGGCGGGTTCGCCATCGAGAACCGCGCGGTGGTTGCCGAATATGACGAATTGCAGGATATGCTCACCATCTGGTCGGCAACACAGTCGCCGTTCCTGGTGAAGCAGAATGTCGTCGATATGTTGGGATGGGAATCCGACAAGGTCCGCGTGATTGCGCCCGATGTCGGCGGCGGGTTTGGCCCGAAGACCATCTACTATGTCGAGGAAGCCCTGATTCCGCTGGTCGCGAAAGAACTGGGACGTCCCGTTAAATGGGTCGAGGACCGGCGCGAAAACTTCCTCGCGACCAACATGGAACGCGATCAGTACTGGGATATGGAGATCGCCGTCGATGCCGATGGCAAACTGCTCGGCGTGCGCGGCAAGATGATTCACGATAGCGGCGCCTACATGCCTTGGGGGATCATATCGCCCTATATCTCGGCAACGACGCTGCCGGGACCGTACATTCTGCCGACCTACGAGCTGGAAACGCGTGTTGCGCTGACCAACAAGGTGGCGGTGACACCGGTGCGCGGGGCAGGGCGGCCGCAGGCCGTGTTCGCAATGGAACGGCTGATGGACCGGGCGGCCGACAAGCTCGGCATCGACCGGGTCGAAATCCGCCGCCGCAACCTGATCCCGACCGAACAGATGCCCTATGCGCTGGGGCTTATTTTCCGTGACGGCAAGCCGATGACCTACGATTCCGGCGACTATCCGAAATGCCAGGCGGAAGCATTGCGCATTGCCGATTACGACGGGTTTCGCGCGCGTCAGGAAGCGGCGCGTGCAGAGGGCCGCCATATCGGTCTCGGTATTGCCAATTACGTCGAGGGTACCGGGCTGGGACCGTTTGAGGGCGCCACCGTGCGTATCCAGCCATCCGGGCGGATCTGTATCTATACCGGCGGCGGCGATTCAGGCCAGGGGCACTGGACCACGCTGGCCCAGGTCTGCGCGGACAAGTTCGGTGTCGGTGTTGCGGATATCGACGTCCAGAAGGGCGATACCGGTAAAATTGCGTCAGGCGTCGGCACGTTTGCCAGCCGGATTGCGGTGAACGCAGGCTCGTCGGTTCACCTGGCGTCGATGGAAGTGCGGGAAAAGGCGCTTAAAGTGGCCGCCCACATGCTCGAAGCGGCCGAGGAAGATCTCGATATTGAAGACGGCCGCGTCGTCGTCAAAGGCTCTGACCTGTCCGTTGGACTGGCGGAAATTGCCCGTGCCGTTCAGGGCATGCCGGGCTTCTCATTGCCCGGTGGCGTTGAGCCGGGACTGGAAGCCACCCATTACTTCTCGCCGTCGCAGTCCTGCTATTGCAACGGCACTGCGGTGGTCGAGCTTGAGGTCGATCCGGCGACCGGCTGGGTCGATATCCTGAAATATTCGATGGCCCACGATTCCGGCACGCTGATCAATCCGTTCGTGGTGGATGGCCAGGTCCAGGGTGCCGTCGCCCAGGGTGTCGGCAATGCGTTGCTCGAATGGATGATCTATGACGACAATGCGAACCCGGTCTCGGCGACTTTCGCCGAGTACCTGCTACCGTCTGCACCGGAAACGCCCAATGTCGGTGTCGTCCATATTGAATCGCCAAGCCCGATCAACCCGCTCGGCGTCAAAGGCGCTGGCGAGGGCGGCACGATTCCGGCACCTGCGGCAATCATGGCCGCCATCGAGGATGCGCTGTCGCCGTGGAACGTAGAGATATCGGGCGCGCCGATTACGCCCTCGATGATCGTCGAAAAGGTGCGGGCAGGGGCCTAAGCCCTACGACTTGCGCCAATCAGGAATAATAAGGCGTCACACCGGCGGAATGATCGGTGATGTCGACGACCTCGAGGATCGAGGGAACCAGTTTCTTGATTTCGACCTCGACGCCCTGTCGCAGGGTGGCCGACGAAGACGAACAGCCTTGGCAGCCGCCTTCGAGGCGCACGAATGCCGTGTCTTTTTTGATATCGATCAGCGAGATATGCCCGCCATGGGCCGCGACCTGAGGGTTGATTTGCGTATTCAGCAGATCAAGGATCGCTTTGCCTTCGGGGGTTTCCAGACCGGGGCGATCTTCGAGATCGATTGCGTCACGAACGTCTTCGACCTCGGGAACATAATGTTTCAGCATGTTCTGGATTGGTCCCATCAGCCCATAGGCCGCGCCTTCGAAGCGCAGATAGGCGATGCCGTCCTTGAAGGCTTTAAACGTTATATCGCCGCCGCCGTCTTTCGCGGCGGGACGGATACGCGTATCCACGATTTCCTGGATTTCCTTTGCCGGTCCGGTGAGTTCCTCGGCAGGCTCATCGGCCGCCTCGGCGGCAGGTGCCGCTGAAGCCGCAGCGTTTTCATCGATCACGTCAGCACCGGACATGAAATGGTCCATGATGGCTGCCAGCACCCGCGGGCGCAGGACATGCCATTCGGCGTCGGCGGTTTTTGTGACCTTGATGTCATCGGCGCCCAGTGTGACGCGGAATACGGAACCGAGATCGAAAATACGCTGTGCCAGCGGTGAGCGCGCTGCATCGGCGGCTGTGAGGTCTGCGCCTGCGGCATACACATCGCGTCCCGGCATAAAGCGGACGATTTCTGCGCTGGCTGTTTCTTCGGTCTGGATGAACATGTCTGGCTTCCGGTCTGATGTTTCGTAGCGAGTCGCTAATATAGGTCGTTTTTCGTTAAAGCAAAGCGCTAAGACGGCGCGGCGACAGCAGGGGTATCATGCTGCCGGCGCGGTATATTCTTCCGCAACGTCGATGAGAAGGACGCGTGACGGCGTTTCGGAAGCGGCGATGCGAATAGAGCCTTCGTCGCGGATTTCGGCCCCGCCGCGCTGCGGTATACCGAAGTCGTTTACCGCCAGAGGACCGTCGACGGCCAAAACGTAGGCCATCCGGCCCGGGGCCAGGTCCCGCAGAATCGACTCACCGCGTTGAAGGCTGGCACCCATTACCGCGGCGTCCTGGCGTATCTTTATCAGGCCGTCGATATGGGCCGCACCCGATGCATAGATCGTGAAATTGCCGGGCGGCGCGGCCGGGGGCGCAATAAGGTCGGTATAGTCAGGCGTCAGCCCGGGTTTTTCGGCATGAAACCACATCTGATAAACCCGGGTCGGGTCGTCGCCGGGATTGGATTCCGAGTGCATCACGCCGCTGCCGGTTGTCATCGCCTGAACATCACCCATACGGAGGATACCCTTGGCGCCGGTGGTATCTTCATGCGCGATCATACCTTCACAGACATAGGTGACTATTTCGAAGTCACGGTGACCGTGCATCGGAAAGCCTGTTTGCGGCGCGATCTGGGTGTCGGCGAGCACCCGCATTGGTCCCAGGCCGAAGACCGGTGTATCGGCGTTCTCGGGCGAGCCTCGAAAGTGGTCGCGGATACGAAGCCCGGGCGCATCGACGCCGCTCAGCTTTCCGAAGGGAGCGATTCTGATCATGACCGGTTCAAAATGCGCTAAAATGGTACGGCAGGAAATAGAAAACCACGGGGGCGACGTGAAAGAATTTGTCAGCGAGATCAAAGTCGAGTGGGCCCATTGCGACTATGCGGGAATCGTCTTTTATCCGAATTTTTATATATGGTTCGATCAGGGGACGGAGCGGCTCTTTCGGGAAAATGGCCTGTCTTATGCACAGCTTGCAGATGAATTCGGCATCGACGGTATGCCGTTGCTGGAAACCGGTACCACATACAAGAACGCCAGCAAGCTGGGTGCGGACCTGACGATCACAAGCTGGATTGATGCGTGGGAGGGCAAGACCTTTCTCATCAAACACCGGGTCATGCATGCCGACGGTCGCGAGGCCCTCGAAGGATTTGAGCGGCGGATATTCGTGATCAAGGACACGGAACTGGAGCGGGGTATTCGCGCCATTCCGGCGCCGGATGAAATACGGGCCCGCTTTGCCGACTGATCTCTACCCGTGCCCGAACTGAACCCGAACTGA
>ERZ807291.2413-NODE-2413-length-28287-cov-11.901495_pt1 | contig 28287 bp, 20 predicted proteins | sample MGYA00521257_ERZ807291 | MGnify/ENA primary metagenome ERZ807291 (study PRJEB31413, sample SAMN03169783) | marine metagenome | biome: Marine; feature: Water; material: Subsurface seawater | place: North Sea | collected 2011-04-28 | depth 1 m m ...
CTGATACTGTTGGTATTGATATGTCAGGTTTAGGAGAGTATTCTTCACAAGGTATCTGGGATAATAATGATGTTTTTGAAGGAACAAATGGGGCTCAATGGTGGACTATTTCTGATATTCCAATGTTAAGAATGAATTTTAATCCTGCTACAACATCTATTACAGATGTTAATAAATCAATTTTTAATGTTTACCCTAACCCAACAAATGGTGAGTTTGTAATTGTATTAGATGCTACTGCAAAATATGATATAACTATTATTAATGTTTTAGGACAAACAGTTTACGCAACTTCAACTAACACTATGGAAACTACTATTGATTTATCAAACTTTGATAAAGGAGTTTATACTGTTGAGTTAAAGAATAATGATGCGACATTTACTGAGAAAGTTATTGTTGAGTAATTTTTAAATTAGTTTAATGAATAAGAGCCCGGTATATCCGGGCTTTTTTTCGCTTATTTTTTCATACATTTACACACTTAATAATTTTAATAAACAAATAATGAAAAAAATTTATATCTCTATTTGTGCTTTAGTCATTTCAGCAAGCACTATTGCTCAAGTTTCATCACTAAAAATACATCCTCTAGAATATTCTAAGGATCTTAATCAAGACGATATTGTTGTAAGCAATCAAGTTACTAGTTTAAATAATGCATCTTCAAATACTATGCAAAATGTAATTTGGGAAAGTGATTTTAGTGATCCAAGTGATTGGTTGCTAGATAATGCAATTGGCGGTGGTGGTGCATTTGGCTGGACTATAGATGCTATAAATGATGGTTGGTGGTCGCAAAATGGAATATCTTCATCTTCTGGTGGTAATTATGCGGAACTTTCAAATGGAGATGCAACTTCAGGAACACAATTGTTAAATGTAACTTATACTATGACTAGTTCGCAACCTATTGATATTGCAGGGCTATTAGGTAATAACTATGCATATCTTTCTTTTGAAGAGTTTGGTGCAAGATTTAATGATCTTCAAGAAGTTCAAATTAGTACTGATGGAGTTAGTTTTACTACTATTGCCGACAATTTAAATTATTCTGTTTTGTCTCAAAGCGGTGGCTCTGCCTATGCAAACCCTACTTTAAGAGAAATTAATCTTTCAAGTTACTTAAATGTTCCTGGAGCAAATCCTAGTACAGTATGGATAAGATATAGTTGGACTACAAATTACCCTCAGAGCGCTACTAACCCTAATGTTTGGATTGCTTATGGTTGGTATATAGATGATGTAAAGATTTATGGAGCCCCTGCTAATAATATCACAATGTATGATGAAGTTATTGGGGGTTGGTGGGTTGAATATTTAAACGCTGGAGGTTTGGGTCAAGATTATACATTGCTGCCTTTAGATCAGGCACAAAATAATCCCTATGCATTTGAGTCTGTTGTAATTAATGATGGATCTGCACCTCAGGATGTTACAATGTATGTTGATGTGCTAGATGCTGCTAGTAATATAGTTTTTAGTACTAATTCATTATCTCAATCCTTATCACCATCATCTCGAGATACTTTTATCTGTAGTAGTTTTTTCACACCAACATTAACTGGTTTTTATGAAGTAAGAATGTGGAGTGTTGCCGATTCTGCAGGTGCAGGTACAGTCATGACATATTCAGATACAGCTGTTAAGATGTGTGGGGTAACTGATTATGAGTATGGTAAAGATTTGAATAGTCCGAATGGAGATTGGCGTTTAAGTCGAAATTCAGGAGGTTTTGAGGTTTCTGCTACATATGATATTTACTCTGATGTTGATTTATATTCTGTTAAAGCATATATTACTGATTGGTCTGTACCTGGGGCACTTGTATATGCTGTTATTTATGAAGAAGATATTTCTGGTGGAGATCCAATTCCTTTAGATCAAACAGATGATTATACAATCCAAGCAGGTGATAGGGATAATTGGATTAATCTTAATTTCCTTAGTCCAACTAATCTTCTTTCAGGTACAACTTACAGAGTAGCTATTGGTGGTTATGTTCATCCAAGTGATACGGCTGGTATTAATATGTCAGGCTCAGGAACGTATTCTTCTGATGGGTTGCAAGATAAAGATGATTTCTATGGAGATGGTCAGGGAACCTGGTATACTATTTCTGATATTCCAATGTTAAGAATGAATTTTGATCCTGCCTCAGTAATAAGCGCAGTTTCTAATGCTAAGCAGACTATCTTTAATGTATATCCTAACCCAACAAATGGTGAGTTTGTAATTGCATTAGATGCTACTGCAAAATATGATATAACTATTATAAATGTATTAGGACAAACTGTTATTTCAACTACAACTAGTGGGATGAATACTTCTATTGACTTGTCAAAATTTGGCAAAGGAATTTATACAGTAGAATTGAAGAGTAATAGTTCTACTTATATAGAGAGAATTATTGTTGAGTAATTCTCAAATAATTTAAATAACAAAAAACCCACTCCTTAGAGTGGGTTTTTGTAAAAGTGGTGCTACCAAGATTCGAACTAGGGACACATGGATTTTCAGTCCATTGCTCTACCAACTGAGCTATAGCACCAACTATATTGGGCTGCAAATTTAATTCTTTTTTTTAGTTGAAGAAATTTTTAGGCTAAATCATCATATCGCATTGTAATTTTATATTTTTGACAAAAATTTACATTCTTTGAAACTAATTATTGACATAGGAAATACAACATCAAAAATTGCAGTGTTTGATGGAAAGGAATTAGTTAAGAATGCTACTTTCACTGGTTTAGATCTTAGTAAAGTGAAGTTATTTAGCAAAAATTATAAAATAACTTCATCAATTCTTTCCTCAGTAAAAGAGATTAATGCTGAAATATCAGATATTGTTGAGGTGTATTCTGCTGAAGTGTTGTCGGAAAAAACCCCACTTCCAATCATAAATAGTTACAAAACCCCACTTACTTTAGGTAAAGATAGGTTAGCTGCTGTTGTAGGTGCATCTGTATTGTATCCTGGAAAAGATGTTTTAGTTTTTGATGCAGGAACTTGCTTAACTATTGATTTTATAAATTCGAATAATGAATATATAGGTGGTAGAATATCTCCTGGAATTGAAATGAGATATAATGCTTTACATACTTTTACAGATAAGTTGCCGTTAATTAAAAGTGAAAAAAGTACATTAGTTATTGGATATGATACTAAAACATCAATAATTAGTGGTATACAGCAAGGAATTTTAGGTGAAGTAAAAACAATAGTATCAGAGTATAAAAGCCAAAATACTGATACTGTTTTTGTTTTTACAGGTGGAGATAGTTTTTACTTTGAAAAGGATTTAAAAAATAGCATATTTGCAAATCCTAATTTAGTGTTAATTGGGTTGAATGAAATTTTAGATTATAATGAATAAAATATTTAGTTTAGTTGTGATAATTAGTGGTTTAGCATTGCAAACTTCTGCACAAATTTCTACTAGTTCTCCTTACTCCCGTTTTGGTTTAGGTGATTTACATGAAAATATTCTTCCTGAATTTTTAGCTTTTGGAGGAGCTTCAACTGCATTTAGTAGTAGTTCAACTGTAAACCCGAATAACCCTGCCTCTTTTACTTCTTTTAAGCCAAATTCTTTTCTATTTTCAACTGGCGGTTGGCACAAGACTACCAGAATGCAAAATAAAACTGAAAAACATACGGTAAACAATAATGCTTTTAGCCATCTTATTGTAGGTTTTCCTTTATCAGAAAAATGGGGAGCTAGCATGGGAATGTTGCCATATAGTAGTGTGGGTTATGAAATAAATACTAGAGATGATGACTATAATGCTGATATGAATTACTTTGGTGATGGAGGAATTAGTAAAATATATTTTGGAGGTGCGTATGAACCTATTGAGAATATCTCTATAGGCTTAAAAGCTTCTTATCTTTTTGGAGGACTAAATAGGAGAAAACAACTTATTTTTGATGATGAGTCATTTATGAACAGTAGAGCAAATAGCAGTATAAACCTAAAAGGGTATTATTATGAGTTAGGATTATTATATACACATAATATTTCAGAGGAACAACAAATTTCTTTTGGATTTACTACTAACAATGATTCTAAAATTAGATCTAAGAGAACTGAGTTAGTAGAGTCATTTGAGTATTCTGGACTTTTTGAAACGCCTAAAGATACTTTTGTTAATAAGATAGAATGGGGTGATATTAACTTGCCTAAATATGCTTGTGGTGGTTTATCCTACAGGAACGGGAAAAAATGGCTTTTTGTTGCTGATTATAGTATCCAAAATTGGTCTGATTATAGTTTGCTGGATGAATCAGATGACTTAGCAAATAGCATGAAAATTACTGGTGGAATGCAATTTACGCCTGATTATAATTCAATTACTAAATATTATAAAAGGATAGATTATCGGATGGGAGCTTCTTATAGTAATACGCCTTTATTGTTGGAAGGTAATCAATTAAAGGAAATGAGTGTTAGTTTTGGTTTTGGTATTCCTGTTAAAAAATCAAGAACAAAATATGATTTTTCTTGTACTATAGGAGAAAGAGGTACTACTGATGATAATTTAATAAAAGAACAATTTGTTCGATTAGGGTTAAGTGTTTCTTATGACGGAATTTGGTTTGTAAAAAGAAAATATGATTAATAAAATGATGAAAAAATTTATAATTTTAGTTGTTGCTATTTTAGCAGTTTTTAGTGTAGGTGCTCAAAGTAAATATGGTGCAGATGAGCAAAAATGTAAAGAGAATCTTTCAATGTTTAGAGAGTACTATAAGCAAAAGAACTATGATGATGCTTATAATCCTTGGAGATGGGCTTATAAGAACTGCCCTCAGTCAAGTGGTAATATATTTAAGAATGCACCTAAGATTTTAAAAGCTAAAATGAAAGCTGATAAAGTAAATAAATCGGAATATGTGGATACTCTAATGATGGTTTTTGATGATAGAATTAAATATTTTGGAAAAGATGGATATGTTCTTGGAATTAAAGGGTATGAGTTAATTGGTATTGATAAAAGTAGAAGTGAGGAGGCATTAGGTTATTTGAAACGTTCAATTGAATTGGAAGGTAACAACGCTAGCGTACAAGCAGTTTTTGGCTATATGAAAGCAATTGTAAATCTTGAGAAATCAGGTGTTAAAGCAAAGTCTGATGTAATTGAGGCTTATTCAGTTGTTTCGGAAGTGATTGATTACAATATTGTTAACGAAACAAAAATGGCTGTTCACTTTGTTAAATATTCAGAGAAAGTTGAGAAATTATTTACTCCTTATGCTAATTGTGATGATTTGATTGCATTATTCTCAGTAAAATTTGATCCAATTACTGAAGATGTTAATTTACTTAAAAGAATTACTAAAGTATTAGATAATAAAAAATGTACAGATTCTGATTTGTTTTTCAATGCTTCAAGTAGATTGCATGAGTTAGAACCTTCAGCAGCCTCAGCTGATCAAATGTCAAAAATGAGTATCGCTAAAGGAAAATCATCAAATGCAATTACTTTTTCAAAACAAGCAATTGAGTCTGAAGAAGATGTAAATAAAAAAGCTATTTACTACTTAGGTTTGGCAGATGCTTATCGTAATAGTGGTTCATACGCTTCAGCAAGAAATGCAGTATATAGTGCGTTGGAGCTTAGAGATGGATGGGGAGAAGCATATATGAATTTAGGAAATATCTATGTTGCTGGTGCTAAAAACTGTGGTAGTGATTTTGATAAATCAACTGTTTATTGGGTAGCTGTTGATGCATTTAGAAAAGCTCGCTTAGATGAAGAAACTGGTGATAGAGCAAGTAAAAGTATTAATACTTATTCTAAGTATTTCCCTACAAAAGAAAATTGTTTCTTTAATGGAGTTGAGGCTGGTAAACCACATACTGTAGCTTGCTGGATCAATAAAACTACTACAGCTCGTACTAGTGATTAAATCATAAAAATGCATTTTTTATTTTTTCTTGTTCTTATTTTTGTTTCGTGTTCTAACGATCCTAAATTGGTGCAGGAATTTGTTTTCTCTGAAGTTTTGCCAATTGAAAAGATTGAAGGAGCTGAAATGTTACATACTGAGAATGGAAAACTAAAAGTAAAGATTGTTGCAACTACCATAGAACGATTCAATAACCAAGAACCTCAACTCGTTTTCTCTAATCATTTAGTAGTTTATTTTTATAATGATTCTGCTTTGGTTCAGTCTACTTTACAAGCAGAATATGCTGAAATCAATGACGAAAAAAAGTTAATGATAGCAAAAGAAAATGTTATTTTAACAAATATAGCAGGAAAAAAGTTGGAGTCAGAGGAATTGATTTGGGACGAAAAGAATAATAAGATTTATACTGATAAAAAAGTGAAAATTACTACATTAAAAGAGGTGATAGAAGGTGAAGGTTTTGTTTCTAACCCTGACTTTTCTGAATATTCAATTTCTAAAATACATGGAACTTTCAATTTTGAAACTCCAAACAAATAATCTTTAGTATTTTTACAATATGCTAATTACAGTTGCTATTATTTCTTTACTTTTTTCTGCTTTTTTTTCAGGAGTTGAAATTGCTTTTATTTCAGCTAATAAATTGCAATTAGAATTAGATAAAAATACTGGTAAATTTCCATCTAAAATAATTACGTATTTCACTAAGAATGAATCTGATTTCATTACTACTATGTTAGTAGGTAATAATATCGCTTTGGTAGTTTACGGTATTGTTATGACTCAAATTCTTACGCCACAATTTTCTAATTATTTTAATTCAGCATTAATACTGCTACTAGTACAAACTTTCGTTACAACTATGATTGTTTTAATTACTGCAGAATTCTTACCGAAAGCAATTTTCAGAATTTTTCCTAATCAGATACTTAAGTTGTTTTCGTTACCAATTTGGTTGTTTTTTGTAATGTTTAGACCTTTAGCATTGTTAATGTTAAATTTAGCTAATTTAATTTTGAAATATGTTTTAAATCAAAAAATATCTAATGATAAACAAGTTTTTGGAAAAACGGATTTAGATGATTTTTTAAGTAATGTAAAGTCAGCAGAAGGAGTAGAGGACACAAGAGTAGAGGTTGAAATGTTACAAAATGCACTAGATTTAACTGATAAAAAAGTAAGGGAATGTATGGTCCCAAGAACTGATATTATAGCGATGGATTTTTTATCTACTATTGATGATGTAAAAGAGAAATTTATTAACACAAAGTTGTCAAAATTACTAATTTATAAAGGAACTATTGATAGAGTGATTGGCTATGTCCATTCGTCTGATTTATTTAAAAATCCTAAAAATGTGAAGTCTGTTTTGCTTCCTATTTCTTTTGTCCCAGAAAGCATGTTAGCTATGGATATGCTTAATCAGTTTATTGAAAATAATAAAGGTGTTTCCTTAGTTGTTGATGAATTTGGAGGAACTTCAGGAATGATTACTATAGAAGATGTTACTGAGGAGATTGTAGGGGAAATAGTTGATGAACATGATATTGAAGAATTGACTCATGAAAAGCTGTCTGAAAATAGTTATAGATTACTTGGTAAAATTGATGTTGAGATGGTTAATAAGAAATACAATTTAGAACTCCCAGAGTCAGATGAGTACGAAACAATAGCTGGTTTGCTATTACATCATTTTGAAGAAATCCCTATAATTAATGATGTGATTGAGCTTGAGGAATACCAATTTACCATCATAAAAGTAAATGAAACTACTATACAGCAAGTGCAATTAGAACTTATTGCTAGATAAGAATTTCAAATTAATGAAATTTTAATATCTTAAATAACAATTGTATATTCGCAACCTTTAAATAAATCAAAACAAAAGAATGGCAACACTAGGAAGAATTAGAAATAGATCAGGATTATTATTAGCAGTAATTGGTATTGCAATGCTATCCTTTATTTTAGGAGATTTCTTAAAATCAACAAACTCAGGAGGAGGACAAGGACTTTATGTAGGTAATGTTTTAGGAGAAGATGTTTTAAGACAAAATTTTGAAATTAAAGTTGAAGAGGGAATTGAGAATTGGAAAAGTCAAAATCAACAAGCGGTTTTAAATCAAACTACAATTGGGCAGATTAGAGCACAAATCTGGGATCAATATGTTAGGGAGTTGATTATGAATAATGAGTATGAGAAATTGGGAATTGATGTTTCTGATGATGAGTTTTTTGAGCTTTTACAAGGATCAAATGTGCATCCTGAAATAGCAAAGGTCCCTACTTTTCAAGATCCTGCAACAGGACAGTTTGATAGAACTAAAGTTCTTGGGTATTTAAAGCAAATTGATCAAGATCAAACAGGTGATGCTCGTACAAGATGGATTGGATTCCAAAAATATCTTATTAATTTGATAAAAACTTCAAAGTATAATGCATTAGTAAATAAGGCAATGTATGTAACTGATGAAGAAGCAAGAATTGATTTCAACTCGAATAGCCAAAATGTAACTTTCAATTATGTTGCAATTCCATATACTACAGTCGATGATTCAGATGTTGAGCCAACAGAAAGTGAGCTTAATACTTATTATAATAATCATAAAGAAGATTATACTCAAGATGCATCAAAAGATGTTGATTTTGTAGTATATTCTGTTGTTCCATCACTAGATGATGATGCAACTACTAAAGCTGAAATTACTGATTTAGTTGCTGATTTTGAAATTTTTGAAGATTACGAGATGATGGCTAGAAGAAATTCTGACAATACAAATTCAAGATTCATTTTTACTAATGAAGATGGATTGCAAGATCAAAATTGGAAAGAACTTTTTAATGCAAAGGAAGGTACTGTTTACGGTCCTTATCAATCTAGCCAAGGTGTTTATAGAATTGCAAAATTAGCTGCTGTTCAAAACAGAGCAGATTCTGTTGAAGCAAGACATATCTTAATTAAGCCAACTCAAACTATGAGTATGGATTCAGTAAATAAAAAGATAGATGCATTAAAATTAGCTATTGAAGGGGGAGCAGATTTTGCTGATTTAGCTCAAAAGAATTCAGAAGACAAAGGTTCAGCTATTAAAGGTGGTGATTTAGGTTGGTTTTCAGAAGGAGCAATGGTAGATGAATTTAATGAAGCATGTTTTACATCTAATAGAGGTGATCTATCTGTAGTAACTTCTCAATTTGGTATGCATTTAATTGAAGTAACAAAAACAAGTAGAAAAGTAAAGAAAGTTAAAATTGCTTATATTGATAGAGTAGTTGAGCCAAGTACAGAAACTTTTAACACTTACTATTCTCAAGCAGCTCAATTTGCTGGCAAAATTTTAAATGAAGGTGTTGCTTTTGATTCCTTAGTTACTGAAAATAATTTAGTTAAAAGAAGCGATAGTAAAGTAACTTCTGATAAACAAGCAATTGTTGGTTTGCCAAATTCAAGAGAAATGGTAAGATGGATGAATACTAATGAGGCTGGAAGTGTTTCTGAAGTATTTCAATTTGAAAACTCTTATGTAGTAGCTTATTTAACTAAAGAATATGAAGAAGGAACTACAGAATTAGAAGATATTAAAGAGCAGATTTCTGCTTTAGTTATAAAAGAAAAGAAAGCTAATAAAATTACTGAAAGTATTACTGCAACTAATGATTTAGCATCAATTGCATCTAGTAATTCAACTACTGTAGTTAGTGCTCAAAAAGCTACTATGGCTAATTTGAGTGTACAAGGAATTGGGTATGAGCCAGAGTTAGTTGGTAGTATTTTTGGAACTGATGTGAATTCAATTTCAACTCCAATTACTGGTAAGAATGCAGTATATGTTGTTGAAGTAACTGCTATTGATGATGAGAAATTAGAAGGTAATTTCTCTCAACAAAAAACTAATATTGTAAATCAAGCAAGTTCTGCTGCTAATGGACAATCTTATAATGCATTAAAGGAAAGAGCTAATGTTCAAGATAACAGATCAGACTTCTACTAAAATTTAAACGAAAAGTAATGAGTGCCTATCAGAAATGATGGGCATTTTTTTATCTTAAAATCTGTAAGCGGTAGGAATCAAGATTTAAGAAAATGAAAAGTAGGATAGTAAAACCTACAAGTGAAGACCCCCCATAACTAATAAAAGGAAGAGGAATCCCAATTACTGGTACTAAACCAATTGTCATCCCTATGTTTATTAAAAAGTGCATAAATAGGATAGTAGCAACACTATATCCATAGATTCTGCTAAAGTTTGATCTTTGCCTTTCAGCTAAAAAAAGTATTCGTAATAAAAGTCCTATAAATACCGATACAAAAAACAGACTCCCAATAAAACCCCATTCTTCACCTATTGTACAAAAGATAAAGTCAGTACTTTGTTCAGGTACAAAATCAAATCGAGTTTGAGTTCCGTTTAAAAATCCTTTACCAGACAATCCTCCACTTCCAATAGCAATTTTGGATTGTATTAAGTTGTAACCAGCACCATGAGCATCAATTTTATTTCCTAACAATATGTTAATTCTTACCTTGTGATGAGGGGCCAGGAAGTTATCAAACATATAATTCACACTTAAAACAAATGCCATTGAAGCTATTAAAATTCCACCAAGTGCAATTATTTCTTTCTTTCTTTTTCTTGAAATTAGGAAAATAATAAAAGCAATTCCGCTTAAAATACTCACGAGTAGAATTTGATCTAATAGTAAAGAAAGAACAAATAAAATACCAACAATTAATCCAAAGATAAGTATGTTCCCTGACAATCCTTCTCTATATAATACTAATACAAAAGAAGCATAAACTAATGCAGTTCCTAAATCATTTTGTAAAATAATCAGTAAAAATGGAAGTAAAATTATTCCATAAGTTTTCAATTTATCCTGCAAGGAAATGTACTTGCTATGAATGTTATTGTAATACTTTGCTACCGCTAATGCTGTGGCAAATTTTGCAAATTCAGAAGGTTGAAATTTAAAAGGCCCTAATTCAAACCAAGATGTTGCCCCACCTGTCATTGCGCCCCGAAAAAGCACCCCTATCAGCAGTAGAATTACAACTGCATAAAGCAAATAAGTTAAAGAATAGAAAAATTTCCAATCAATTATCACTATTAAAAAAGCAATGAATGCGGCAACTCCAGTAAATAGAATTTGTTTTCCGTACCTACTTGAAAGGTCAAAAGCAAATGAAGTATCAGCATTATATTGTGAAGCGTAAATATTAACAATACCAAGAAACACTAGGATTCCATAAAGTAAGATGCTTACATTATCAATATTGTCAAATATATTTTTTGCGCTTCTCATTTAATCTTCCGCAATTAGATTTCCGTCTAGTATAAACTTCTCTTGATAGCTGTTTGAAATATTCTTATTGATATATTTATCAATCATCAATGATGCGATTGGAGCTGCCCAAGTTGAGCCCCAACCTCCATTTTCAACATAAACTGCAATAGCTATCTTAGGGTTATCTTTTGGAGCAAAAGCAATAAAAATTGAATGATCTTCTCCATGTGGATTTTGAGCTGTTCCTGTTTTCCCACATATGTCAAGGTTTGTAATTTGACTATTTTGAGCCGTACCATCTTCCCCTACTGTAACTTTTAGCATCCCATCAATTATAGGTTCAAAATATTTTGCTTCTATGCTGCAATATTTCTTTTTTGTAAAGTTAGTATCAATATTTTCCTGCTCAGATATTTCTTTTATAATGTGAGGCGTATAGTAAAATCCTCTATTAGCGATAATAGCCGTCATGTTTGCCATTTGTATTGGTGTAAGTAATAATTCCCCTTGCCCAATTGCCATTGATATCACAGTATTTGCATTCCAACTTCCTCTATAAAGTTTTTCAAAATAGGATGATTTTGGCAACTTTCCAGGAGACCCAGAAATAAAATCATTATTCATATAATTCCCAATACCGAAACTAGAAACATGGGAGTGCCAATTGTTATAAGCCTCAACAGTAGAATTAAATTTACTAAAATATTTATCATAAGCTCCACAGAAATAAGCATTACAAGATATCTCAATCCCCTTTTTTAAACTTAAGGGTGTTGTATGAGGATGACAACCTACAAACCTTCCTTTTATTCCAAAAGTATAACCCATATCTCCTGCGCAATTGAAATTAGTGTTAATAGTAATTCCCTTTTCTTGCAAAGCAATTAACCCATTAATCAATTTAAAAGTTGAGCCTGGAGGGTAAGTTCCTTGTAATGCTCGATTAAAAAGAGGTTTATTTTCATCTTCTGATAGAAACTTGTAGTTCTCTGATCTTTTCCTTCCAATAAGTAAATTAGGGTTATAAGTAGGAGCTGATATTAAAGATAAAATTTCACCAGTTGACGGTTCAATTGCAACTATTGCTCCAATTTTATTTTGCATGAGCTTCTCTCCATATTTTTGCAGTTCAATATCTATAGTTGATTTTAGTGTGTTTCCTGCAATTGGTAGTGTATCAAACTTACCATCCTGAAATTTACCTTGATCTCTATTATGAACATCCACTAACTTTATTGCCATTCCTTTCTCTCCTCTCAATTCCTCTTCATAAGCTGCTTCAATTCCACTTACTCCATTCAAATCACCTTTGGTGTAAAAAGGATCGGTTTTAGCTTTAGTTCTATTTACCTCCCCTAGGTATCCAACCAGGTGGGTAGCTGAGTTGGTGGGATACTCACGCATAGTCAGTTTTCTTAAGTAAAACCCATGAAATTCATAAAGACTCTCCCCAACTGTGCTTGAGTTTTCTTTACTTATGTGTTTGATAAAAACACTTTCTTTGTATTTTGAGTAATCAGCAGCTTTATTGTATTTTTCTAAAAACTCTTCTTTAGTGACATCAACCAAAGCACAGAATTTTAAAGTGTCAATAGTTCTGTCATCAAGATCTTTTGGTACAATCATTAAATCATAAGCAGGTACATTTGCTACAATTAAAACACTGTCTCTATCATAAATAAGCCCTCTTACAGCATTTTGAACATCATACCGCAAAACATTATTATTAGCTGAGAATTTGTAATTATCATTAATGACTTGAATGTAAAAAAGTTTGGATAAAAAGATAAAAGCAATCAGCATAATAATTCCTGCAACTACTTTATGCCTACCTTTATGCTTTCTCATTTCTTCTTATTCTTAAACAATTCCATTATTAAAATAAGAACAAGTGTAAGGATGCTACTTGAAACAATTTTTGCAAATATGGAGAAGCTAAAACTTAAATGTTCTAAGCAAAATAATACTGTATTATGTATTATAATAAGGAGAAAAGCGTAAGTGATAAATGATTTGCTCCCAATTTTAGTCATAGATATTTTGTCATAATCCCCAAGGATATTATGAGGAATACTTATCCTGGAAATGGCAGGTTTTACAAAAGCTAAAAGAACAGTTGCAGTAGAATGAAACCCTAAACTTCCTGAAAATAAATCAATAAAAAAACCTAAGAAAAAAGCATATACAAGTAAAAACCACTTTGGTGTTTTTAGAGGTAAACTAAGTATTAAAGCCAAATATAAATAAGGGTTGATATAACTGAAAAATAAAACTTCATTCAATACTAATACTTGTAATAAAACAAATAAAGGCAGTAAGCTAAGATATTTTATATAGTGCTTATTCATGTTTCATTAATTGTTCAAGTTTAAGCTGTTCTTCTGATAGTATAGAATTAACAACATACACATATTTGAGGTTGTTAAAATCTTCAAAAAGGCTAATATTTATGGTGTAAAAGCCATCATCTGAATTCTTTGTGAAATTAGCTATTGTACCAATATTTACTCCTTCAGGATAAATATTGCTGTAACTATTTGTAATAATTGTATCCCCTTTGTTTAATAGAATATGAACTGGTAAATCATTTATTACTGCAGTTCTGTAATCAAAACCTTGCCATTTTAGTATTCCTGTATGCATATTCTTTTTAAGAAAAATTCCTGTTGCAGCTTTTTTATGCAAAAGAGAAAGTACTAAGGAATAATTTTTACTTACAGAATGCACTACACCAATTACACCCTCATTTGTAATAACTCCCATCCCATTTTTTATTCCACTTTTACTTCCTTTATTTAGGGTGATAAAATTATTCCTTTTATTTACTGAATTGTTTATTACTTTTGTTGGAATGTAATTGTAGTTTTTATTTTGAATTAATAAAGAATCAGTAAAATACTCAGTGTTATTTGCAATAGAATGCAGCTTTGCATTTTCACCAATAAGATAATCATTAGTTTCTTTAAGTTTTAAATAGTCAGAAAAACTTGATGATGAATTGTAGAAAGCACTAGTATATTGAGTGCTGAACTCAACAGTTTTAGCCGCTTGAAAACTATTGTTTTGTAAAAGTAAGGTAATTGAAAACCCTTCTATTAATATAAATAATAATAAAAATTGATTGAGTTTGATAAACCGTAATAGGTTATGCATTTGCTCTTATCGGCTATTGAATTAGGAAAGTATAATTATCGGTATTTTTAAGTGCAATTCCAGTTCCTCTAGCTACTGCTCTTAAAGGATCTTCTGCTACATATACAGGTAATTTTGTTTTCTTTGAAATTCTTTTATCCAAACCTCTTAGCATTGAACCACCTCCTGTTAAGTATAGTCCTTCATTGTAAATATCAGCAGAAAGTGCTGGTGGAGTATTGAAAAGAGCACTCATTACAGCCTCTTCAATTTGTTCAATTGAATTATTTAGGGCTCCTGCAATTTCCTTGTAAGTTACAATTACTTCTTTAGGTATTCCACTCATTAAATCTCTACCATGTACAGGATAGTTAGCAGGCGGTTCTTCTAATTCAGTTAATGCAGAGCCTACATTGATTTTTATTTGCTCGGCCATAATATCACCTACAGCAATATTGTGCCTAGTTTTCATATAGTTTTTTATGTTGTCAGTAAATTCATCTCCAGCAACTCTAATGGATTTATCACAAACAATTCCTCCTAATGATATGACAGCAATTTCAGTTGTACCACCACCAATATCAATAACCATATTGCCTTTTGGTTCAAGTACATCAATACCGATACCAATAGCGGCTGCCATAGGTTCGTGTATTAGCCAAACATCTTTTGCTCCTGCATGCTCGGCTGAGTCAATTACGGCTCTTTTCTCCACTTCAGTTACTCCTGAAGGAATACAAATTACCATTTTTAAAGCAGGAGAAAAGATTGATCTTTTCTTCTGAATCATATCAATAAACCCTCTTATCATTTGCTCTGAGGATTGGAAATCAGCAATTACACCATCTTTTAACGGACGCAAGGTTTCTATCTCTTTGTGTGTTTTTCCGTGCATTTGTTGGGCTCTTTTTCCGATAGCAACTATCTCTCCTGTCCTAATGTTTTTAGCAACAATTGAGGGTTCGTCCACAACAACTTTGTCGTTATGAATTATTAGTGTATTTGCAGTTCCTAAATCAATAGCAATTGCTTCTTGCATAAAGTCGAAAAATCCCATAGTCCTTTATTTTTTAATGTTTAAAATGTCTTGTTCCTGTTAGTACCATTGCCATATTATTAGCGTTACAATAATCAATTGATAATTGATCTTTTATTGATCCTCCTGGCTGTATTACAGCTTTTATTCCTGCATTATCTGCTAATTCTACACAATCAGGGAAAGGGAAAAATGCATCAGATGCCATTACAGAGCCGTTTAAATCAAAGCCGAAATTTTTGGCTTTTTCTACTGCTTGTTTTAGAGCATCTACTCTTGATGTTTGTCCAACCCCACTTGCAAATAATTGTTTTCCTTTTACGAATACAATCGTGTTGGATTTTGTGTGTTTACATACTTTTGAAGCAAATACTAAATCAGTCAATTGCTCCTTTGTAGGAGCTAGTTTAGTAGCGGTTAGCATGTCGGCAATTGCATCACTCTTCAAATCTTTATCTTGATGTAATACACCATTTAGTGCGGTACGGAATTGCACTTTAGGTAAAGCAACTTCATTCTGCTGTAAAAGTACTCTGTTCTTTTTTTCTTTTAATAATTCTAGAGCATCATTAGCAAATGAAGGTGCGATAAGCACTTCATAGAATAATTTATTTATTTCTTCAGCAGTTGCTAAATCTACTTCTTTGTTGGTAATAAGTACTCCTCCAAAAGCAGAAGTAGGATCTCCAGCTAAGGCATCATTCCAAGCATCAACTAAATTTTCTCTACTTGCTAGTCCGCAAGCATTGTTGTGTTTTAAAACGATAAATGTTGTTTCATCAAACTCTGAAATTAAGTTTACTGCAGCATCAACATCTAAAAGGTTGTTGTACGAAAGTTCTTTTCCGTTTAGCTTAGTGAACATAGTATCTAAGTCACCATAGAAAGTTCCTTTTTGATGAGGATTTTCTCCATACCTTAAAGTATTCCCTTCACGGATACTTTCCTTGAATGCAGGTGTGTTCTCTATGTTAAAGTAATTGAAAATGGCAGTATCATAGTGAGAGGAAACATTGAAAGCAGTTTTTGCAAAGTTTCTTCTTTCATCCATATTGGTGCTAGCACCACTGTTGTTTAGTATTTCTAAAGTCTCAGTATATTGTTCCATTTCTGAAACAATAAGTACATCTTTAAAGTTTTTTGCAGCAGCCCGTATTAATGAAATTCCACCAATATCAATTTTTTCAATAATGTCTTGTTCTTCTGCTCCTGAAGCAACTGTTTTTTCAAAAGGATAAAGGTCAACAATTACTAAGTCAAACTCAGGAATATTGTATTGTTCCAATTGTTCTTTATCGCGTGCTAATTCTCTTCTTGATAAAATACCACCAAACACATTTGGGTGTAAAGTTTTTACTCTTCCTCCCAGAATGGATGGATAACTTGTTAGGTCTTCTACACGATTTACGACTATTCCCTGTTCTTCAATAAAGCTTTGTGTACCACCAGTTGAGTAGATATTTACTCCTAGTTCTGTTAGTTTTTTTACTATAGGCGCTAATCCGTCCTTATGGAATACGGAAATTAGTGCGTTTTTAATGGTTCTCTTATCTGACATTCTAGTTTTTTAATACTACTGCAATTTTACTTAAATCCTAGGGGATTTATGCTGTGTATCACATCAAAAAAATAAATTGTTGATAAGTTGAATTAATTGTTGATTAAGGGTTGATTCTATCTTTTAAGCTAATATCTCCTTACATTCCTTTAAGGCTCTTTTTACATCAGAAATATCTTTTATTCTCATAGAAAGTTTTCCTTTGTTTTCTGTCATTTCACAGCTGTCAAAATGGTGTTTTAAATAATCCAAAGCTTTTTTAAAGGCATCAGAATTATAGTAAGGAGAATCAGCTTTTGAAGGGAAATAAGCACGCATTCTTTCATTTTTAAGTATGATACGCTCAAAGCCAATTTCTTTGGCCAACCATCTTAATCGGAGGGCATCACAAACATTATAAATTGCTTTTGGAATTTTACCAAATCTATCACTTAACCTCTCAATAAAAGCAGTGATTTCTTCTTCCTTTGTAAAGTTATTTAGTTCTTTGTAAAGGTTCAAGCGTTCACTAATGTTACTTACATAAGTGTCAGGAATCAATATTTCTAGGTCAGTATCCAAAGCACAATCTTTTACATAAAACCGTTCTGTTTCTTCCTCAAATAAATCTTGGAATTGTTCTTGTTTTAGTTCTTCAATAGCTTCATTCAATATCTTTTGATAGGTTTCAAAACCAATCTCATTAATGAATCCGCTTTGGTCGGCTCCTAATAAATCTCCTGCTCCTCTTATGTCCAAATCACGCATGGCAATTTTAAAGCCACTTCCAAGGTTTGAAAATTGCTCTAAGGCTGTCAATCTTTTCCTGCTTTCTTCTGAAACTGTATGTAGTGGAGGACTAATTAAATAACAAAATGCTTTTTTATTGGAACGCCCAACTCTTCCTCTCATTTGGTGCAAATCACTCAGTCCGAAATTCTGTGCATTGTTAATAATAATGGTATTGGCATTAGCTACATCTACTCCATTTTCAATAATTGTGGTGGAAACCAATACATCAAAATCACCTTCCATAAAATCAATCATGAGTTCTTCCAATTGCTTACCTTCCATTTGTCCGTGTCCAGTTCTTATTTTTGCATCAGGGCATAGCCTTTGTAATAAACCAGCTACTTCCTTTATGTTTTCTATACGGTTGTGTACAAAAAATATTTGTCCGTTTCGGGCCATTTCATAACTTATGGCATCACGAATTATTTCCTGATTAAAGCCAATAATATTAGTTTCTACCGACTGTCGGTTAGGAGGTGGAGTATTGATGAGTGATAAATCCCTTGCGCCTAGTAATGAAAATTGTAATGTTCTTGGGATAGGAGTTGCACTTAAAGTTAGGGTGTCAATATTTTCTTTGAACAGCTTGAGTTTGTCTTTTATATTTACTCCAAATTTTTGCTCTTCATCAATTATCATTAGTCCTAAATCCAAAAATTTCACATCTTTCCCTACTATCCTGTGTGTTCCTATAAGGATATCAATTTCTCCTCTCGCTACTCTTTCGAGTGTTTCTCTTTGCTCTTTAGGTGTTTTAAATCTGTTGATGTAATCAACCGTGCAAGGTAAGTGTTTAAATCTCTTTTTAAATGTTTTGTAATGTTGTAGCGCTAAGATAGTTGTAGGGACTAAAACAGCAACTTGTTTGCTGTCAGCTACTGCTTTAAATGCTGCTCTTATTGCAATTTCAGTTTTACCAAATCCTACATCTCCACATACTAATCTGTCCATTGGAATTTCCTTTTCCATATCATCTTTTATGGCTATGGTTGCTTTGCTTTGGTCAGGGGTGTCTTCATACATAAATGAAGCTTCCAGCTCATGTTGCAAATAAGTATCTGGTGCGTATGCAAATCCTTTTTGCAGTTTCCTTTTTGCGTATAAGTTAATGAGGTTAAATGCAATTTTTTTTACTCTTACTTTTGTTTTTTCTTTTGTTTTTTTCCAAACTGGTGAGCCTAACTGATTGATTTTAGGAACACCTCCTTCCTTCCCTGAAAATTTAGCGATTTTATGAAGTGAATGTATACTGATGTAAAGTATGTCTCCAGCTTTATAAGTCAACTTTATTACCTCCTGATACTTCCCATTATTTTCAATTTTGTGGAGGCCTTCAAATTTTCCGATACCATGGTCAATATGAGTTACAAAATCACCAAGTTCTAGCTGTGTAAGTTGCTTTATTGTTATGGCTTGCTTATCAGTAAATTTAGTTTTTGATTTAAATTTATGATGCCTGTCAAAAATCTGATGATCGGTATATATTGCTTGTTTATTGGTAAAGTCAATAAATCCTTCATGCAATGAAAATAGGATGCATTTGTAATTCAGTTCTTCCTCTGAGTGTTTAAATATGGCATTAAATCTTTCTTCCTGCTCATCTGATGAGCACAGAATAATATTTTGTAATCCTTGTTCTTTATTCTTTAATAAATCCTCTTTTAGTAAATCAAACTGCTTGTTAATTTTGGTTAATGAAGTAGTGTTTACTACTATGGTTTTATCGCTATCAAAATAAGTGTTATTTGCATTTTCAATTATGCAGTAGTTTTTCAGTTCTTCTGAAAAATCCACTCCATTTGTAAATAAATATTTTGGGTCTATGTGCTGTATTACACTCTCTTTTATCTTTTGATATTCTTCTTCAGCTCGCGCAAAATAATCAGTTAGTATTCCTTTAGTGTATTTGATGTCTTTAGTCCATATTACAGAATTGCTAGGCAGATATTCTAAAAAACTTACTTGTGTATTTGTACTTTTTTTAGCTTCAGTATTTGGGATAATTGTTATTTTATCTTCAGAGTGTAGAGATAACTGAGTGTTTACATCAAAAGTTCTGATGCTCTCAATTTCAGTATCAAAGAACTCCAAACGAAAAGGATATTCATCTGCATAAGAGTAAACATCAAGTATTCCTCCTCTTATAGAGTATTGCCCTACTTCAATCACAAAATCAACTGCTTCAAAATGTAAGTCTTGCAGTATTTCTTCCAAATCTTCAATAGCAATATCCTCTCCTTTTTTAAGGGTAATGGTGTGTTTTTTAAGCTCTTTTCTGCTTACTACTTTTTCTGATAATGCTTCAGAATAAGTTACAATTATGGGATTTCTTTTATTGTTAAGTTTGTTAAGGACTTCTGCTCTTAAAAGGATGTTAGCATTATCAGTTTCTTCTATTTGGTAAGATCTTCTGTATGATGCTGGGAAAAAGAAAACTTCATTTTTGAGTAGGTTTTCTATGTCATTTACAAAGTAGGATGCTTCTTCCTTATCTCTAAAAATAAAAAGATGAGGTTTGTTGCTTTCTCTTACAACTGCACTAGCTGTTGTTGCAAATGAGGAACCAATTAAACCTTTAAGTTGAATTTTAGTGTTACCAATTTCAACAGCTAATTTTAAGGGATCAGTCTGTTTTGGAATTCCAAAATAAGTAAGTAATGGTGCTTGTGCTCCCAATTATATTGCCTTGATTTCATTCATCATTTTCTTGTACCAATCTTGATTTACATCAAATGCTTTTCCTCCTTTGATTCTGTTAAAGTCAATGCATGTAAGTTTGTTATTGTTCTCTTCATCCCATCCTGCAACTCCACTTATTCCTGCAACTGCTGATTTTACCGCATGATCAGCTATTTCAAATATTAAATCCAAATCAGCTTTATTTGCTTTTGATGATCTTCCAAAATAACCACTTTTTTGAACGAGTATTTTGTTAGCTTTTAATCGTTTTCCTAGTTGTTTTGCAAACCATTTTCCTGGGTTTAGTTCGTCAAGTTTAACATGTCCAAAGGCATCACGTAAAACGGTTTCTCCACTTTTTTCAGTTTCTGTAATAATTACATCCATTCCAGCACCTTCACTTAAAAATACATTTACACAATCATATTTATCCATTACTTTATTAAGGCGTTCGCATTCTTTCTCAAAGTTAATTTCTTCTTCAGGTAATAATATCGAGTGCACCTCCCACTTCTCTTTGCTTACCCCCACTTCAGGGATAAAATTGATGTTATCTAATCTGTTGCGGTATGCTAATGCAGTAGCTGCAGTTAGCCAACCACAATGTCTGCCCATTACTTCATGTATTATAAGCTGCCTATCAGAAGTTGTATTTTCATTTGCTACATTTTCAAAAAATATTGCTCCTTGTTCTGCTGCCGTCCAAGCACCTAAAGTTTGTGCGATTGGGAATACATCATTATCCACAGTTTTTGGCAAACCAACTACAGTTAAATTGTAATTATTTTCTTTTAGGTAGTTTGATAAATCTGCTGCTGTTGTGTTTGTGTCATCTCCACCAATTGTATGTAGTATTGTTATTCCATCTTTTACTAATTGATTGGCTGCTACTTCAATTGGATTTTCACCTTCTTTTACATATGATTTTTTGATGCAATCCTCAATATTTGTTAGTTTTACTCGGCTATTTCCTATTGGAGACCCTCCAAATTGGTAAAACTTATCAGCATTTCCTAAAAGTGATTTTGGAAAATTGATAGACCTCCCTAACAACAAGCCTTTGTATCCATTTAAGTATCCAATAATTTCTGAATTAGGGTAGTCTCTTAAGTAATTTTCAGTTAATCGGCCAATTGATGCTGATAAGCAAGGAGCAATTCCTCCAGATGTTAAAAATGCAATCTTCATTTTGAACGTTATTTGATTGCAAATATCTAAAAATTTAAAGGATTTGATGAGAAAATAATCTTTACTTTGTGGTAGATTTTTAATTCTGTAATGTACAAAGTATTTAAATTTGGTGGGGCATCAATTAAAGATGTAGAAAGCATTAAGAATGTTGGAGATATTCTTCTTTCATATGACGCAGAAAAATTAGTAGTAGTTTTTTCGGCTATGGGAAAAGTTACTAATATGCTTGAAAAAGTAGTGGAGTCCTATGTTACTAAATCTAATGATTCAATTGAAAAATTGCAAGATGTTAAAGATTTTCATAACAATATTTTATCACAACTTTTTGATGAGAAACATGCTATTTATGATGAAGTAAATAATCTTTTTGTTGAGATTGAATGGATTTTGGAAGATGATCCAAATCAAGAATATGCCTATGATTACGATCAAATAGTGTCTATTGGGGAGTTTCTTTCAACTAAAATTATGAGTGCTTACTTGTGTCAAATTGGGTATGCTAATAAATGGTTTGATGCTCGTGATTTAATTAGAACTGATAATGCTTACAGAAATGCAAAAGTAGATTGGAAAACTACTGTTTCTTTTATCAATAATCAAATTAAAGAAAAACATACAGTTACTCAAGGTTTTATTGGTTGTACTTCAGAAAACTTTACCTCAACTTTAGGTCGAGAGGGCAGTGATTTTTCAGCAGCTATTTTGGCTTTTGCTTTAAATGCTAATGAGGTTGTGATTTGGAAAGATGTACCTGGAATGATGAATGCCGATCCTAAGTATTATAGTGACGCTACTTTATTAAATAAAATCTCTTTTGATGAAGCAATTGAGTTGGCTTATTTTGGCGCAAAAGTAATACATCCCAAAACAATACAGCCTTTAAAGCAGAAGGGTATACCTTTATATATTAAGTCATTTGTTAGGCCAAAAGAAAGAGGTTCTGAAATTTCAGAAGGCATTGCAACTAGCCCTAAAATACCATCATATATTATTAAGGAGAATCAAATTCTGATTTCAATTTCTGATACTTCATTGTCTTTTATTGTGGAAACACACATGAGTAAGATATTTACGCTTTTATCAAAACATGGTTTTAGAGCTAATATGATGCAAAACTCAGCCGTTTCATTTTCTATTTGTATTGATAATGATTCTTATAAAGTTCCAAGACTTTTGGATGATTTAAAAAATGATTTTGAGGTATTTTTTAATGATGGTTTAAGGCTTTATACTATCAGACACTATACAAGTGATTCAGTACAGAGTCTTGTTAAGAATAAAGATGTAATTTTAGAACAAAAATCTAGAAATACTTTGCAAATAGTAGCAAAGTAAATCATATCCTTTTAATACGTATCTTTGCATTAAATTCTTAAAGATAATATGACTTCAAAACATACTTTTCATATTCCTGTAATGGGAACAGCTTTTACGGCAGACTCTCCATTAAAAGTAGCCCATTATGGTATCAATACTGTAATTGCATTGGCTGATGATGTTTTGTTGGAGCGATTAAGAAAGTATTATTCTGATTTGAATGATATTTATTATGATGAAATTAAGAACAATACAGTTGATTATAGAGCTGAGAGAATTACTGCATATTTGGATATGGTAAATAAAATTGTTTCTGATAAATTTGATGAATTTACTGCTTCTACTAAAGATAAATTTGAAGAGGTTAAGAAGTATTTTGCAATGTTGCCTGACAGTAGTGCTGTTAAGAGAGAATTCAATAAGTTAATTGAAAATTCATTTAGTTTTGAGGACTTATCAGTTTGGTTAAAGGATAATTTGTCAATGGGAAGTATTGATGTAAACATCATGACTAAAGTTGATAAGAAGAATTATTATAAAAAAGAGGAGTTACCTTCAAAATATAATGACGCTCATGCAGGACTAAGAGGATATGCTAATTCTGATTTAGCTTCTTCTGTAATTTTTTCTGCAGGAATGAATCCAAGACTATATGGGTATATTGCTCATTTTGATGATTTTTTCCCTGATGCAAGTGGATATATTAAAAAGAAGATAATTTTAAAAGTTTCTGATTATCGATCAGCAATTATTCAAGGTAAATTTTTAGCTAAAAAAGGACTTTGGATTTCAGAATATCGTATAGAATCAGGCTTGAATTGTGGAGGTCATGCCTTTGCAACTGATGGTTATTTAATGGGTCCAATATTAGCAGAATTCAGAGATAGAAGACAAGAATTAGTTGATGAACTTTATGCAATTTGCAAAACAGCATTAGAGGCTAATGGAAAAGTAGTGCCAAATGATACTTTGGCTGTTACTATTACAGCACAAGGTGGAGTTGCAACTGCTGAGGAGCATGATTTTTTAATTGACCATTATAAATTAGATACTGTAGGATGGGGAACGCCATTTTTATTAGTTCCTGAAGCAACTACTGTTGATAAAGCGACAATGAAACAATTACAAGAAGCAAAGGAAAAAGATTTGTATTTAAGTAATGTCTCTCCTCTAGGAGTTCCGTTTAATAACTTGAGAAATTCATCAAAAGATGTAGAAAAATTTCAAAAAATTGAAGAAGGAAAACCAGGGAGTCCTTGTCCTAGAAAATTCTTGGCTCTGAGTGATGAGTATGGGACACAAGGAGTATGCACCGCTTCTCGTTTATTTCAAAAAAATAAAATTGAAGAGAAAGGAATTTCTGATAAAATTACCGAAAAAACCTGCTTGTGTATGGGATTGGCAGCTACTGCAGTTATTAATTATGGGGTAGAAACGCGAGAAAGTAAAGGGGTTTCAATTTGCCCTGGTCCTAATATGGCTTATTTTAATCAGGAGTTATCTCTGCAAGACATGTCACATCACATATATACTGGTGATGAGGGTGTTGTTCGTACTGACAGACCCCATATGTTTGTAAATGAATTAGGTATGTATTTAAAATACCTTTCCGAAAAGATAGAAGAGCACAAAGAAGATTGGGGAAGAAAATCAGGAAGATATTTGAATGGGTTTACTACAAATATGAATGAAGGAATTTCCTATTATCAAGAAATGTTTTCTTCTATTGGAGACACTTTTATTTCTGTAAAGCAGTCAGCTATTAACTCTTTAAATGATGCAGCTGTTAGTATGCAAAAAATGGGAGAGGAGATAGCAACACTTATTGAAGAGAAGAAGTAATTTTCCCTAACAAAATTTTAGCAATTTTAATATTGCTTTCGTGTGTCCAGCCTGCAATATGAGGGGATAGGATCGTTTTTTCACTATTAATTAAGTGTTGCATTTCAGTTGTAAGTCCGTCTTTAGTCAAGTTCTCAAAAGATGTTTTTTCGTTTTCTAATACATCAAGGCAAGCACCCTTAATTTTTTCATTATTTAACCCTTTTACTAAGCTAATAGTGTTAACGCATTTCCCTCTTGCCGTATTTATCAGGTAGAAATCTTTTTCAAAACTATTAATAAAATTATCATCTACCAAACAAGTAGTTTCCTCAGTTAATGGAATATGTAGACTTACAATATCTGCTTTTTTAAAGATATTTTCCATACTACTTTGGTGGGTATAATTATTTAAATATTTATCATAAGCTAATATAGTTACATCAAACCCTTTTAACGCTTCTGCAAAAGCTGATCCGTTATTCCCAAAACCAATAATTCCTATAGTCTTTCCTGAAAGTTCTAAACCTCTATTTTCTTCTCTTTCCCAAACTCCATTTCTTAATTCTTGGTCAGATTTATTAAGGTTATTAAATAAAGAAAGGAGCATGCCAATGGCATGTTCAGCAACTGCTTGTCTGTTCCCTTCAGCAGCATTGTAACATTTTATATTTTTACTTTGTGCGTATTCTGTGTTTATGTTTTCAAGTCCACTTCCTGCTCGTGCTATAAATTTTAAGTTAGTTGCTTTGTCAATAAAATGCTTATCAATTTTAAATCTACTTCTGATGATTATTCCCTCATAATTGCTGATAATTTCTTCAATTTCTGATTTGCTTTTTTTATAAGCTGTATCACAGATGTAGTTTAGTTTTTCTAACTCAACTTTTAAAAGAGGGTGTATGGTATCTATAAATAGGATTTTCATATTATAGTATGGCTTGTCCAAGAATAGCTTGTCCAATCCAGAAATAAATAAACAAACCAAGTATATCATTTACGGTAGTGATAAAAGGACCGGTCGCTAATGCGGGATCAATCTTGTATTTTTCTAATGTTAAAGGAATAAATGTTCCAAATACTGCAGCAAAAACAATTACTGCTAGTAATGAAATACTTACTGTCAGGCTGAGTTCCACACTGTATCCTAAACCAAAAGCTGCACCTAAAATAATAACTGAACAAATTATCCCATTAAATAATCCCACACCGAATTCTTTTATGATTTTTTGAAATAAATTTTCCATTTTAAGGGAGTCATTTGCCAATCCTTGTACAACTATTGCTGCTGATTGTACTCCAACATTTCCTCCCATTGCAGTAATTAAGGGAATGAAAAATGCGAGTTCAAGATTTTCTTTTAAATCAAAAATTCCAATTACCTCTGCACCTAATAAACCGCCTATCATTCCAATAAGTAACCAAGGTAATCGAGCTCTTGTAAGTTCCCATACACTATCACTGCTCTCTACACCTTCTAATATACCAGAAGCCATTTGATAATCTTTCTCCGCTTCTTCTTTTGCAACATCCATTACATCATCAACTGTAATTCTTCCAATTAATCTTCCTAAGTCATTAATTACAGGCAGTGCAACTAAATCGTATTTCTGCATTATATTTGCAACATCTTTATCATCAGTTGTAGCTTTTACAGATATAATATCTGTAGTGATAATATCTTGTATTGAAGTTGATCTTTCTGTAAGTAAAAGTTTTCTTAATGAAAGAAGTCCTAGTAATTTGTCATTATCATCTACTACATATATTGTGTAAACTTTCTTTACATCATCTGTCTGCTTTCGCATTTCTTTAAGGCATTGAACGGTATTCCAGTTTTCGTTTACTTTTATCAGCTCTTTTGCCATTAACCCACCGGCAGTGTCTTCAGGATATGTAAGTAAGTCTGAAATATCACTTACAAGATCCTCATCTTCAATATAAGATAAAACTTCTTCTTTTTTATCTTCTGATAATTCTCCAATGAGATCTGCTGCATCATCTGATTCTAGGTTATCAATTACTTCTTTTGCAATTTCTTTAGCAGATAAATCTTCTAGTAGTTCTTCTCTAGTATCATCTTCTAGCTCAACTAATACGGCTGCTGATTTCTCCTCATCTGAGATAAGTTCAAATAAGTATTTTGCATTTTCTAATGATAAATCTCCAATAATTTCAGCAATATCAGCAATGTGTAACTCCACTATTTTTGAAATTAATTCTTTTGAGTTTTGTGATTCAATTAGTGAAGTTAGCTCATCAATATATGCGCTATTTATTTCTATTTTATCTGACATGATTTGTGAGTTTTATAAAATCATCAACTGATAATTGTTCAGCTCGTAAAGCTAATAAATCTGCAATTTCATTTTCATTTATTATCTCAAATGGTTTCATTGCATTTTTCAAAGTTTTTCTCCTTTGATTATATCCTGCTTTTACTACTCTTTTAAATTTTTTCTCGTCAACAGGCAGTTCTTTTCTGCTATTTCTTACTAATTTTATTACTCCTGATTTTACTTTTGGAGGTGGGTTGAATACATGTTCATCAACTGTAAAGCAATACTCAATATCATAAAAAGCTTGCAGAAAAACGGAAAGTATTCCTCTTTTTTTGCCTTTTTTACAGGCAATTCTTTCTGCTACTTCCTTTTGAAACATTCCAACAACTTCAGGGATTTGATCTCTGTTTTTAAATGCTTTAAATAATATTTGAGAGGAGATATTGTAAGGGAAATTTCCAATTAAGGAAAAGTTGTACGGGTATTGTTCTTTTAGATCAAGTTGTAGAAAATCACCTTCATAAATTTCTAAGTCAGTATAGTTTAATCTTAGATAAAACACACTTTCTCTGTCAATTTCTACTACTTCTGTTTTGTAATCTTTCTTTACTAGGTATTGAGTTAGTACACCCATTCCAGGCCCAATTTCTACCACATTTTTTGCTTCATTTGATAATAAATTTGTGATATCTAATGCAATTTTCTCATCATTTAAAAAATGTTGACCAAGATGTTTTTTAGCTCTTACATTCTTCATTAGACATTTTTTATTCTTTTGAATAATTCTGATGCAAATACAAAGTCATTTAACTCTTTATTTTCTGATTTAATCAAATCTTCTTTGCTTCCTGTCCACCAAATTTCACCTTTATTGATATATGCAATATGCTCTCCAATTTCCATTACTGAGTTCATATCATGTGTGTTTACAATAGTTGTAATGTTATATTCTTTTGTAATTTCTTGAATCAAGTTATCAATTAAAATTGAAGTTTTTGGATCTAGCCCAGAGTTTGGCTCATCACAAAGTAAGTATTTTGGCTCCATAACTATTGCTCTGGCTATAGATACTCTTTTCATCATTCCTCCACTTAATTCTGATGGCATTAGATGGTTTTTACCATCAAGGTTGACTCTGTTCAAACAAAAGTTGACTCTTTCTAATTTTTCCTCTTCCGTTTTTTCTGTAAACATAGTTAAAGGGAACATGATGTTTTCTTCTACATTCATGTAATCGTAAAGAGCACCTCCTTGAAAAAGCATTCCAATTTCTTGGCGTAAAGCTTTCCTCTCTTTTC
>ERZ807291.2422-NODE-2422-length-28232-cov-17.167087_pt1 | contig 28232 bp, 27 predicted proteins | sample MGYA00521257_ERZ807291 | MGnify/ENA primary metagenome ERZ807291 (study PRJEB31413, sample SAMN03169783) | marine metagenome | biome: Marine; feature: Water; material: Subsurface seawater | place: North Sea | collected 2011-04-28 | depth 1 m m ...
TGTCATTGATATCTGAAATAAAACCTATAAAACCACACATTAAATATACTTAACATTTAATTATTAAAAAATACATGAATATATTAATTACTGGTTGTGCAGGATTTATAGGCAATGCTTTTGCACTAAAAATATTAAAGTCAAATAAAAAAAATAATATTATAGGTTTAGATAATCTAAATGATTTTTATTCGATTAAACTTAAAAAAAAAAGACTATCTTTAATAAAAAAATTCAAAAATTTTAAATTTTATAAAGTAGATTTGCTTGAAAAAAAAAAACTAGAAAATATTTTCAAAAAAAATAATATTGATATCATTTTTAATTTTGCTGCTCAAGCTGGAGTAAGGTATGTTTCTAGTCATCCTGAAAAATTTATTGAAAGTAACATATATGGTTTTCATAATTTACTCGAAGTATCTAAAAATTATAATATTTCTAAGTTTTTTTATGCTTCTTCAAGTTCAGTTTATGGGGATAAGAACAAATATCCAGTTCATGAAGATGCAAAACTTTATCCTAAAAATATTTATGGCTTAAGTAAAAAAATGAATGAAGAATATATTGGTATTATTCAAAATAATAAGACAAGATATATTGGCCTTAGATTCTTTACTGTATTTGGAGAGTGGGGAAGACCAGATATGTTGATTCTTAAATTTTTAGATTATGCAAAAAACAAAAAATTTTTTTTACTAAATAATTCTGGTAATCATTCAAGAGATTTTACTTATATTGGAGATGTAGTTAATATTTTAGATAAATTAAAAGATAAAAAATTTCGTGTTAATCAAATTTATAATATTTGTAGCAATAGGCCAATCCACATAAAAAAACTAATTAATTATTTAATAAAGAAAACTAAATTTAAGAAACTAAAAAATGTTAAACATAATAATTATGAAGTATTCAAGACTCATGGTCATAATAAAAAAATTCTCAAAACAATTGATTTTAAAAAATTTTCAGACTTTTATTCAAATGTTGATGCGACCATTGATTGGTATAAAAATTATAATCATCTTATTTAGGATATGAAAAACGATATTTTTTTACATGAAAAAGTAACAGTTGTAATTGTAACATTTAAAAGTGAGCATATAATTGAGAAATGTTTGGATAATATTGATTTAAATTATAACATTATTTTAGTTGAAAATTCTGACAATGTTGAATTTACAAACTATCTTCAAAAGAAATATAGAAATTTAAATTGTATAAACATTGGTTATGATTCTGGCTTTGGATATGCTTTAAATAGAGGTATTGAAAAATCTAAATCTAAATACATAATCTCCATGAATCCAGATAGTTTTCCAGAAAAAGATTGTTTTGAAAAACTTATCAAGACAGCAGATATTTATGATGATGTAGTGGTTGTAACCCCCGTCACTTATGTAAAAAATAATACAAAAGAATTTAGTGGATACGGTTTCTTTAAAAAAAATAACGCTTCTAAAAGAAATAATAAAAATCAACTTTATGTTGACTGGGTAAATGGAAATGTTGCATTAATAAAAAAAAATATTTTTAATAAAATAGGAAAATTTGATGAAAACTTTTTTTTAGAGTATGAAGAAAGAGATTTTCAAAAAAGAATTTTTAATGAAAAAAAAAAAATAATGATAGATTTTAATGCGAAATCTCAACATTTAGAAGGAAAATCTGCAAATGAAAAATATGCATTTGAGATGAAATGTGAAGCATCTTGGCACCACGCATGGTCAAAATACTATTATTACAAAAAACATTATGGAATTATTTATTCACTTTATTTAAATATACCTATGGCATGTATTAATTTTTTAAAAATATTTATATTTAGACTTCTTGGAGATAAAAAAAAATCTAAACTTTATAAGTTATTTTTTTTAGGTTTTCTTAATTCTTTAATGAATAAAAAATCTTTTTATAGAGCTGAAATAGATTAAAAATCTATCCCCAAGTAAATTTAGTCATCTTTTTCTTAATATCAAAAGAAGCATTAGTGTATTCCTCAGTCCTATTGTCTATAAAGATTAACTTTTCTTGATTACCGCTACAAAATGTTTGGCTTTTAGACCAATCACTTAATTTAAAGACCTGATTTGCACAATTAACAACAAGAAGTTCAAAACCATTTTGAATAGAAATATTAGATAGACCATTTCTTCCTCCTTCAAAATAATTTGTTTCGATTTTTTTAATAAATTTACTTCTATCAAAATTTAGTAAAAGCAGATCACTTGCCTTCATAAAAAAGCCAGTAGTTCTTATATGGGGGTTAGGAAAAAGTTTAACGTTAATTAAATGCTTTAAGCCCCATCGTAATTGCTGAAATTTTGTATGTTGCGGATAGTAAAATTTTAAAAATTGACTTGATAAACTTGCATAAGAAGCTGTAGCGCCAATTATTTTTTTTTCAGAATAGTGATTAGTAAAAATCTTCAACCAATTATTAGTAATAGGTCTTGTGTGTGTATCTAAAAAAAGAATACATCTTTTGAAATATTTTTCAGCTATTCTAAAATAGCTTCCTATATCAAAATCATTATTTTGATTGCTATCATCAAATTTCAAGTAATTGATAGAGATTCTATCTTCCCACATTTTTATTTTATTATTATCTTTAAATTGTTTAAAACAAATAAGAAGATCATGATCATATCCGCTGTTAAACTTTTTATAGTTATTTATAAATCTTTCTAAATATTCAATCCCATAAGGCTCATATGCAATATATGCAACCAAAGGTTTTTCTTTGAAATTGTACATTTACTTACTTGTTTTTTGTCAAAATATTATGAATGTGATAAGATACATGAGACGCATCTCTTAAGTTCATTTTTGTATGAGTTGGAATAACTAGATAATTGTTTTCAACTTTATCCATATTAGGAAATTTTTTATTTTTACAGAATTTTTTAAATATCGTATATCTATCATTCCTAAAATGAACCTGATTAGTTTCAATGAGTTTTAATCTAAGTTTTTTTTGAAGATGATCTTTAAAATCAGTTAAAATTGTTGTTAGCCAAATCACTGGTTTAGCTTTTGGATCTTCATTTTTTAAACATTTTATATAAGGAGTTTCAGATAGTTTTTGTACATACAAATTATGTATATCATTTCTTATCCTTTTAATTTTGTTAAATTCTTTCATAGAGTCTAGCAAAAGGGCAGCCCCAATATCTGTCATTTGGTATTTATATCCAATATCAACAATATCATTTTCCCAAGTACCACCTTGTTTTTTAGGTCTATCAATTCCAAACCATCTTATAACCCTAGCCTTTTTTGCAAGATTTTTATTTCTCAAACTTAATACCCCACCATCACCACTTGTAATATGTTTTATTGCTTGAAAACTAAAAATTGTAAAGTCTGCAAATTTTGTTATGTCTTTATTTCTATATTTTGCACCCAAAGATTGAGCGGCATCTTGAATCAAAATAATCTTATGTTTTTTTGCTAATTTTTGAAGTCTATCGAGGTCACAAAGTAAACCTCCATAATTAACAAAAACAATAGCTTTTGTTTTTTTTGTAATTAATTTTTCAACGTGATCAACAGAAATATTTAGGTCTTTTTCATCTATATCCGCAAATTTAATTTTTGCATTAATATACAATAAGGGAATATTTGTTGCAGTACAGGTAAATACAGGACATATAACTTCATCACCTTCTTTGATGCCAGCCAAAATATATGCAAGATGTAAGGCATCTGTTCCTGAACCAACAGCTACAGCAGGTAAATCTCCACAAAATTTTTTAGAGAATATGTTTTCAAATTTATCAACTAACGGACCTTGGCCAATCCATCTAGAAGACAAAACTTTTTTTATAGATTTAAATGATTTTTTTGAAATGTAAGGATAAAATAAATTTATGTGTTTTTTGTTACTTTCCATTAAAGGATAGTCTTTAAAATTATTCATATCTAATTACTTTCTATTTTTAATCTAATTTTATTTAGCAAAAATTTCTCTAAATTATTCTGTAAATATAAAGACCCTTCAGATGATAGATGAGTTTTATCCATATAAAATAATATATCTTTACTTTTGTCATAAATTGTACATTTTTCAATAGGACATAATGATTGATAGCTATTAAAAATATGTACTTTGTTACTCACTTTTTGAAGACTTAAAAGCACTTTATTTAATTTGAATAAACTTCTTATATTATAATCAGTTTCTTTACTTAAATGACAATCAACTTGCCGAGATAGGCAGTATTGTGGGTTTAAGTTGTCATATATAAATGGTGTGGAGTTAAAAAAGATAAATTCAATATTTTCTAAATTAAATAGCTTAGTATTTATAATTTTGTTTAATTTATCAATATTATTTATATCAGTTACATAAAATATTTTTTTGTAATGCTTTGAAATATTTGAAATTAGCTCTTCAGAAATAAAATTATTATTTGCAGATGTAAAATATATATTTTTTAAAAATTTTATTTGGTTTAAGGGATTAATAAATTGTGCTGTGTGGCTATTTCCTTCAATAAAAAAAAGATATTCATAATTATTGTGTTTAAGACAATTTATATTCAAATCTAATTTATTTAAAACAGCATTATTATAGACATTAGAACAGTATTTATGAATTTCTTTATCATTAATATATATAGACTGAAAAGTTACTCTTTTTTTCCATTTATATTTTTTTTCTAAATAATTAATTTTGTATAGATTGTCTCTAATTTTATAACTCATATCTGGATAAAATTTTTTTATTGATACTAGAGATATAATACAAATTAAAAAAAGAACTAAAAATTTTACTAAAATTACTTTTCTTTTTTTAAAATTTATGAATGGTTTCTCTATAAAGTTATAAGTAAATAGTGAAAGTAAAAAAGATAAAAATAAACTTAAAAGAATAAGAATTATCTTATTATCTAGGTAGATATTAATAAAGAAAATAATTGGTAGATGCCACAGATAAAATGAATATGAAATTTTACCCAGTTGTATAAAAATTTTATTTTCAAATATAATATTTTTTGTATAAAAAATGATAAATAAACCTGAAAAAAAAACAATTATAATATTATTTAACAAATAAAAAAAATTAAAATTAATAAAAATAGTTAAAAATATTGTAATTAATGAAAGAAGTGAAATTAAGTAATTTTCTTTTATGTTCTTGCTAATTAAAAAGCATAAGCAACCAAAGCCAATTTCCCAAAATCTCAAAGGTGAAAAGTAAAAAGTAAAATCAGGATCTATAAAAAAAAAATATAAAGACGATAAAAGAGATAATAAAATAAGAAAAGAAAGAAAATAAATGGAATTATTAATTTTATTTTTTAAAAATTTAAAAATTAAAAACAAAAAAATTGGATATATAAAATAAAACTGCTCTTCTACCCCAAGTGACCAAGTATGAGCAAAGGGGTTGTCAAATATATTGTAAAAATATCCTTTATCAGAAAATAAAAAATAAAAATTAGAAATACCAAAAATTGATGATAAATAATCTAACCATTTAGATATATTTGGTGGCCCAAATATTAGAAAAAATAAATAAATGGATGTTGTTATAAATAATAAATTTGGAAGTATTCTTTTTATTCTTTTGGAAAAAAAATGTATTAAATCAATTTTATTTTTTTTTAAATAATCTGAATATAAAGATTGCGTTATAACAAAACCAGAAATGACAAAGAAAATATCAACCCCCAAAAAACCTTTTTGAAATAAATCAATTTTTAGATGATAAAAAAAAACTAATAAAACAGAAATTGCTCTTAAACTTTGAATATGATTTTTATAATCTATATTTAAATTTTTTTTATTCATCTAATTATTTAATAATCTAAGTATTAAAATTTTAATTGCTTTATATTAAAAAAATAAAAGTTAATATATAAAATAAATGAATAATTTTAAAATTTTTCAAATTAAAAAAAAAAATTTTAAGTTAATAAACTTTCTTAAAACTATCAAAGATAAAAATTTTTTAATAAATAAATCATTTAACAACACTCCTTGGATACATTTTAAAAATCCTAACTTTAATTTTTATAAAGTAGAAATTAAAAAAAAAATAGTTGGAATTGTAGTTATTATTAAATTAAGGTTAAATACTCATTTACAATTTTTATATATATCTAAAAATTATAGGTCTAAGGGATTGGGATATGAAATATTAAATAAATTATTGCCAAAAAAAATTTTTATAACAGTTCATGTACCCAAAAAACTATCGAATAGAACTCAAAAATTTTATCAAAAAAATGGTTTTAAATTATCAAATCTTGATGAAAAACATAAATTAATTAAATATTGGATTAATAGATGTATAAAATTTGACTCTAAAACTTTTATTGAAAAAAAACTTTTATATAAAAACTTATTTAAGAAATGATAAATATTGATTTATAATATTTAATTCAACGTGTTTGCTAAAAGATTGTTGAATTTGTTTGGTATATTTTTGTTCTTTAAATTTTTTTTTATTTAATGATTTAACAGAGCATATGCCCCATCCTGTTGCTGTAACAAAGCATTCATCAAATAATTTTACCTCTTTTAAAGAAATATTTTTTTCTAACGTTTTCATTTTTAATTTTTTAGACATTTCAATTACTTTTTTTCTGGTTATCCCTGGTAAAACGTATTTAGATTTTGGAGTGTATAAAGTTTTATTTTTGATAAAAAAAATATTGAAACCATAACCCTCATTAATATTATTATTTTTATCTAAAAGTATTGCATTTGCTTTTCTATCAAATTTCCAAATTTCTTCCCTAGCAAGAGAAAGAGTAAAATAACTTGAAGAATTTTTAAACCTTGGATCTAAATATTCTGGTGGAATTCTTTTTAGTTTTGGTACGTGCAATCTTAAACCATTTTTATAAAATGGTGCGTAATTAGAAAAATTAATTTTACGCATTTCAATTACAGCAGAGCCACTTCTTGTAAATCTAAGAAAACACCATAAATCTTCATCCTTTTTTAAAAATTTTAAATTTTTTTTTAATAATAAGTTGATGATTTTCTTTATTTTTGGGATTGATATATTTATTTTAATTCCAGTATATTGTGATGAGTATTTAAGTCGCTCAAGGTGTTCATCAACAAAGTATGGAACTTTATTAAATGTTCTAAAGGTGTCGTATATCATTTCACTATTTGTAAATCCCAAGTCAAGAATTGATATTGATGCTTTTTCTAGTAATACGTATTTTCCGTTGACATAAGCAACTAAGTTTTTATTGCTAATCATAATTTTGGTCTTTTAAGAATTATTTATCTAAATAATTCAGTAATGAAATTCTGCTTGTTCCGTATTCTCTTCCTTCAATGTTGGTCCACACTAAAGACTCAGGATATTCAATTAAATGATCACAATTTTTACAATAATCAATCTCATCAAATTTTTTTTCAATATGATTTTTTCTTAATTGTATATATTTTTTTCCATTAATAACATTTTCTAATGAATTTTCATCTAAGTGTCCTAACACAGCTTTTGAGTCATGACCTAAGACATTTGGACATGGTACAACTGCTCCCTTAGATTTTCCTATACCTCCTGCTCTTATTTCGATTACACCATTTAGCGGTCTCCCACAGGATCTTTTTTCTATTTTTTTTGATTTATCATTTTTTCTTGAAATTTCGTCTAAGTCATAGATTCCTGACCAATTATGTGCCATCCAGATTTCTGCTTTGACATCTAAATATTCGATCCAGTTTTTTTTATAAGCACTTAATTGAAAATCTCTATCTTTGTAATTTTGTATTAGGTGATTTGTTTGTAAAATTGTTGAATAATTTTTTTCTTTTAAAATTTTTAAACAATCTTTCAAATTTTCTCTAACCATATCAAAACTATCTTTTGACATCCAATGCTTATAGCTCTCTTTATCCCAGCCCATGCAAGATACTTTTATGATCGAAATACCTGCTTCACACAAAGATATAAATCTTTTTTTATCTAACAATTGCCCATTTGTATAAATCATACTTACTATATTCTTTGATGATAAATACTTTACAAATTCCTCTAATTTTCTATTCAATAAAGGTTCACCACTTCCAGATAAATTAACGTATTTTAAACCCATAGGAATCGCTTCATCTACTATTTTTTTAAAAAGATTTTCATTAAGGCTTTTTTTAAATTCTTTTTCTCTTCCACCTTCAATACCTTGAGGGCACATTGGACATGCTAAATTACAGCCACCAAAAACTTCCATGTTTAATTGTGTAACTTCTTTTATTTTAAAATTTTCCATTTTATAAAAACGTAATTAGTTAAGTTTATAAGCACATTCCCAGTCATTTGAAGGAAATAATGATCTTTTTTTAAAGATCAAATTAAAGCTAGAATCTATAAAATAATCATTATTGTTAATATCATATATGTCGAACGAAAATGGAACATGAGCTTTTTCGTGAACTTTAAAAAATATATTTCTTGAGGTATATTCAGCAATTTTCATGTATTCTTTAACTGTATTTTTTTTCATTTCATGGAGACAGTCAATAGCAATAAATAGGTCAAAATATTTTTGTTTTAAGAACTTTATTTGGTTTGGAAAAATAAGAATTATATCATTATTTTTCATTACTTCATCAAAGGTGTTTTGATCAGTAATATCAATTCCAAAAAAAACTTTTTTATTTTTTAGAGATTTTGTTAGCCTCTTAAAAGCTGATGGTAACGCGGGTGGAATATCAATGAGAACATATTTTGAAATTGATTTAGAATTATTAACAATGCAGTCACATATCCTTCCATTTCCTGATCCTATTTCAACTATTTTAAAATTATCTTTTTTTATCAAAGGTAAAATAGTTTCATATTCTATAAGGGTTCTCAATTTCTCTTGAGTAATTTTTAAGTTATTTTGAAAATTATAAATATTACCAGAACCAACAAATGCATCATCGTTCAGAGTGTGAATATTTTCAAATATTTTTTTGTTTTTAATTTTATTATAAATTAAATTATTAATTAAATTTAACTTAAGTGAATTTTCTATTTTTATAGATGGATAAATCTTAAATAAATCATCAAAAGGTTCCTTATTATCTAAACTTGAGTCAATCATTTGAGATATTGTTGCATCAGAAAAGTCACTGTGAAAGTTAGGATTGTTAAATTGAAATTCACTTGAACTTTCTTTGTTGCCAGAATTTTCTATAAGTTTTAAAATTTTAATTATTGCCAGCTTATGATGATCTGAAGTTTTTTTATAATCAACAGAAAGTATATATTTTTTCATTGAATTAGTTAACAAATCATCAAAATTATTCTTATTACAATTTTTCCAATATTTTTTTAAGTTTTTGGACAAAAAGAGATTCAATACATTTGTCATTGTATAGCCTCTGATAAAATTTCTTATTTTCTTTAAAAAATTTTTCATTAATAAAAATTCTATTAAAATATTTCTATTTTATTTTTTGAATATTTTCTTCTTAGATATTGAGAAATCATATGCATCATAGATTGAAATAAGTCTTCAGTAATACCATAATTTTTTGTCCTTAAATTAATATAATATTTAGATGACTTTATTAAAAATTTATTATCACCAAATCCAATAAAAGAAATTATATCTATTTTTTTTCTAATAGCATATTTTGCGGCATTGATGATATTCTTGGAGGTGCCAGAACAACTTATAATTATTAAAACATCAGTTTTTTTGGAATAATTTTCTAATTGTTCTGAAAAAATATTATCGTAACTAATATCGTTTGATATTGCTGTAATTAAATCAACTGAATTAACCAGAGAAATCACTCTAGGTAAAATATTTTTATTTGAAGAATGCTTTATACCTTTATTAAAATCACATAAAAAGTGATTAGATATAGATGCGGAGCCTCCATTTCCACATACAAAAATATTTTTTTTTTGTTTTATTTTTTTTTCTAATATTTTTGTAATTTTTTCAAGTTCAATAAAATGTTCTATTTTAAGAACTTTTGATAATTTATTATTGTAATCAATAAAAAATTGTTTAGGAGAAAATTGTTTTTTTTGGTATTTCATATATTGATAATAATTTATTTAATAAGAAAATCTAGAAAGAAATAAAATGAATGTTTTGATTACGGGATCTAGAGGTTACGTTGGTAATAGATTATGCCAAATAATAAATAAAAGTTATAAGAACAAAATAGAAATTATTGGATTAGACTCTAATCTTTACCAGTTTAAAAAAAAATTAGAAAAAAAAATTATAATTAAAGATGTTAGAGATATACGACTTTCAGATTTAAAAAATATTGACTCAATAATTCACTTAGCTAGTCTTTCTAATGATCCATTAGGATCTTTGAATGAAAGTTTGACAAAAGACATCAATCATAAAGCTACAACAAAATTAGCTAAATTTGCAAAAAAAATGAGTGTAAAACGGTTTATATTTGTTTCTACACAAAGTGTTTATGGGATTTCAAATTATAAGAAAAAAACAATTAAAGAAAATGATAAAAATATTAGACCAATTACACAATATGCTAAATCAAAACTTAAAGCAGAAAAGGATATTTTAAAATTAGCAGATAATAGATTTTGCGTAACAATTTTAAGACCATCAACAGTTCATGGACCATCGGAAAATTTTAGAAGTGATATAGTTCTTAATAATCTCAGCGCTGCAGCATTCACAAAAAAAAAAATTATTATTAATACTAACGGCAAACCATATAGACCAGTATTATTTATTGATGATTTATGTAAAATTATTATATCTAGCTTGTATAAAAAAACAAAATTAATTCAAAAAAAAATATATAATGTTGGTTATCCTAAAAAAAATTTTAGTATTTTGCAAATTGCAAAGATGGTAAAAAAAGTTTTTAATAAATGTCCAATAATAGTTTTAAATAACCCAAGCCATGATGAAAGATCTTATAAGGTAAACTTTGAATTATTAAGTAAAGATTTTTCTGATATAATCGATTTTAAAAATAAAAATATTATTGAGGATATTAAAAAATTAAAATTATTTTTTAAAAAAAGTAATTTTAAGCTTAAGGATTTTATTTCAGAAAAAACAAATAGAATTTTTAAATTAAAAAGACTAATAAAAACAAAAAAAATTAATAAAAATTTACGGTTTATTTAATGTATAATAAAATAGTTAAATGTAGATCTTGTGATAATAAAAAATTAATCAATATAGTAAATTTAGGAAAACAACCATTAGCTAACGCATTACTAAAAAATACTAAAGGTTTTAAAAAAGAAATTAAAGTACCCTTAATATTGTGCATTTGTAAAAATTGTAAACTTATTCAATTAACCCATACAGTAAATCCAAAAATTTTATTTAAAAAATATTTATGGGTTACTGGTACTTCACAAAAAGTAAAAACATATCGAAATTTTTTTTTTCATAAATTAAAAAAGTATGTAAAATTAAAAAATAACTTTATATGTGAAATAGCGAGCAATGATGGTTTTTTTTTAGAATATGTAAAAAATAATAATACTGTAATAGGAATAGATCCCGCCAAAAATATTGCAAGAATTGCTAATTCAAAGGGTATAAAAACACATACTGATTTTTTTAATTCAGATACTGCAAAAAAAATCATTAAATTATATAAAAAAAAACCAGAATTAGTAATCTGTCGAAATGTTATTCCACATATAGATAACATCAAAAGTGTAATGCTTGGGTTAAGTAAAATTATTTCAGAAGAAGGAGTGGGAGCAATCGAATTTCATAATGCAAAAAATATTATTAAAAACAACCATTATGATTACATTTATCATGAGCATATTTTTTATTTTACTTTAACATCTATTAATAAAGTTCTTAAGAATCATGGCTTATTTGGTTTTGACTATTTTAAAAGTCCTATTAGTGGCGGATCTTATGTAATTCTTTTTAAGAAAAAAAAAACAATAGAAACATCAAAATTTAAAAAAATGATTGGCATAGAAACAAGGGAAAAACTTACTTCAATTAATACTTGGAAAAAATTAGGTCCAATTTGTAAAAAGCACAAAAAAAATTTAAATGAAATAATTAAAAAATTAAAAATGAAAAAAAGTATTGCTGCTTATGGTGCTTCAGCTAGAAGTTCAACATTGATTAATTTTTTAAATTTGAATAATCAAACAATTCAGAGAGTTTTTGATTTAAACCCTCTTAAAGAAAATCTGTTTACGCCAGGATCGTATATTAAGATTGAAAAACCTATTGCAAAAAAAATAAATAAATATGATGTTATATTTCTTTTAGCATGGAATTTTAAAGATGAAATTATTAAATTTTTAAATAGAGTAAAATTTAAAGGAGATGTAATAATTCCACTACCAAATATCAAATTACAAAAAATTAAAAGATGAAAATAAAAAAAACTAAATTTGAAAATACTTTTATAGTTGAACATAAAAAAAACTTTGATGAAAGAGGTTTTTTTATGAGAGGGTTTTGTAGAGAAGTCTTAAAAAAAAAAGACATTGAATTCAATATAAAACAAACAAATTTTTCATTTAACAAAAAAAAATTTACCTTAAGAGGATTTCATTACCAAAATTATCCTTTTTCTGAAAACAAATTAATATCATGTATTAACGGAAAAATTTTATTAGTTTTGGTTGATATCGATAAAAAATCAAAAAATTACTTAAAAAACATCAAGATTAATTTATCATCTAAAATGAATAGGTCTGTCATAATTTCAAAGAATTGTGCAACAGCTTTCCTTACATTAGAGCCAAAAACATTAGTATTTTATTATATGTCTAATTACTATAAAAAAAATAAAAGTTGCGGAATTCGTTATAATGATCCTAAATTAAAAATTAAATGGCCCAATAAGATTAAAATAATTTCAAATAGAGATTTAAACTTTAAAAATATATCTTAATTTAACATAAATAATAATCTAATTAGATTAATATGTCTGAAATCAAGCAAGCGGTAATATTTTGTGGTGGCTTAGGTACAAGATTGGGAAATATTACGAGGGATTTACCCAAGCCTATGGTGAATGTTGGTGGAAAACCTTTTTTAGAACATCTTATAATTCAATTAAAAAAAAATGGCATTAAAGAGATATTTTTGTTGGTAGGATTTAAAAATGAAATGATTGAAAATTATTTTGAAAATGGAAAAAAATTTAATGTTAAAATTAAATATTCATATATGCCACAAGAAACTAAAACTGGATCCAGGCTATATCAAATAAAATATAAGGTAAAAAGCAAATTTATTTTACTTTATTGTGATAATTATAGCTCTTTAAATATTCATAAATTAAATGCTGAATTCACTAAACTTAAAAAAAGTATTTTAGTAACACTTGTAAAAAAAAAAAATGGTAATTGCAAATATGATAAAATTACAAGAATTGTTAACTATAAAAAAAAAAGAAATATAAAAAATAATTTTGTCGAGATTGGCTACATGATTGTATCTAAAAATATTTTAAAGAGTTTAAAATATAAAGATAAAGAATTTTCAGATTTTTTATGTAAAATTTCTAAAAAAAAATTAGTAGGAGGGTTAGTCAGTAAAAATGGGTATGTAAGTATTGGAGATAAAAAAAGATTAATTTTAACAAGAAAAATATTCTCTAATAATAATACTTTGTTAATTGACAGAGATGGAGTTTTAAATGTACCTCCGATAGAAAGATATCTTACCAACGTTAAAGATTTAAAAATTAATAAAATTTTATGCTCTAAATTACCCAAATATTCAAACTTGATATGTATTACTAATCAAGCTGGGCTGTCTACAAAAGATTTAACATTTAACAATTTGATAAGAATTAATCTCAAAATTAAGAATTTTTTGGAAAAAAAAAAGATATTTATTAAAGAATTTTTTGTAAGTCACCATCATTTTAAATCAAATTCCTTTTTTAGAAAGCCTAATCCAGGTTTTTTTTATAAAGCCTCAAATAAATATAAGTTTATTTTAGATAAAACTTTTTATATTGGAGATGATAAACGTGACATAGAAGCAGCATATAATGCAAATACTCACATTATTTATATTGGTAAAAAAAAACTTACACAAAAAGAAAAATTGAAATACAAGTTCATAGTTTTAAAAAATAAAATATCAAAACTATATAATGAAAAAATTAAAAACAATTTTTAAAAATAATATTGTCACCACAAAAACACCACTTAGAATTTCTTTTGCTGGCGGAGGAACAGATATGCCTTATTTTTATTCAAAATTTAATGGCATAACAGTAAGTACTAGTATTGATAAGTTTGTATATGTAACTGTAAAAAAACATAATAATTTTAAAGAAAAGTTTAGATTAAATTACTCTGATACAGAAATTTTGGATAATATTAACAAAATTAAAAATTTAAGAATTAGAGAAACACTTAAATATTTTAGAGTAAATGAACCAATTTATATTAGTACTATTTCTGATCTTCCTTATAACACTGGTCTTGGTTCTTCGAGTGCATTTCTAGTTGGTCTTATAAATGCAATTTTTCTTATAAAAGGAGAAAAAAAAAGTTTAAATACAATCGCTGAAATTGCTTTTAAAATTGAAAATATGATTACTAATAATTCTTTAGGCAAACAAGATCATTACATTGCTGCTTATGGAGATCTAAGAAAAATTTTATACAAAAGCAATATTATTGATGTTGCAAAAATCACAATTATGAAAAAAAATTTAGATTTTTTAAATAAGAACATGCTTTTCTTTTGGACTGGGAAATCTAGATTATCTAATAAAAATTTAGATTCTCAAAAAAAAAATTTTAAAAAAAATTTGGATAATTTGAAATATTTAAAACTAATTGCAAATAAATTTAACAATGAATTGAAACTTAAAAAATTAAATTTAAAAAAATTAGGTAGTTTATTAGATGAAAATTGGCAAATAAAACAAAAGTTCACAAAAAATATTTCAAGTAACTACCTTAATACAATTTATAAGAACGCAATTTCTAATGGATGTTATGGAGGAAAGTTACTAGGTGCAGGGGGAGGAGGTTTTTTTATTTTTATTTGTAAAAAAAAATTACATAAAAAAATAATAGATAAAATTCATAATTGCAGACACGTAAATTTTAAGTTTTATAATCAAGGAACTAAAAAATGTTATTTAGATTAAATCTTGGTAACTATTAAAATATTTTTTTAAATCTTCTTTAATTAAAATTTTTCTACTAATTTTTTTTCCATTTATTCTTTTTATTGGCTGATTATACTTTATTTGACTACTATATTTTATTTTTACTTTTTTTTTAAAAAATCTTTCAAATTGATATTTTAAAGCTTCTATAAAAACTTTATTAGAAGAACAGTAGCCAGAGGGAAAATATTCAATTTTTTTTGATTTTGATTTTATCATTTTTAAATAATAGTTAGTAAGTTTATCAATATAAATATTATCTCGAATGTAATTTGGATGTGAAACATAAACTTCTTTGTTTTGTAGCCAATTATAAATTAAATAATAATTTAATTTTTTTTCTTCCAAAATTCCCCAAGGGTTTGTAATATATATACACTTATATTTTAAGTTATATTTATTACAATAATTCTTAATTTTATCATAAGTAATTGATTTTGAAATTCCATATTTGTTAACAGCTTTATATTTTTTTGAAATAATTTTTTGAAATATTGTGTTGGACACAATTATTTTGGTTTGTTTGTTAATTTTATTAAATACTTTATTAATATTTGATATGTTTTGTTCTAAAGATTTATTTAATTTAAACTTAGAATCATCATTATAATCTTTAGTTGAAGCGTGATGAAAACAAATAGTGTCAAATTTATTTTTGGAAAGTAATTTTATAAAACTCTTGTCTCCAAATTTTGTTTTCTTTATGAAAATTATATTTTTTTTCTTTTTTAATTCTTTAATTCTTTTAAGTCTTATTGACTTATATTGATTTATTTTTTTAGTTAGTGTGCAGTATATTATATTTTCTTTTTTTTCAGATATTTTTTTTACAAAGTGATAACCTGTAAAAGATGACACACCTAAGAATAATAATTTCATTAAATTTACAGTGATGTAATTAGATTTTCATATTTTGTGAGATTTAAAGAAAAATTAAACCTCTTATCATTTAAGTATTTCATTTTATTTTTTTTTTTTGTTTTCAACAGTAATTTTGATAAAGTATTATAGTCTTTGATTTTAAAAAGTTTTCCATATTTTTTTTTATTTAATATCTCTTTTGGTCCTGTCTTACAATTTGTTGAGATTATAGGTAGACCAAAAGTTAGAGCCTCAATTAAAGCATTAGGTAGTCCCTCATACAAGGAACTAAGAACAAAAACATCAGCTTTTAGATAATAAGGATAGACGTTATTTTTAAAATTTATAATTTTTATTTCATTGTTAAGCTTATTTTCTTTAATAAATTTTATTAAATTTTTATATTCATCTCCCTTTCCAATTAGACAAAATTTAAATTTAATCCTATTCTTTATCAAATTTAGAGCCTTCAAAATAGTTAATTGATCTTTTTGTGGGACTAACCTACCAACGGATAAAATATTTATAATTTTTTTGGAATCAGAAAAAAAATATTCATTAACTTTTTTCTTTGAGTATTTTTTAAGGTCACTTATTTTCTCAATTAAATTGTAAATAACAAATGTTTCTAGATTGAAAAATTTTTTAAATTCTTTTTTAAAATCAACGCTATTTACAATGATTCTATCAGCTCTTCTAAAAAAAAAACCCATAATTTTTCTTTTTATGAAATTGAGGGCATAGTTGTTTGGACTTTGATTTGATCTTATTATTACTTTATAATTAAGTATTTTTGACATTATTATTGCCAATACATTGGATTGAAATGCAACTAACGTAACTTTTTCATAATTAAAATTTTTTAACAATAAATAAATACAAAAAAAACTTTTCATAATTCTACTTTTTTTATTAAAATAATTATTTCTCGGTGAAATAAAATTTACTTTATTTGTAAATTTTTTTTTTTTATCTTTGTTGGCAGTTATTAATGATACTTTATAATTATAAGCTATACCATTGCAAATATTGATTAAGTTTTTTTCTACTCCACCTTCTTCCATAGAGGGGCAAAAAAAAATAATTCTTTTATCAAATTTTTTTAAAAATTTTTTCATATTGTAATATGTGATTTTTAATATTAAATATTTTAAGAGATTGATACATTTTTGAAATTTTACTTTTGTCAGGTTTTTTTAAGTTTTTTACAATAAGTTTTGACATTTTTTTCTTATCTCCAATATTAACCAAATCTCCATACTGGCCATTTTTTAAAATCTCTCTTGGGCCAGATTTACAATTTGTTGAAATAATTGGAATTTTAAACATTCCAGCCTCAACTAAGACATTTCCAAAACCCTCGTAAATAGATGAGAGTACAAAAAGATCTGCTATTTTGTAATAACTATAAACATTTTTATTATTAGAAATTAAAGTGACTCTTTTTTTCAGATTATTTTTTTTAATATATTCTATTATTTCCTTTTTTTCACTGCCATAACCAATAAGAAATAATTTTGCATTTACTGTATTATGAATATCTTTGAAACTTTCTAGTAACATAATGTGATTTTTTTGTTTTTCAAATCTAGCAACGTTAAGAATAATCTTAAAGTTTTTTTTAATAATTTTTTTAGCAGCAAGTTTGAATATATTTTTATCAAAAGCAGGATTGTAAATTGTGGTAACTTTTTTATTGCATAGTTTCTCTAAATCTTTAGCAAGTTCTTTGCTAATAGCTATAATTTTATCTGAAAACCTATATGTAATTTTTATTAAAATTTTTATTATCTTATCTTTTAATTTATTTGAGTAGTCTAATTCTATTGGATTATTGCGCTCTATTAAAATCAATTTAGCTGATTTTATTCCACGTAATGCAATCACAGATATGATATTTGCAAAATGCTGATTAGATATAAAGATAATTTTAGAATATTGATTAAAATCTTTTTTAACAATATTTCTTAATTCAAATATCGAGTATATAGCTCTCTTTCTTTTTATTATGTGAATTTCAATTTTTTTCTTTAAATAAAATTTAATTTTTGGTTTTTCTAATGTTATGAAAGTAATGCTATATTTTTTATCATCTAAGTTATTTATTAATCTAGATAGAGATAAGTCAGCACCACCTATCCTTGAGTATGGGTGAAAAATATATAATTTTATTTTTTTCATAATTTTAACCTTTTAAATAGATATTAATATATTATCTATAATCAATTTATGAAAATATATTACTGGTCACCATTTACGTCTAATGTTGCTACAATAAAGGCTGTTATAAATTCAGCATATGGTCTAAAAAAAATATTTCATTATGATACCTATATAGTTAATTCATTTGGAGAATGGAATAATTATAAAAAAGAAATTAAATCAAAAAAAATAAATTTAATAAATAATTCAAAAAAAACTAATATAAAAAATGTTCAAGGTTTTTGGTTAAGTAGAATTGAATTTATTAAGATATTTATACATTCATTTTTTTTTCTTAAAGGTATTTTAATTAAAAAAAAGCCTAAATATTTAATAATACATTTGATAACCTCTCTTCCTTTGGTTTTATTTTTATTGTTTAGTTTTGATACAAAATTGGTTTTAAGAATATCCGGATTACCAAAATTAAATTTTTTTAGAAAAATGTTATGGAAAATATCAAAAAATAACATTGAGTTTATTACAGTTCCAACTGAAGAAACCTTTAAGAACTTAAAAAAATTAAATATTTTTGACTCATCAAAGATTCATTTTTTACCAGATCCTGTTTTTATAAAAGAACAAATAAATAAAGATTTTAATAAAATGATTAAGAATAAAAACCCTTATATTTTAAATATCGGACGTTTAACAAAGCAAAAAAATCAGATAATTTTAATAAAATCTTTTAAAGAAATATCAAAAAATTATCAGAATCTTGATTTATTTATCTTAGGTGATGGAGAGAAATACCAGGAGTTAATTAATTTAGCAAAAGACCTTAATATAGAAAAAAAAATTAGATTTCTAGGACATGTTAATTCTAGTTATGAATATATAAAAAAATCCCTATGTGTTATTGTGACATCATTATGGGAAGACCCAGGATTTGTAATGATTGAAGCATCAGCATTAAATAAAATTGTTATTACTAGTAATTGCCCTAGTGGTCCAAAAGAATTTTTTAATAATGGAAAAACTGGTTTTTTATTTAAAAATGACAATATAAAAAGTTTAATTAATACTTTTGACAGGTTTATGGTAGAAAAAAAAAATAAAATTAATTTTTATAAAAAAATCAATTATGAAAAATCATTAAAATATTCTGAAATAGAGCATAGTATAAGTTTTAGAAAATTATTTCAAATTTATGAAAAAAGATAAAATAATTATTTCTATTTGTTCAAGAAGCTTTAATAATAATCTACTAATCCTTTTAAATTGTATTTACAAAAATTGGCAGTTTTCAAATTTAAATATTAAAGTTTTAATTATTTTTAATGGCTCAAAAAGAATTCAAAATTTACAAAAAAAATTAATTCAAAAAAGTTTAAAGAAGATTAAATACATAATTGGCTTTGAAAATAGAGTTGGTATTTCATATGTAAGAAATAGAGTCTTAAAAGAACTAAAATCTTTAGATTATGATTATGGGTGTTTTTTAGATGACGATTGCATGATAAAAAAAAATTTCATTGTTAAACATTTTAATTTTATAAAAAAAAATAATTGCCAAATAGTTGGTGGACCTCAATTATATAAATCTAAGAGAGCTTTTTTTAGGGTTTTTGAACGAAATTTTATGAAAAATAGGCATGTTAGCTGGGTCTCAACAAATAATGTCTTTTATTTAAAGAGTGCATTAGATAAAAATTTACACTTTTCTAAAAATGTAACGAAATATGGTTATGGAGAAGATCAGCTATTTTTCTCTAAACTTTCTAATTTTAAAAAAACTATTAGGTGGAATAACAATCCTGTTTTTGAAATTGCTCAAAAGAAAAGAGAAAATATCAAATGGTTTATGGAAAGAAACTACAAATATGGTTTAACTGGTATCTTAATAGACAGAGAGCTTTATGGTTTTATTTCTGCAATCTTTTTAAATATTTTTAAAGCATTATTGAATTTATCTCGGTCTTTCTTATATCTATTGCTAATTCCATTCAAACCAATTGTTAATTTTTATTTTAGTTTTGCTTATTTTTTAAGATTTATAGGAAGAGTAGTTAATATATTTGGATAAAAGTAGGATACATTAAAAAATATGAACCCAACAAATGTTATTTTAAAGTATGTATTATATTTTTTTCCAATTTTTATAATTATTGGTAATGCTGCTATTAATTCTTCAATCATAATAGTTTCTCTTTTATATTTTTTTAATTGCCTTTTAGAAAAAAAAATTCTTTTTCTAGAGACTAAAGAGTTTAAATTTTTTTTGTATTTATATTTATATCTTTTATTAAATTCTTTACTTTCAGAAGATATTAAATCTTCATTAATAAGAATAGTACCTTATTTTAAATTTTTTATTTTTGTTCTTGTATATAGAAATTTTATTGAAACAAAAAAAATAGATTTAAAAAAACTTGGATTAATATGGTTTCTAATAATTATCGGTTTATCTATAGATATAATTTATCAAAGTATTTTTGGTCATAATCTTTTAAATTATACTTCTCCTTCCGAAGTAAGAAATAGTGGTTTATTTATGGATGAACTTGTGGCGGGGGGTTTTTTATTAGCATTTGTTTTTATTATTTATAACCTGTCTATAAAAAACAATAATAATTTAAAATTAATTCTATTTTTTATTTTTTTTATTATTGTAATTTTTTTGACAGGTGAGAGATCTAATTTTTTAAAATATATTTTTATTTTAATTGGAGTTTATTATTTCATCTCCAAGATTAACTTTCTTAATAAAATTTTATCATTATTTACTTTAATTTCTGTAATCATACTTTTGATGAATAGTTTTGGTGATTTTAAAAATAGATATTTTTCTTCTATAAGCTTTTCATCATCAAAAAATTTAAATTATATTAATAGCTATCTTACATCAGAATATGGATCCCATACAATCTCTGCTTTTTATATGTTTAAAGATAATCTATTTTTTGGTGTTGGAAATAAAAATTTTAGAAGAGAATGTTCAAAATATTCAGATAAAGTTATTCAATTTCAAAAAAAAATAGATAGCAAAAATAACAATGGAAATTATGCGTCTGGATGTGCTAATCACCCGCATCAAATTTATAATGAATTATTAAGTGAGCATGGATTAGTTGGATCATTTATAATTTTCTTTTTATTTTATCAACTGATTTTTAAAGATTATTGTAAAAAAAGAAGATCTAAATTGAACTTAGTTTGTTTATTATATCTATTGACTTATTTTATTCCAATTTTGCCATCAGGTAGTTTTTTTTCAACCTTAACATCTACTTTTTTCTGGATTAATTATTTATTTTATATAGTGACTATAAAAAATAGATGATTAATTACTTTCTTAATATTTCAATATTTAATTATTTTCTAGTTTTAGTATTAAATTTATTATTATTTTATGTGATAAATTTTATACTTGTAAAAAAAAATATATTAATTGATCTAAAAAAGACTAGTTCACACAAACAATTAATAAATACTGATTTAGTTCCTGTATCTGGAGGATTAATTTTATTAATAAATTGTATAATATTTAATATTTTTGATAATTTACTAAATCAAGTTCTAGTATTATCTCTTTTCTTGATTGGTTTATTTGCTGATTTTCAAAAATTAGAATCACCTATTAAGCGTTTGATGATGCAAACAATTCTAGTTGTTGTATTGGTTAAAATAAACCAAGTATTTGTTAGATCTATTGGAATTCCTTTTGTAGACATTTATTTAAATCAAGAGCTAATATCAATTTTATTTACTACATTTTGTTTATTAATTTTAATTAATGGTTCAAATTTTATAGATGGGGCAAATTTACAGTGTTCAGGTTACTATTTTGTAGTTTTAACAATACTTATTTATATCAAAAGTAATATTTTATCTAATCATGATTTTGAAATTATAAAAGTTTTGTACTTATACTTGTTTATATTTATTTTATTTAATTTTTTTAACAAATCATATCTAGGAGATGGCGGATCTTATCTATTGTCGTTTATTGTAGGATTTATAGCCATTAAACTCCAAGCTATAACTTATATATCACCTTATTTTATAGTTTTAGTTTTGTGGTATCCGGCGTTTGAAAATTTTTTTTCAATTTTAAGAAAAACAAGATCAACAAATACAAAAGCAGACCAGCCTGATTTATTGCATTTCCATCATTTATTATTTAAATTTTTGAATAATAAATTAATATTGAGTAAAAATATATCATCATGTCTTCCAAGTATAATAATTAATCTATTTAATGGTGTAATCTTTTATATCGGAAGTTATTTTTTATACTCTTCAATTAAATTAATAATATTAATTATGATTTGTGTTACCGTATACGTATCACTGTATTTTTTACTTTTAAGAACAGTTAAGTTAGAAATAAATAATATATAATATGAAAGATATAATAATTTTCATCTTTTCATTTTATTTTTGTTTAATTTCCGTTTTAGCTTATGGAAATTTTTTCCAGAAAATACTTTTTACTAAAAGTAATATTAATCATTCTAATAATATATATACAGGATTTTATGGGTTAATGTTCATAACTTTAGTATCGTTAATCACAAGTTATTTCTTAAAACATAATTTTTATCACAATCTTATTTTACACGGTATAGGCTTTTTCTACTTTTTTTTTCATATAAAAAAAAATAAAATTTTTATTAAAAATATTTTTCTTATATCAATATTTTTGTTTTCAATACTACTAATATCTAAAACACATGATGATTTTTCATATTATCATCTACCATTTACTAAATTTTTAACAGAAAATCATATTATCTTTGGTATGGGACATTTGAATCTTGGGTACAATTTTTTATCTTCATTATTTTTTTTAAACTCAACATTTTATTTGCCATTTATTGAGTTATATTCTTTTCATTTTAGTATTATTTTTTTTTTAATTTTTTTTAATTATTTTTTATTAGAAACAATTCTATTAAAAAATACCAATCTATTTTTAAAATATTTCTATTTACTCACATTCATATTTTTTAATGTTTCATTTAATAGGCTAGCTGAATTTGGAATGGATAAGAGTGGTCAATTATTAATTGTTATATTAATAATTAAATTATTTGAAATAATTATTTTTAATGAAAAAAAAAAACTTGATCAAATACTATTTTTGATACCATTGCTGGGGCTTTGTATTAGTATAAAAACATATTTTTTAACCTATGTTATATTATCATTCTCAATTTTTTTGATCGATAAAAGTTATTTAAAAAATATAAAATTTATTTTATTTTCAAGATCTTTTTTTACATTCTTTGTAATTTTATTAATTACTTTTTCACATCATTTTATTTCAACAGGGTGCTTAATTTCTCCTCTACCATATTTATGTTTTGATGATTATTTCAGTTGGTCAAGATCTATTGATGATGTTAAAGGACTATCAATTTGGTTAGAGCAATGGTCTAAAGCTGGAGCTGGTCCTGATTTTAGAGTTGATGATGAGTTAAAATATATTCAAAATTTCAATTGGGTGCCTCATTGGTTTGAAAAGTATTTTATTGTAAAGTTTTTAGATCAAATTGCGATACTTACTGTGAGTATAATTTTTATACTTTTGTTTCTTAAAAAATTTAGTTTTTCAAATAATAAAATTTTTTTTAAAAGAAAATTATCATTTTTTTATTTTATAATTATTGCTATATTTTACATTTGGTTTACTCAGCATCCAACATTAAGATATGGCGGTTATAGTATTTTTTATCTATTAATAGCATTTCCTATTTCAATTATTTTTTACAAGCTTGATAATAAAAAAGAATATCAAAAAAATATAAAATTTTTGATAATTTTTATATTCATAATTGTTAACATAAAAAACTTTAATAGAATAAATAATGAAATTGAAAGAAATGATATATACAGCTTTAAAAATTTCCCTTTTTTTTCAATAGAAAAAAAAGATTATACCAAAAAAAAATTTAAATCAGGGTTGATTATTTATTCTGCTCATCATTGTTGGGCCACACCAACTCCGTGTGGTAATATAAGTGACTTTAATAATTTAAGTGTAAAAGAGAAAAAAGGATACAATTTTATTCAAATGAAGAAATGAATAAAATTAAAAAGTTATGAATTTTGTTAAGTTAGTTAGATTTTCATTAAATCTATTTGATTATTTTCAACAAAAAAAAATAATCAATTTTTTTAAAAAAAGGTTAATTAGTAAACTGGTCTTATTTGACGTTGGGGCTCATCACGGAGAAACTGTGTCATTGTTTTTCAAAAATTTTCATATTGACAAAATTCATTGTTTTGAAGCAAGTGAAGAAAATTTCCAAATCTTAAGAAATAATATAAAAAAAAAAAATTTTAATAATTTTTGCCAATTAAATAATTATGCTGCTGGAGAAGAAGAAAAAAATTTATTTATTAACCAAACAAAAGAGTCTTCTTCATCATCAATAAATGAATTTAATAAAAATTCAAACTATCTAAAAAAAAAAATGAAAATATTAAACTTTAAGAAAGTTGAGGATTTCTACAAAAAAGAAAAAATTCAAATGATAAGATTAAATGATTACATTAGACAAAAAAAAATTTCCAAAATAGATATTTTAAAAATTGATACGGAAGGATATGAGTTAAGGGTTTTAAAAGGATTGAGTGGGTGTCATAAAATTATCAAATATATATATTTTGAACACCATTATGACGATATGATAAAAAAAAATTATACATTTATCAATATTAATACTATTTTACTAAAATTTGGTTTTAAAAAAGTATATAAATCAAAAATGGCTTTTAGAAAATCATTTGAATATATATATAAAAATATTAATGATTAAATGTTAGATTTAACTCTTATAATTCCTGCTAAATTTGAAAAAGAATCTCTACCCGTTTTTCTTAAAGAGATAAAAAATTTTAAATGTAAAAAGATTGTTATATTAGAAGAAAACGACATTCAAACTATTAATGCAATTCAATCTTTTCAAGATATAAAAATTCATTATCAAGTAAATAAAGGTTATGGTTCAGCAATTGTTGAAGGTGTTAAAATTACAGATACCAAGTTTTTCTGCATTATAAATGCTGATGGATCAATGAACCCTAATTATCTTGAAAAAATGATAACTAAATTAAAAACTTTTAATTTAGATTTTTTATTTGCTAGTCGTTATGAAAACCCAGGTGGAGGTAGTGATGATGACAATTTTATAACTTTATTGGGTAATTATATTTTTACGAAAATTGGCAATATATTCTTTTCACTAAAAATTACTGATATTTTGTACACTTATGTAATGGGTAAAACTATTTCTTTTAATAATATAAAGCTTAATTCAAAAGATTTTACTTTATGTGTTGAATTTCCAATCAAAGCCAAAAAACTTGGTTATGTATTAGGAACAACCCCATCTTATGAGAGAAGTAGAATAGGTGGTAAAAAAAAAGTAAACGCATTTAAAGATGGGCTACTAATTTTGATTAAAATGATTAGGATGTTTTTTTCAAAATGAAAAAAAAAACTGCTTTAATATTTGGTATTACTGGACAAGATGGATCTTATCTTGCTGAATTATTAATTAAAAAAGGATATTTTGTTCATGGCGTTAAAAGAAGATCATCATCATTTAATACTGGAAGAATTGATCATCTTTATCAGGACCCTCATGAAAAAAGAAAAGTGTTTTTTCTGCACTATGGAGATGTAACTGATGCAATTTCAGTTTCAACTATTATAAAAAATGTTAAACCTGATGAAATTTATAATTTAGCAGCACAATCCCACGTTGCTGTTTCTTTTGAAGTACCAGAATATACAGCCAATGCAGATGCAATTGGTGCTCTAAGAATTTTAGAGTCAATAAAATTTCATGGCTTAGAAAAAAAAACAAAATTTTATCAAGCTGGCACTTCAGAAATGTTTGGAAAGGTAAGAGAAACTCCTCAAAATGAAAAAACTGCTTTTTATCCCAGAAGCCCATATGGAGTTGCTAAATTATACGCACACTGGATAACTATCAATTATAGAGAAGCATATAATATATTTGCTTGTAACGGAATTTTGTTTAATCATGAAAGTCCATTAAGAGGTGAAACTTTTGTTACAAAAAAAATAGTAAACGCTTTATGTAAAATAAAAAAGGGATTACAACAAAAACTTTATCTTGGTAATTTAGAAGCAAAAAGAGATTGGGGTCATGCAGAGGATTTTGTTGAAGCCATGTGGAAGATGCTACAAAAAAAAACTCCAACAGATTATGTTATAGCAACTGGAGTACAATATTCAGTTAAAGATTTTACAAACAAGGTTTTAAAGGAGCTTAATGTAAAATTTCAATGGAGGGGCAAAGGAATTAATTCAAAATGCTATGACGATAAAGGTAATTGCATTATTCAATGTGATAAGAAATATTTTAGACCATTAGAGGTAGATACATTACTTGGTGACTCTAAAAAAGCATTTAAAGAGTTAAAATGGAAACCAAAAAAAGATATAAATAAATTAATTAAAGAAATGGTTAATTCAGAATTGAATACAATAACTGAAAATGAATAATTTTAGTTCAAAAATTTATATTGCAGGTCATAAGGGATTAGTTGGAAGTGCAATAATAAGAAAACTTAAAAGGAAAGGTTATAAAAATCTTATTTTTTTAGACAGAAAAAAATTAGATTTAACTAATCAATCGAAAGTATATAGATACTTAAAAAGGAATAAGCCAAAATTTGTATTTATTGCTGCAGCTAAGGTTGGTGGTATTCAATCAAATAATAATTTTAAGGCGGACTATATAAGCCAAAATTTATTAATCCAAACAAATCTAATTTATGGATCATTTTTAGCTGGTGTAAAAAACTTAATATTTTTAGGATCTAGCTGTATTTATCCAAAAAAAAGTAAACAACCAATTAAAGAAAGTTATTTACTTACCGGAAAACTGGAGGAAACAAATGATGCTTATGCTATTGCTAAAATAGCTGGAATAAAAATGTGTGAGAGTTTTAATGAACAATATGATTGTAACTATAAATGTCTAATGCCAACAAATACATTTGGCCCAAATGATAATTATGATGATAATAGTTCACATTTTTTACCAGCTTTAATAAAAAAAATTCAAAAATTGAAAGTAAATAATACCAATAAATTAACTTTATGGGGAAATGGTAAAGCTAAAAGAGAAATAATTCATGTTGATGATGTTGCTGATGCATGTGTTTATTTTATGAAAAAAAAAACCAAACATACACTAATTAACATAGGTACTGGAATAGATTTTACTATTAACTATTATGCAAAATTGATTTCAAAACTTATTTTAAAAAAAAAGATATACATAAAATACGATAGATCAAAACCAAATGGGGTTTCTAGGAAAGTATTGAATATTACTTTAGCTAAAAAATATGGCTGGAAATCTAAAATTAATTTAAAAAGCTCTATAATGATGACTTACAAATCTTATATACGTGAAATCAATATATGAAAAAAGTTATAGTTATAACTGGAGGTGCAGGATTCGTTGGATCGAATCTGATAGAGTTTTTCTTGCAAAAAACTAATTTTAAAATTATTAGTTTAGATAATTATTCAACTGGAAAAAAAAAGAACCATTTAATTAATAAAAGAATAAGATATTTAAATAGTGATACAAAAAATATCTCAGACTCACTTAAAATATATAAAAAAAAAATACATACTATTTTTCATTTTGGTGAGTTTTCTAGAATATATCAAAGCTTTTTAAAAATGAATGAGTGTATTAACTCGAATTCCATAGGATCTCATGCTGTATTTAATTTTTGTCTCACAAATAATATTAAACTTATTTATTCCGCAACATCTGCAAGCATTGGTAATAATGGTTTGGACAAAAATCTTTCACCTTACGCATTTACAAAAGCTAAAAATTTAGAATTATTAGAAAATTTTAAAAGATGGTTTCAATTTAAATATGAAGTTATTTATTTCTATAATGTATATGGACCTAAACAGATAAGTTCTGGGAGTATGGCTACTGTAATTGGGATTTTTGAAAACCAGTTTAAAAAAAAGATCCCATTAACAGTTGTAAGCCCTGGCACACAATCACGAAGATTTACACATATCAACGATACTGTTGAAGCCTGTTATTATGCATGGAAAA
>ERZ807291.2430-NODE-2430-length-28161-cov-7.528001_pt1 | contig 28161 bp, 34 predicted proteins | sample MGYA00521257_ERZ807291 | MGnify/ENA primary metagenome ERZ807291 (study PRJEB31413, sample SAMN03169783) | marine metagenome | biome: Marine; feature: Water; material: Subsurface seawater | place: North Sea | collected 2011-04-28 | depth 1 m m ...
ATCGAACCAGTGACCTCAAGATCTTCAGTCTTGCGCTCTCCCAACTGAGCTATTGTGACAATTAAAACAAGGGGTGATGCGCGAATCGAACGCGCGACCTCTCCCACCCAAAAGGAGAATCATGCCACTAGACCAATCACCCATGCGTCAGCTACAGGGATCGAACCTGTGCGGGAATTTCCCAGTGGATTTCAAGTCCACCGCCTTAACCACTCGGCCAAACTGACAATTTATATAATACAATATAATACAATTTATATAATACTATATTATTTTTTAAGAAATTAAACTTATTTCAAAGTCATAATAGGAAAAAAATAACTTAATTTAAAAATATAAATTAAGTTATTTTTTTTCTTATATGCGATATCTCCGATATTATTTTATCTATATCTTTTCGATTATATTCATTTTTATACAATTTTATAGATCTCATATAATTTTCAAATTCTAATTTTTTATTTATATATCCAATTGTATTTTCATATCTTTCACTTTCCGGTAAATTAGATTGCTCTATTTTATACATTTGAATATCTTTTTCATGTTGTTCTATTAATAATTTATGTAATGACTTATCAACATTTGTTAAGTCAAGATCCATAATACCATTATAACCTTTAATAATATTTCTATCCATTTTTAATTTAATTATAATTTATTACTTTATATATAATAATTTATCAATTTTATTATAATAATAACATAAGTTAAAAAAATTGAAATTTTTTTAACTTAAAATTCTAGTATTTTAGAGTACTTAATACTGCCGATGATAACAAGAGTTTTAATGGACTTAATTCTTGTTTAGGCTATACAAAATCCTAGGGATCTATGTAGGGGTCCTGCTACTATGGTAACATTTATTGGAAAGGAAATGTCAAGTTGCTTTGGCTGCCAGAAGAGAGCAGCGAATGATTTTTTAGATCATTTATGAGGCAACGTTCACGACAAGATACTATAAATTGTATTATACACCATTGTATTTTGGCGCTTTTAAAAGCGCCAATTAAAGCTAGTAAATATATCTAGCCACCTACCGGTGCTTCAAATAGCCAGGAAGACCGAAATTACATTTGTTCAGTTTAAGCATTATTGAATTTATTGATTCGTTTAATTAATTCTTTATTGTGTCTTCATAAGACAATACAGAGCAAATAGGTTAGATAGTGAAATGATAAAAAATAGTCATTTCTGTAAATGTCGTGTTTATCTGTAAACTTCGTGTTTAGCAGTAAAATCGTGTTTATCTCTAGACATAAGAGCTATTAATGTGGAATTCTACTGTGTCAAAATAAATTCTTTGTCCCTTTGGTAGTTTTAATCCAATAGGTTGAATAAATTTATGAGTTTTCCCGTGCTAGGGTAGTAGATCCATAACATAAACCAAAAAATAAACTTTTATTTTTTGGTTTATTTAATTTATTTATTTATCGTCAAATAATGATTTTTCGCCATCAAATCTCCAATGTTCTCCTACTTTTTCTATTCCTTTTGCCATAAGCCATTTGTGAAATTCCTCTTCTTTTTCTGGATTAGCAATCATTTCTATTACTTCGTATATTTTCATTATTTTTAAAAGTTTTTCTTCTTTATTTTCTTTTTTGGAAAACTTTTTAACATTACTAAGTAAGTAAAATAATCTATTATAAAATTCTATCATATTTGTTGGATTATTTCCTTTACGTTTTCTTTCACTTGGCTCCTCCCATTGTGTATAGCCATCGATTATATAGTAATTTTTTTGTGATGCCTCGTCAAATACTGTTTGTATGTTAACAGGTCTTCCATACTCTTGTCCCTTGAATAATACATTTTTTACATATCTTTTATATTTATCCTCAAACTCTTTTATTTGTCCTAAAATCTTGTCAGCCCATTTATTATATATTTTTATATTAGACTTGTAAATGCTATCTTTTTGCTCATCATTACATGGTTGATTTGACCAATCGCCGTTACAGTTTGCATTTATTAATTCATCTAATTCATCAGACCAAACAGGTTTTTAATCTTCACAATTTGATGCACATTCAAAATAATTATATATATCTACTGCCCATTTTTTAGATTCTAAATATGACCCTAAAAATCTACCATTAAATTCAAAGGATTTACCATCATTAGTATATGCTGAAAAGTCAAACATTTCTCCTTCTATTAAATTTCTACACGATGAAGCCCTATCTATATATTCTTTACCAGCAAAGAAATTACAATAACTATCAGTTGTTTTTTTAATTTTAAACTTTTCGTGTTTATTACTCCATATTTATTTTTTTTTAGTGTAAGAAGTTTCACTATTATCCATTTTTATAATTTTTGGCTTTGTGTACTTATTTTCACTTTCACCTTTTGTTTCATCGCCTCCATAAAATATTTAATTTTATATATTTTATAGCTCATATATAATTGCTATAGATGATAATAAGTAATTTAATTTGGATCCAACCTTCTCTTTAATGACTGTATACATTCATTTGTAGCTTCCTTAAAAAAATTATATAATGTTTAAGCAAATAAATAAAATATTTTTCGATATTAATACATTATATAATTTTTTCAGGATAATCGTAAAATCCATATTTAATTCCTAATTTATCTATGTAATATGCAGACAACCATCCTAAGATTACACTACCAATATCTCCTACTATATTTATTGAAGAGTCCGCTTTTGGTTTACTACCAGGCCAATATGGAATAGTATTAATAATGTTCATTCCAAAATCTGAATTTTCTAAAAGTTCAAATATTATATTTAATATTATCCAATTATTTAAAGAAATACTCCAAAAATAACCAACAATACCCGCTGCAAAATGCAAATAAGTAAATTGATCTATAAGATACTTACCCATATTATATATATTATATAATATAATATAATATAATATAATTATTTTTATAGATTTTTATTTTTATTAAAGAAGTACCTGTTAAAATTCTTTATTATTCAATGTGTATTAAATATATAATTTCTAATAATATATAATGAAATATAAAATTTATTATATATTATCAGGAGGAGCTAGAGAGCCATCAGATATAGATTCATATTCTGAAACTACAAATACCCAAAGTACAAATACTCAAAGTACAGTACCTGAAGAATATATTGATTTACCAATTGCTCACAGTATTTATGAATTTAAATCGTCTTTAGCACTAGTTTTAAAAGGTATTGAACAAAATTCAAAAAATTTAAAAAATTCAGTAAATGGAGCATATTATAAAAATGACGAAACTAAAACTAAAAGATTTAAAACTAGTAATACCACACAACATTTTTTATTAATTAATGATAGATATAATACAAAATTTAATGGTTTATTTATGAATCCAAAATATGTTATAACATCTATTGACAGATTAATTGGTGGATATAAAAGTCATATCAAAAAAATATTTAATAATATTAAATATCATATAAATCAATGTTATATGGCATGTATTGAAGATAGTAATAATATTTATGTTTTAGATTCTGATAATGAAGTTAGAAAAATAAAAAATAGTTTATTATTTAAAAAATTTGAATCATATAGAAGAATTATTTTAGAAAAAAATGAAAGTAATATCCAAAACTTTTTATTAGATAATCTTAGTAAAGATGAAGACAAACAAATTTATATACATAATTATTTAATTCTACTAAATCTAGAAATTAAAATAAATGATACTGTATCTGATATATTACGTGACTTATCTGTAAAATATAAAATTCATTTTAGTAGAAAAAAATTATATCCATACATAAATTTACTAAAATTAAAAAATTTAGATAAAAAATATAAAAAAAAATTAATTCAATTAGAAACTGAATTAAATAAAATAAAAACAGAAGATGGTAAGTCAATATTAGATATAAATAATTTTTTAAGTGAAATGAAAAGTCAATCAGGCAGTACAGGAAATCAAGTAGGTAATGATTTTGAAAAATTAATTGAAACTGACGCTAATTTACAACATAAAATAATTATTTCATCTGCAAAATTAGAGAAAGGTACTTATACTACATATTTTACTTATACCCATGGAAGTTCTGATATTGATATGACAGTAGTCAAAAATTAATATAATCTCATCATGTTAAATCAGTAATATGCGAATCATAATCTTTAGATTCATAATTTCTTTTTGAAAATCCAATATAGGACATGGGACATGAAAGTAGTAAAGTGGTTATAAAAAATATAAATTGTTTTGATTATACATTTAATGAATCATAATTCTATATCTTCAAAATCGTCACATGTAATATCACTTATCTCATCATAACTAATAAAATATGGTCTATCACTCGGTGGACACTGGGCAACAGTTGAATTAATCTCTTCATTATCATATTTTTTTATTACCCTAAAAAAATATAGCATTTCACTAAATTTTTTACATAAATACATAAAAATATAACATAAATTATTTTTTTATGTGCTTAAAAATCATCATAATTTATTACTAATTCTTCACCTTTTTTTATTTTTCTTAATGTTTTAAAAATAATCATTGAACATTTATTATCAGATTCAAATCCTACATTTGGTTTTGTTGACATATTCATATAAAAACTAATATCATTTGCATTTAATCCTTTATATGGAATACCATATACTCCATCTTCATTGTGATAAAAGTCATTCACCATCTTTTTTACTTCTGAAGGAAATGATTTTACTTCCTCCTCACTAACATTTATTACCTTTGATTTTATACATTGATCTCCTGTTAATTTAAATGGATTTATATCTTTAGGTATATCTTTTATTGCGAAAACACCTACTCCATGTTTTTTTGATGGCTTAATTCTACAATAAACATCTTCTTTTAGGTTTTTTATTAAAGCTTTCTTCATATATATACTAAAAGGAATAATTTTATAATAAAATAATGGAACATTACAATTTATTAAATCATAATTATAATTACTATGAATATTATTTTTGGTTTTTTGGATTAATAAATAATATTACTTTTATTTTACTAATGTCCGCATCTGAAAGTTTAATGCCTAATCAAATTGGTATTATAGGATTTTGTGCTATACTACCTGGATTACTTCTAAAATTATCTATTCCTTATTGGATAAACTATGATATATGCAATTATAAAAATAGGGTTTTATTCTTAACAGGTATTTATATTACAGGATATCTTATGATCTCACTAATTGATAATATTTATTTTAAGTTAACTGGAATTATATTATCAAGTATCGCAAGCGCTATATGTGAAACAACATTTATACCAATTGCAAGTATGATTTCTAATAAAGCAATATCATATTGGAGTTCCGGAAGTGGATTTGCTGGACCAATCGCTGCTGGATATTATATATTAATGACATCAATTTTAAATATCAGTACTAATACTACTATTTTAGCTTTAATTTGGATACCATTTGTTATTTTAGGTTTATTTTATAAATTACGATTTAGACAAAATATAGAATATCTAGATTATAGAAATGTATCTGAAATAGAACTACAATCTTGGACTACAAATTATATAATTCCATTATTTTTAGTTTATTTATTTGAGTATTTTATTAATTTAGCATTATTACCTAGAATAACAAATTTTAATGGAAATATAATTGATATTAAGAAATACTATCCTATTTATAATATTATATATCAATTTGGTGTTTTAATATCAAGATCAATTAAATTAATTTTTTCATCTATTAATATTAATAAATTGTATATATTTCCATTACTTCAATTTATAAATTTAGTATTATTTATATTTATTTGTATTTATAAATTTATTCCATCTATTGAAATTATTTATGGTATTATATTTTATGAAGGACTAATCGGTGGTACGGGATATTTATTCACATTTAATAAAATTAAAAATATGGTACCAGATGATAAAAAAGAATTATGTTCATCTATAACTACAATCGGCGATGTTTCAGGTCAAACATTAGCAGCATTTTTAACTATTTTAATTGATAAGTTATTATAAGTTATTTTATAAATAAAAAATATCTTATATGCATGGATTGGTCAAACGGTAAATGGGTTTTCATCCCAATTTATCTCGTAGTAATCTTGCGATTCATCCTCATCATCATCACCATCATCATCCTGTGAAATAGAATTGATAAACTTCTCGATTTGTCCATTTGTTACAGACGATGATCTTCTGAGTGAAACAGGGCTAAGAATAATTTCATCTTCATTTAATTCTTTATCCTTTGAAATAGAAAGAAGAATGTAAAAGACTCTTTGTAGATCAACTCTATCGTTATCAAAAATTGATCCAGTTTTGTCCATCTCAAGTATGTTATCCATAACAGAATCAGAATAATTATATACAATCTTCTCCAATTTTTTATGCAATGCAGGAACAATTCTTAGATACCATCTAGTGGAATCTTTCTTCATTTCTCCAAGTAACTCCATAATAAGACCCTTTGTCTTTTCTTTTCTTACCAAGTTATATGATGTAGGCTTATAGTAAGGTAATGTAACTACAGCATAAGACCAATATTCTGGTTCTTTGGTCTTGGCTATATAGTAGCCACATCTGTCATTTTTAAAAGCTAGTAAAGTTATACGAGCTGACATCTTGGTAGTGATTATCTTTTATACTATAACTTACTGATAAAATATATTTCAATTTTTTGGTTTATTTATATAAATGAATTAAATATTCTCGTTCTTACATCATACTTATTCTGGTGGTTTATTTCCAAACATAATCATTAGTTCGTCATATGATACGTCTGGCGTATTCTTTTCTGAATCATTCAACCAAGTACTTATTTGGGGTTTTGGTTTCGTTGGTTTTGGAGCAAAAATTGTAGTATTTGATCTGGTAATTGAAGAAGTAGGTAGCCACAAATCATTATCTCTCAACGTTTCATCAGAATCTATATCTGATAAAATTTTGAATATCTCCTCCAAGTTCACTTTAGGATTATCAAAAATAGTTCCAGTACCTTCAGAAACGTCCTTTTTAAGGACGAATTCAAAAATATCAGTAGAATATCTAGGTACATTTCTCTTCAACTTATTGTGAAGACATTGTAATGTTCTTGTCGCCCAAATGCTTTCAGCCATAAGCTTCGTCAATAAGCTCATCGTTTTTGCTTTTAACATACCTCTATTTTGATAACATTTATCATTTAGAGGTAAAACATATGGAGATAAATGACGATAATCTGGTTTTTTCCGTTCAGTTCTAAATACATAATAGCCATAATCACATGTCAAATTGTGTAATTGTACTATCATCTTGACTTCATTGATAAAATTTATATAATAAGTTAATGCAAATATATTTTCAATTTTTTTACTTTAATAAATTAAAAAATATATATTAGTTACCAACCAAGATACAACAATTCATCTTTAGATAATTTATCATAAATATTTTTCATATTATCTTTAAGCAAGAACAGTGTATTGAATCTTTCATTCCTTTTTTCATATTCTGTTTTTACTAAATTTTCATTAAAAGAAAAGTAATCTGGAAATTCAATTTTATTACTTTTATCTTTTAAAAAGTTATCAAACGTATTTAAAAGTACTTTACGATATCTATTATCAATTTCCTTTTCGTAATAGTCAGGATGTAGACCTAATTTAATCATTGCTTGATTGAAACTTTCATCCAGATTATTACCGAAAATCTCATCACGAGCAAGATATGCCTTTACAATTTGTTCATGCGTAGGACTTTTAGATTCTAAAAATGTCTTAACAGCGGGTTGTTCTTCTATTAAATCAGCCATTTTTTGTATTATTAAATTTAAAAGTTTAATAATTTTAAACTTCAATTTTTATATATATGATATGTATATATGAGTAGATATGCTATTAGAGCAGGATTGAAACAATCTGGTGATGTATTTGTAAATAGTTATGGAAGTTATGCAGATAAATACAGTTTAGTCAGACCGAATGGTAATCAAGTCACTTCTGTATTTTTTTGGGTATTAATTGGGGCATTTATAATTGGATCATTATTTGCATTTATAAATAGTAAAATTCCAGAAGATAAAAAAAAGAAAAATACTTCATTAAATTACTTGAGTTTGTTTTTATTAGGAGTTTTAGGTATTACAGTTGGAACATGTGGACTTAGTGTAATTTATTTATTTTTCTATTGGATTGTTTATAAAGTACAATATTTTAAATGGTTTGCAAGTTTACCAAATGACGCAAGAATAGCTCATGCAGCAATGAAAGCAACAAAAAGTTTAATTTCTAAAAAATAATTCATTATATATAAATATATCAAGATAATAACACTTTTTTTAAATAATAAAATCCGTCATTCTATTTATTTTAATTAAATTATTTATGTTAAAATTATAATTTTATTGATGTTTCTTATTACCTTTTGCAGGAATTTGTTGACTCTTTGTGCCAGTACGTCATGGTTTGATATATTTTTTTGCTCCATATTCTGTCTGTTTTCTATATTTCTTTATTTTGTCATTTTTACCTTGGTAATTCTTAGATTTTGTTGTGGTATCTTCTTCTAAGAAATCAGCCATTGTCATTTCTGATATAGGTTTATTGTAGTTTTCCATTTTTATTATCTATTCATTATATGCTAAATATGTAAATTTCAATATTTAATTATAAATTAATTAATAGGTTCTTACCATTATTTTCAATCTGTAAACTACCTATTTTTTTTTTAAAAGAATCGTAGTTATAATTAGGCATATACTTTTTCTTCCGCCAAATAAAATATAATTTACCATTTATAAGTTCATTGATTGAATTATTAATATCTGATTCCTCAATTATTTTTCTAGAAGCATTAACTATTTTATCAATTATTATTTCTTTAACAAAAATAAATTTAGTATCTTCAATAAATGTAAAATATCCATTTATTGAATGTATTTGTATATTATTGTTGTAATTTTTCATTAAATTATTTAGACTTGTAGATTTTACATTCCGTATATTTAGCTTTTCAAATATATTTCTCATCACTTGTCTAAATATTAGTCCCTCTTTTAATATTTCAGTTTTTGGTATTATAAACCCAAATTTACCTAATATTACTGAGTTTATAATTGGATCAATCATATATTTATTCATTAAGTAACCTAACTCATCACTTTCTTTTCCTAATTTTACAAGACTATTCATAAAACTATCAGAATAACAATCTTCACATTTTGGAAATATCTGTTTACGCATTTTCCCTCTGCAACTCCAATCAGGTGTTGTATCTAGAAAATATGGTACCTGATAATCTTCTGATATTTTGTAAATTATATCTTTTCTGAAATCTAACATAGGTCTAAAAACTGTCACTCCCATTATTGTATTTTCTTTTTTGAAAACACTCAAATCTGTAATATCTTTACGCCCTCTCATTATATTATTAAATACATTTTCACTTAGATCATCCTGATGGTGTCCAAGAAATACTCCTTCACATTTATATTCATTCATTAATTCTTTGTAATAATCATAACGAATCGATCTAGTTTCTTCCTCATAATTATTACGATTAATTTCACCTCTTCTAATATGATCTATATTTTTAACTTTTAGATTGATATTATTAATTTTGCACCAATCAATTAGAAAATCACGTTCATCACAACTTTCACTTCTATTATTATAATTAATATGGCAACAATAAAGGTTTATTCCTTGAAAGTGTTTAATGATAAATGCCAATACCATCGAATCGACACCACCACTTAATGAAATTAATACATTTTTTATTTCATTAAATGAAATAAATTCTTTAATAGCTAAACTGAATTTTTCATTATTGATATTACTTATATCTACATTTTTTGGAATGAATTCCAATATCGTTTTATATTTATGATAATCCATTTTTATAAGTAGTAATTTATTGATAAATATAAATTTATTCAATTTATTCTTTTTTAATTGTAATATATTTTATAACACCATCTAAATATTCATCACAATTATATCCACTAGCGATTAATTCATCAATTAATCGCGGTGTCCATTCAGGAAACAGTATTTTACCAAATCGAATAATTCCACCCAGTTTTACAATTTTTAATAATTTAATCATTAATAATTTTAATTTCTCAAAATTTTCGTCGGTATAATCTTTTTGATAATCATACCAAAGTCCGCCACAATCTGGTAAAACAACTATATCAAATTTATTTTCGTTAAAATCAATAAATGATTCACTAAAGCCATCACCTTGTTTTGATCCACCAGGTAATACATCGATTGTATCTACTTTTATATCTTCTTTATTTATGGATTGTTCTATTAACATAGCTTCAAATGTTGATCTTTGCCAATGATTTGAGTCTTCTTTTGTAAAATCTACAATTCGAGGATGACAATAAATTAACATACGTGGTTTTGTATTTGTATCTTGTTCTTCCAGAGTTAGTAATATATCTATAAAATGTTTACTTGTTTCCCAGTCTGTAAATATTTCACCATTTATTATTGGCCTATATTGGTCCCACGGCCATCCGTCTGGTAATTCAATCTTAAATTTTTTTTTTGACTCTTTATTTTTGAGAATTAAAGTATTTATTTGATTAAATTCAATTATATATTTATATTCTAATAAAGATATTTCTTTATTGATTTTTTTTATAAGGGGGGGGGAAAGAGCAGATCCACCAATAGAATATTTAATTCTATATATCATATATAGTTAAAAAATATAAAAATAATAAGCTATTAAGTTTATTATTTTTACCTAACACATTCATCAACTAATTGAATTTCTTTATTTTTTATAAGAATCTTATTATTGTATAGCATTAATTTTACTTCTTCTTTGATTTTATTAATAACAATATCATTTTCCTTTTTTTCTAAATATCTCTCAAATTTTTTCATAATTGAAGGATATTTCTTACCAGTTTCCAACCAATTTTCTACTCTTTCTTCAATCATACCCTGTTTATCATTTATCATATCATCTATTATTTCCTCTCTATTTTTAGTATCCCATTTAGTTCCATCATATATCATAATATATCCATTTTTTAAATTAGATATATAAATATTATGATTTTCCGGCTTATCTGGATCTAAATGTATCATTTTTATTAAATGAGGTACACACATATTACTATGATTCATACATTTTAATATATCTTTATCAGTAATATTACTAATATCAGTATCCTTATAAGCAAGCAATTTTATATTATTCTGAATATTATTAGTTATTGTACTATTATTTATTCCAGCTTTTTTTATTAATTCATCTATTTGCTTATCACGTTTTTCTAATTGTTTTTTTAAGTCATCATTTTGTTTATTTAAGTCATCATTTTGTTTATTTAACAATGCAACTAATTCATTCATAGATTTTTTCACTTCTTCATCCTTTTTTTTCTCTTTACATGTCTTCAAATGTCTATTTAAACTATCTATCCTTGAGTATATTTTATCACAATATTTACATTTAATATTTGTGGATTGTTGTGAAATTATGTGGTCATTTGTGGAAATATTGTGATTTTTTACTGACTTTTGACTGACATTCACAGAACTTTTACCTAAATTTATACTTTCTAAATATTCATCACAATTATATCCATTTTCAATATATTGTTTAAATTTATTTAAATCAATATCATATTTTTTTAGTCCACATATGTTCTTTCTTGATAAGTGACGAATAATAATGGTCTTAATATGGGTTTCATAACCACATCTATAACATGTATAATTAACCATAATATTATGTATATTATATATGTTTTTAAATATATTTTGAATATTTTTTGTATATTTTGTATATTTTTTGTATAAATTGTATATACGAAATATACGTTTTTTTATAATAGATGATTATATAGATCATTAAACAATATACAAAATATACGTTTTTAGACCTTTTTGTATATACACAAAATTTATTAAATATTTCAAAAGGGGGGGGGGGAATCAAATTTTAAAAAAAAGTATCTCAGTTTTTTTTAAAATAAGTTTTTGAATATTTAAAAACTGTTATTTTTTTAGATGACAAAAATAATATACGTTTTTTATAATATTATGATATAAATTAAGATAATAAAATAATATAAAATATGTATAATTCAGACGTTAATATAATTAAATTAAATAATTTATATATTTTTATAGGTAGGCTATATAAGAAATAAAACGCACTATATATAATGGGAGTTTTTGCTAGTAAAGTGGAATTAGTTGAGCGTATAAATTATCATATTTGTTATGAATGTGCAGAGTGTATACATGAATATGAATATGCTGAATGTTTTAATTGTAGAATAATTTTACATTTAAAATGTGTTAGGAATGATAATATATGCAGGTGCTGTAATAAAACCAAAATTTTATATATGATGAGATATAAATAATTATTTATTTTTTGGAATATATTTAATAGGGTATTTTTGTGGTTGGTCGTCTAAATTTTTAGCACAGTTATATTTTGATATTTGGCAAGTACCAGGTCTTTTTGATTTATTACTACATTTAAAAGGAGCAATATCAGGACAGAACATGGGTTTAGTTATTCGTTGTTTTTCCGGCATTTTATAGTGGTCAGAATACGGTATAAATTCAGTTGAGTCAGAATTAGAACCTCCTAATTGTTGAATGTTTAAACAATAAATTAATGGTTTAAGATTGTTCATTTATATTTATATAATAGATATAAATAAATTTAATCCCAATGTAATCTATCTTTATCGAACCCAGTAGTTTGTTTTGGGCAAACTTTACATGGTTTGATATTTTTACAAACAGGTTTTCTTTCAGCAGGTAAATTCCAAAAATCAGTATGCATATAAGCGTAACCATATTTAAATGGTGGTTTTTTATATTCTTTTTGATATTGAATAATATCTTTTTTATTTTCATCTTCTGGATTCAATTCTAAAGATGCTAAATTAGAACTATTAGATGTATCAATTGCTTGGATTTCTTCATTTTTAGTGTTATCTGTAGTATCTTCTTCAGATTTTGCAGGTGCTAAAGATGTATCATCTTCTGAAATTCCTGTTGGTTCACCTACTTCTTCTGTTTTACCCAATGAGCCAACAATATCTTCTAGGTCATTAGTTTTTGATGGTTTAGTTTCACTTATAGGATCAGTATTGTCAGTATCTTCGGGAGATAATCTACTAAATTTACCACGTCCATCATTAGATTCCCCTAATGCATCAGCATACATTCGTTCATTAGGATTAGGTGCATAACCTTCTAAAATAGGATTTTTATTTGTTTCAATAAATTCATAAATTAAATTAAATGAAATAATTAAAATAATAATTAATAGTAAATCAACTAAACATACTTTTTTTTCAGGAATAAATGATAATAACACATAAATTGTCATTGCATAAACTAAATATTTTAAGGCATTAATCATATATAATATAAATAAATTAATTTAAATTTTATTATATAGTTTTTAAAAAATGCGTATATTATTTAAATATTTTATATATTGTATAGTAAGGGGATATAGCTCAATTGGTAGAGCATTTGCTATGCTTGCAAAAGGTAATTGGTTCGATTCCAGTTGTCTCCATAAAGAAATACGTTTATAGTTCTTAGAGCTTCAATAAATACAATAAAGTTATTTTATAGATAATTTATCTATAAAATAATTACTTATTTAATTTTTCTTTTTAAAAATCTTATTTTTAAACCATTTCCAACAACTATTATTAATTTTGTCATCAAAGTTATCAGGTCTTTCTTGTATTAATTCAATAGTAAGAGATATATTATCTTTTGAAATAGAATACATTGTATCATCATCATTATATTTAAATGTAAATATACAAATATCATCAGAACTATAAAATTCATTATTCCAATAAAATAAATCATATCGATTATTAAACATAAGATAATCATCATATGCACATAATGTCAAGCCATGATTAATTCCTTGTGTAATAACTTTGTAATATCCTTCTTTTAATTTATCACATTGTTTTAATTCTGGTTCTGGATGTTTTTCAGAATTTTCTTCATTAGAATGAATATCATAAGATTCTGATTCTGATTCAGATAACATAGCTGTATCCATATCTATTGTTGTCCAACATTCCCAATGTGAATTCCAATCTTTATATTTGTAATAACAGTAGCCTTCATCACCCCAATATTTTCCCCAACTATTTCTAATGATAAAATGTTTTTTTTTATCATTATATCCTACAACAGCCATAGCATGACCACCATTCATTTTTTCATCATTATTTTGGATCCACATTTGATCTGTATAATTGTATACTGGGAATGCAATTAGACATGCTCCATTTTGTACTAATGATGATTTTAAGTCATTTAAATTGTCAATACGTGCATAATTTTTAATTTTATGATCTAACGATCTAACTTTCAAGTGAGCGGGTATATCTTCTATTTTTTCAATAGTTCCATATGGATATTCAGATTCTTTACAAATTCCAATATTTTTAAGAATTCTCATAACATCTCTACCAGTCATGCCATAATCTTCATTTAGATCATCACCATCTTGTTGACCATTATTCCAATAATCTCTATTATTGTAAAAAAATTGTGGAGATAAATGTTCATTTAGACCAAAATCAGATTTTTCTTGTAATTCTTTCATACAAGCTGCTGATTGTGCATAACAGGTACCTTGTGATCCTTGATTTCTTACAGGTTGTAATTGATTTCTATAATCAATAGAGGAAGGTAAATTATTTTTGTTTTTATTTTGGTAAATCCAATCTCTTTTATCTTCAGATGATTTACAAGCATTTAATATATAACTCATTTATTATAAATTGATATAATTTATATTTTCTGGATTAAATAGTAAAAAATTGAAAAAAAAAATGCTAATAAATCACATCAGAAATAATATTTTATCCTGCGATCGAAGTAAAAGTAGATCGCAACTCAGCTCTCAACTCTCAGCTCTCAGCTCTCAGCTCTCAACTCACACTCAACTGTTAAAAGAATGGATTTTAATTCTCTTCTTCACCCCCCTCCTGGCTACTATATAAATCCCTCAGGGATTGGCTTTATCTCCATTCCTCCAGGATATGTAGCAGTTTCCAATGGAATGCGCATTGTTCGTGCCAATCCCACAGGGGATAGTTCACCACCTATTGATCATAGGAATATTGGATTGCAGCCTGCAAGGCCTGGGTCAAATCCCAGGATTACCCAAGTGACTTCTGAATCTGGTGGTGACGTGATCCTCATGTATACAAATGCAAGGGGGGGAACCAGAACTAGACAAATGTCAAAAAGACAATGTTTGGATGGGTTAAAAGCTATGGAAGAATGGAAATGCTTTCTTACCGATCACCATGGTAGTTTTAAGGCTGTATATGACGGTCGCCTTTTAGAGCTCCAAGTAGGCGATCATAAAGATAGGTATCTGAAGCTAAAGAATTTTCTTCTTGATCTTTAACTTATTGGGTGAGATTGTGGTCCCCAGATTTTTTAATATAAATTTTTATATTTTTAATATTAATATTATTTTTTTGTTTTATATTTTATGAATAGATATATATTAGAAAAAATTAAGAATGATACAATAAAAGATAAAATAAATATAGTGGGTATTCATGGTCCGCAAGGAATAGGTAAAACAACATTAAATAATTTTTTATATAATGAATTATCAAAAGATTATAGTGTTATAGTTTTATCATTAGATGATTATTATTTGCCTTATAAAGAAATGAATAATTTTTTAGAAAGTTGCAATGATGTATTATATAAATTTAGAGGATTAGCAGGAACACATGATTTAAAATTATTATTTAATACTTTAATAAATCTAAAAAATAATAAAAAAACGTTAATACCAAAATATGATAAAAGTTTATATAATGGATTTGGTGATAGGAGTGGTTATATTGAAAGTAATAAAAAAGTAGATATCATAATTCTAGAAGGGTGGATGTTAGGTTATAAAGTAATAAAAAACAAGTTAAAATCGGAGTTAAGTATATTTAATGATAATTTGCAAAAATATGATGAAATCCAAAAATTAATAAATATTTGGATTATATTAGAAACAGATGATTTAAATAATATATTTGAATGGCGATTAAATGCAGAGCCAAATGGTGGGATGAATTTAGATACATTTAAAAAATTTATGGAGCCATATTTTGTAATTTATAAAAATTATTGTATAGATGGTGATAAAATAATAGTAAATAAAAATAGAGAAATAGTAAAATGTTGAAATTCTAAATATTTAAAACTTTATTATTTAGAATAAAAATGTTAAAAATAATAATATTTATAGTATTACCTTTAATAATATTAGGTTTTAACAATGTACTAAGACCAGTAGAAGATTTAAAATATAAGCAAGGATATGATCAAAGGAATATTATTGAGTTAGAGAATATTACTTTAATTAAATTAAATTTTCATAGAAAAGATTTATTAGATAAATTAGAGTCGAATGAGAAGTCATTAAATGAGAAGTTATTGTGGATAAGTCAACCGATATATAATGATATATTACCATTTATAAATCAAGTACATGGTATAAATTTGTTAGGTGGTGGTTTATTAGATGATTATAATTTTGAAATAGATTAAAGTTTTAATTCTAAAAATTTATTATATACCATACTATTATATTCAGGCCATTTCTTTGATTTTGTTAAATCATATAATGGTAGCCATCTAACAATATGATTTTCAACTGTATTAATAAATCCTTGATATTCTTTTGTATAATATGTGATAACTTCATAATCGATATCAATATCTTTATGTAAAAAAGTTAAATTATATATATCTAATCCAGTTTCTTCCTTAATTTCTCTAATAGCTGCTTGTTGAAATGTTTCATTCATTTCAACTTTACCTCCTGGTAAATTAAAATCAGTATGATCTTCTTTAAGACTAACTGATAAAAAGTTATTGTTTGTTTCATTAATAATTAATACACAAACAGCTGTATTCATATATTTATAAACTATATATAAATATATGCTTAAATTGCTTTGAGTGATACTTGTTGTAGTTGTTCTTTTATATTTTGTAAAGTGAGTACTTTACCATCAACACATTTAATAATTCTGTCAAATAATGATGTATAAAAATGATTTTCGTCAATATTTCGTGGTAAATAAATATAGATATATTGAGAGGAGTCATTTTCAGACTGTCTTAGTAGTGTATAGAATCTTTGCATTGCTTCTATATAATTTTTTTCAATAGATAATGAGTAGTAATTTTTAAAGGATTTATTGGTAAATCTATTACCAAATTCAATTAGAGAGGAGTTTTTAAAATCTAAATATTCAATTAATTCATTTGTTTGTATTAATCGTATATCTTTATTAATTGAATAATGTTTAATGGTTGATCCTGGTACATTTTTATCTAACTTATATTTAAAATCAAAATCTTGATAAATAGAACATAACATACTAGGAGTTATAAATCCTGGTCTTAATATATTTATAATTTTATCTTCAAAGTCTATTTCGACAATAGTTGATTCAATTCCAATAACTGTGTCGTTATAAATATCGTCTAAAACTAGGAAGTTTTTATCTTGAAAATCATCCAATATATGTTGAGTACATGTAGGGCTAGCATGACAATATAGATTAGCACTAGGTGCACAAATAGGAATATTAACTTTTTTAAGAAATTGTAAAGCGGTTTCATTGGAAGGAATACGAATACAAACTTTGTTAGAATCTCCAGATATATAATGAGGAACTTTTTCAGATTTTGGTATGAGAAAACTAATTGGTCCTGGGCTTAATTTTTCCATAATATCTTTTAAAAAATTTAATTTAGAACCTTCTAAAGTTGTTAATTCTTTTACTTGTTCAAAACTATGTAAATGAACAATAAGAGGTTTTGATTTTGGTCTTTTTTTATAATCATAAATTTTATTTACAGCGATTTCATTAAAAATATCAGCGCCCATTCCATAAACAGTTTCAGTAGGGAATACAATAATATTACCTTCCTTGATTGAGTTAACACACTCGTCTATATTTTTTGTCAATCTAACCATATTATTAATTATAAGTGTATTATTTTTAAATATATAAAACGTATAATTTAGTGAATATAAATCAATTTTAGATTAATTTTTATTAAAGTAAATCTAAATATAAAGTGAAAAAGTGAAAAAGTGAAAAATATATTTGAGACAAGTATGTTTTAAATAGGGAAAGATACTTAAATACTAGTTAATTATAAATATAAAAAATGGTATATAGTTTTAGAAAAAGACAAGGACCCAAAACAGATGATAATGAAGATAATAAACGTAGAAAAGTAGATAATGATAATGAAAGTGATGATTCAGAATATAACCCAGAAGAAAATGGAACTCCGTCATCAAATGATGATTCATCAGATAAGGATTCATCAGATAAGGATTCAGATGAGGAGTCATTAGATGATGATAATGAGAGTATTAATTCTGATTTAATTGATATAAATGATAATTGTGATGATGAGAATGTTACTTCTCATAATTTAGATTTATTAAATGAAGATAGTTTAAAAAGAAGATTAACGAAGTCTATATTATTACAGATTCAAAATGATTTAAGTAATGTAAGAAAAGTAAATATTAATTCATATTTGAATGAATTAGAACAGAAAATTAATGATTCAGAATTTTCAAAAAATGAGGAACATAAAAATAACATTATTTCATTATCTGCTGTAGAGTTATCAAATTCAATTCTTAGAAATTTGATAAGTGAGATTAGATTTGAGTATAAATATAATAAAAAATTAGATTTGAAGAAATATGTTAATAACAAGTTAGAAATATTAAATGAATTGGATGAGTTAGATGCGGATAATAAATTAAATAATCTTCCTCCGTCGAGAGGAAATGGTTCAAATATTATATTTCAATTAATGATAGATCCAATGAAATATTTAAATAAAAATCAAGGTAATCAATTTGGAGATTTTTTGAATGATTATGAGGATGAAGAGGATGAAGATGATGATGAGGAGGAGTATGAAGAGCCGAAAGATAAGTTAGATAAAGAATTTCATAAATTTTTAACAAATGGTGTATTAACACCAAAGGATGAGATGAAATATTTTAAGAGTTTAAAAGAGGATGAGAAGAAGAAATATTTAGAGACAATAGATGAAATTAAGAATAATTATAAAGTGGATAAACCGAATATGTTAAAAATAATTGAGAGTAAGACAACTTTTACAAATAAATCAGTAATTTTAAATAAATTACAAAATTTCGAGTCATTGCCACCATATAGTGGTGAATACTTTAAATTAAAGAATTGGGTAGATGGGATTAATAAAATACCTTTTGGAGTATTTAAGGAGACTCCTGTTTCATTAAGTTCATCCAAAAGAGAGATTAAAGATTATCTAAAATCAGTAAAATCTCATATGGATGATGCAGTATATGGTCATGATAATGCTAAAAAACAAATTTTGCAAGTAATAGCACAAACAATTTCAAATCCTCAAGAAGGAGGAACAATTATTGCGGTACAGGGTCCTCCAGGTGTAGGTAAAACACAATTAATTCAGGATGGTATTTCAAAAGCATTAGGTAGACCATTTGAATTTATAGCACTAGGTGGTGCGACCGATTCTGCATATTTAGAAGGTTTTGATTATACATATGAAGGGTCAAGATGGGGTAAAATTACAGATTGTTTAATGCAAGCGAAATGTATGAATCCTGTTATATTTTTTGATGAGTTAGATAAAGTAAGTGAAACTGCGAAAGGAGAAGAGATTATAAATATTTTAATGCATTTAACAGATACAACTCAAAATAGTCATTTTAATGATAAATTTTATCAAGGAATTGACTTTGATTTATCGAAGGCGATATTTATATTTTCATTTAATGAGGAGTGGAAAATAAATAAGATTTTAAAAGATAGAATGTATATAATTAGAACGGATGGGTTTGAATTAAATGAAAAGATGAAAATTAGTAAAAAATATTTACTTCCAAAAATTATTAATTCAGTTGGTTATGAGAATGGTAAGATAGATTTTCCAGATGAGATAATTAAATTTATTATTGAGAATTATACATTTGAGGGAGGAGTACGTAAATTAAAAGAGTGTATGTTAGAAATATGTAAAGAATTAAATTTGAGGATGTTAAGTGGAACGAAGTTATTAGGGGATAAGGTTAAATTTCCATTAACAATAACTGAGGAGATGTTAACAGGTGATATATTTGAGAAGAGAAAAATTCATAAAGCGGAGAAAATATATGATAAGCCAAGAGTAGGTTTAGTGAATGGTCTGTGGGCAAATGATATGGGAGTTGGTGGTTTAGTTCCAATAGAGGCATTTTCAATTCCAACTAAGAATAAGTTACAATTAGAATTAACTGGACAACAAGGTGATGTAATGAAAGAGTCAATGCGCTGTGCGAAGACAGTTGCGTGGAATATTATTCCAAATAAATGTAAAGAGAGATTAAATAAGGAATGGAATGATTTTGGAAATACAGGAATTCACATTCATTGTCCAGATGGTGCTACTCCTAAAGATGGTCCTTCAGCAGGTGCAGCAATTACAACAGCTATAATTTCATTACTATTAAATGAACCAGTTGATAATAAGATTGCAATGACGGGTGAAATAAATTTAAAAGGTGAAGTAACAGAAATAGGTGGTTTAAGTCAGAAACTAACTGGAGCTAAAAAAGCTGGAGCGACACATGCACTTGTACCATTGCAAAATAAGCCAGATTTGGATAAAATTCTAGCGGGAGAGAATAATTTAATTGATAAAAATTTCAAAGTGACTTGTGTAAGTAATATTTGGGAGGTATTAAAATATTGCTTTAATAAAAATTTAGATATAAAAAAATTATAAGTGATAATATAAAATTGAAAGTTTTATATTATAAAGTAATGTAATTAATTTAAAAAAAATGTTTAATAGAATTATACTTTTCTCAAATAGATTGGGTCAACGGAAAATTGGAGTAGAAAAAACCCCAATTCGCATAAAGCAATTTTTGAATAATAATAATAAATTTTATGAGGTTAAATGTAAACAAAATCCGAATCTTGTAAATCTTTCAAAAAATCTAAAAAAATTATATACGGTTAATAGAAATATTCATCATCCAAAAGTAAATATTGGAGGAGATCATTCTATGGCAATTGCTACAATTGCCGATTCCTTGAATAAGTATCCTGGACTTAAAGTATTATGGTTTGATGCTCATGCAGATATAAATACTAGATTATCATCCGATACAAATAATTATCATGGTATGCCGTTAAGTTTTTTAACTGGTTTAGATAATTATAAAAAGTTTAATTTTATTAATAATAAATTGTCATTTAGCAAACTAATGTATGTAGGTATTAGGGATATTGATAATTATGAAAGGAAAGTAATAGAAAATAATAATATAAAATATATTTCAGTTAATGAAATTCGTACAGATATAGTAAAGAGTACTGATAAAATATTAACTTTTATGGGTGATAGTCCTATACATGTATCATTTGATATAGATGTGATGGATCCACGTATAATTCATAGTACAGGTACTAGAGTAAAAAATGGATTATATTTTGATGAGACTAAAAATATTTTGGATGTTATTAAAGATAAAAATATTGTAAATATAGATATTACTGAATTAAATTTAGATATTGGGAATAACGGAGAGAAGATGAATTCATTAAAAAATACACTAAATTTATTTGAAAAATATATTAAATAATTTTTTTATAAATAAATATTATATGAATTTAAATAAATATAAATGGAAATATAGAATTTTATTAATACATACAAATTCTTATAAAAATGAAGAATATAAAAAAGTTAAAGTAAAATATGAGGACAATATAAAAGAATTTCATAAAAGGAAAATAAAATTATTGACTAATAGAAAATTAGATAATAATTTTAATATACAGATTATTGGATATGATGGGGAAGTAAAGAAAAACTACAAAAGTTTAAATATTTTAAAGTTATTTAAATTAGTAGATTCTATGCCAATGTCTAAAAAAACAACACCAAAAAATTAATTTTAATTTTCTGACTACAATCCAAAAACTGCAATTAAAGAAATATAAAAAGTTATAATTTTTGAAATATAAGAACTTTATGTAAACTTAGAATTTCTTTTTGAAAACTATAATTTATATTATTATTTGTTAATTTATTAATTTCTTTAAAGTTATCTAAGAAATTTTTATTAATTAATAGTTTATAATTATTAAATTTACTAATTAAATAGTCAATATTTACTAAGTATTCTTCAGAACCATTATTTACACCATAAGTATCTTTTAAATAAAATAACATTTTAAAAGGATTTTTAAATTTATTTGGAATATAGTCATTATATTGATAAACTCCCCAAAAAGGTTCATTATTATATTCAATTTGATATCTAATTCCATACTGTGTTTTTTTTAATTTAGAGAATATTTTATCTCCATCTAAACAAAAAATGTAAACATATGTTCCTTGTTTACTACATTTATTAATATTATTAATTAAAATATCAATCTTATCAATCATATAATGGATACTAAATGTTAAAACTATAATATCATAAGTATTTTTAGTTAATATATTGTCAGTCCATTCAATATCACCAAACCCATGAATAACTTTAATATCAGCATTTTTCCACCGACTTGTACGTTCGTTAGCAATTGCGATGCTATGTAGTGATGGTTCTATTCCATGAATAGTCTTTATATTTAATTTAAAATAATCATAAAATCCATTACCTTTACCAATACCAATATCTAATAATTTATTTGCATTAAAAGCATATTTTTTAAAATAAAATCGTGTAACTTCTCTATTATATGTAATTACCTTTTCTATTAATTTACTTACATATTGTGGCCTTTTAAAATATATTGTTTTATATAATTTCTCACATTTAATAAAATGTTTTTTTAATTCATCTACTGTGACGTCTCTATTATACCAGTTTTTTATATGTTCAACTGCTTTGTTATATATAACATCTAATCCAATACCATCATTTGTTACAATAACTTTTCCTTGTCTTATATTAATATTTTTAAGACAAAAATCTTTGTAAAAATCAAGATTATTCATAGTTTTTAGTAAATAAATATCCAAAATACTTAATGCGTTACTACGTGATATAGTTCTTTGAACATTTATAACAATATCTAAGCATTTAAAACCAAAAAAATGGAAGTGATGTTTTGGATTAATTAAGACAGTATATATATTATCGACATTTCCTAATCTAGGAAGTTCATATTTTAACCATAATGTTAAATAAGGTAATGCTTTTTCTTTAGTTTTTAAAGTTTTATTACTCATTAAAATATGAGTATCTAAATCTTTGAAGACATCTAAATAATATTCACATTTTTTATCATCATTGCTAACAAAAATAAGATCTAAATCGGATGTATACAATGTACCTAAGAAGTGATAAATCAAACCACTAAAAATAATTAATTTATCTTTTTCTTGCCATGTTAGTTCTTGATAAACTTCAGAATAGTTAAAAAGTTCTTTATATAAATTTTTAGAATTTTTTAAAATAATGTCGCTACAATAGTGTTCTAAATTTTGGTGTTCTAAGAAATATAATGTTTGTATACCTAAAAATGTTGAATATAATTCGTAGTTATATTTTGTAATTAAATATTTTGATTTGTCTTTTAATTCGGATTTAGAAATATAAAAATAGAATATTTTGTCATCACTTTTTAATTTTTTACAAATTAATGAAAAATCTTCTTGATTAATTCCAAATAATTGATTTACAAGATTATTTGCTTGATTTTGTGTTAATTCTAGTTTTCTATAGCATAGTATATCTTTAGGTAAAGTAGTTTCAAAATATACATAGTACTTATTTGGATTGTATAATAAATTAAGTTTTATACCAGTTAATAACATTTCATTGTCAGTGATTTCATTAATATTTGATTTTAGTTGTTGAAAATATTTTATAGTTGTGTCTAAAAATATTGTTGTAAATTCTTCTTTTTTATATTTATTTAAGGAATTAATAATTTCTTGATTATCCATGAATATATATTAATATAATATTTAAATTAAAATTGAAAATATTATTTATATAAATAGTTTAATTAATTATACAAATTATGAAAATTACATTTTTAGGAACAGCGTCTGGAAAACCGTCAAAACATAGAAATGTTACATCAATAGCAGTTGATTTAGATAATAGTAAATATATTTTAATTGATTGTGGAGAGGGTACTCAAAATCAAATATTAAAATCAGAATTAAAATTTAATAACCTTTTTGCAATATACATTACACATTTACATGGAGATCATATTTTTGGATTACAAGGATTACTTGCAACAATTAATGAATATCGTAAAGATGACTTAAATATTTATGGACCTATTGGAATAAAGAAATATATAGTTGATAACGTGCGGCCTCCATATTGTTGTGTAGATGAATATAATATTTTGGTTCATGAATCTGATAATGTGTACAAGAAATTAAATGAGATTAGATTTAAACAGAATAGATATATTTTTGAATGCTGTTTTGTAACTCATAGGGAATTTTGTTATGCATATAAGATAACAAAAAGCCAGAATAGTCCAAAAATAGATATAAATAAGTTAAACCCGATCTTAGAGAAGTATAGTGATGAAATAAAATTGTTAGGTTATAATCCAGTAACAAAAATTATTAGTAAGATAAAGGAAGTAAAAAAAATTCAACTTTCAGATATAGAATTAAACATTAGTGATTATGCATTTAAACTAAAAAATAATAGTATTGTAATATGTTTAGATAATTGTGATGCATCAAATATGGCAATGCATTTTGTTAATTCCAATATCTTAATACATGAATGTACATATGCAATAACAGATGATAAGGAATTGAATGAATTAGAACAAAAGGCAATATTACATGGTCATTCTACCAATAGAATGGCTGCTGGTAATGCTTTGAAATTAAATTGTAATTATCTTTTATTAACACATTTTAGTAATAGATATGAATTTAAAAATGATAAAATGAAAGATGAAAAAGATATAATAGATGATACAAATAAATATTTCAATAAAGATATTTATTGTGCATATGATTTAATTAGTTTTGATTTATAGGAACATTACCAATATAATCTAAATTATTTATTTTATTAATTTCATTAATTGCTTTTGTTATATCTAAAGGTTCATTTGCGTTTGTAGTAATATGTGATCCTTCAAATATATAATCTTCTTCCATATTAATATTACCACCATTTATTAACTTAATTTTAGTTTTAGAGAAAGTGTAATTAATTGGTTTTCTTTCTATAGTATTATCCATATAATATATTAATATATTTAAAATATAGATATTTAAATAAATATTTATATATTTAAATAAATGTCAGATTTTAAAAAATATAAACCCGAATTTATTTTTAAATTTAAAAATGAGGTAGTTCTTACAGATAAAATGAAAAAAAAAATATTATCGATTGCAAAAAATATGAAATCATCAACTGATTCAAAATCTTTTAAAGTAAAAATATCAGAAGATATTAATTTAAATGCTAATAAATGGCATAGAAAGAGATTTATGAGTGATAATGAGAAAGTCAAAAAGAAGATAAATAGTAATTTAAATATGTATTCAAAGTTAAATTATGAGAAACCAATACATAATATAATGAAATTAAAGTTAAATTCAGAGGATCATATAGATTTTTTGCTAATAAGTGTAATTGATAAATATAGATTTGACCATAATTCAAATGTTTGGAATCACTTATTAAAAAAGATGATTTTTTCAAATGTTTATAAATGGAGGTTTAATAACAAATTTATAAGTGAAAAAATACTAGATATAATTCAGACAGAATTTGAGGAATTAAATATTAATTATCAAAAAAATTTAGATGATTATTTTACTTGTAATACAGAAGAATTTTATAGAGTTAAAAATATGAATTATGGATTAATGAAGTTAATTTCAGAACTTTATAGTTATAATTTAATTAGTAAAGATATTATAACATATATTTTAGAGAATTTAACTTTGGATATAAATAAAAATTATAAATTAGAGTTAGGAATAATATTAGTTGAAAGTTTATTTAAATATTTATCAATAGGTGAAAGGAATAAATTTATTGATTATTTTAAAATATATTTGAATAATGATTCTCTAAATAAAAAAGTAAAATTTATGATTCAAGACTTTTTAGAGGATAAAAATATTCCACAAGTAGAACATAAAACAGATGATAATATTTCAGATGATCAGATTGATGTATGTGTAAAAAGTAATATAAATGATTACAAAGATGATAATAATTTAGATGATTTTATTTTAAATATAAAAAATATGAAAGTTCCAATAAAATCGAATAAGATAGTATATTATTGGATTGTTTACATGTTAGAAAATGAAGATGATTTTGATACTGCAATGTTATTATTATCTAGTTGTATTTACAAAAAAGTTATAAAGTATAATACATTAAAATATGGGATAATAGAATTTTTGAATGAGTATGATGATTATAAGTGGGATTATCAAAATATAGATAAGATATTTAAAAAATTAATTAAAGGATGTAAAAAGAATGGTTTTTTAACATATGATAATTTTAAATTTATATTTAATAAGGTAGATATATCAGAATTGAAAACAAAATTTATGTAAAAATATAAATTATTATAATGGGTGGTAAGTTAATTCATGAAAACAAAATTATAAGTTTTTAAAATATTAATTATCTTTTAATGATAATTAATATTCGGTATATATAAATTGAAATTTAAATTATATATAAAGGAGTTTTATTATATTATAATAAAATGAATACAGAAATATTAAATTTTAATTTAACAAATAGTAGTAATGATAATAACAAAGCGAAAAAAATAAATTTTTTAAAAGTAAAAACAAATCGTATATATTTACCATGGGTTGAAAAATATAGACCTGCTGTCCTTTCGGAAGTAATATTAGATGATATTACAAGACATAAAATGGAAAACTTTCTTACAAATCGTGAAATGTCTAATATGATTATAACGGGTCATCCTGGAACGGGTAAAACTAGTACTATTTTATGTTTAGCTAGACAAATATATGAGTCATCTTTTAATGAAGCAGTTATTGAGTACAATGCGTCTGATAATAGAGGTTTAGAAACAATTAATAATTCGATAATTTATTTTTGTAAAAAGAAAGTAACAACGCAAAATAATTTGCCTAAATTAGTTATTTTAGATGAAGCGGATAATATTACAAAAAAGGCACAAAATACTTTATGTAATTTAATGGAAATTTATGATAAAACTACAAAATTTGTATTAACATGTAATGACTATAATAAATTGGTTGAAGGAATTCAAACAAGATGTTTAATTATTAGATATAATTCATTATCAAATGATGTTATTAAAAATAGATTAATTCATATTTGTAATAAAGAAAAGATAACATATGATGATAAAGGATTGGATGCAATAATGTTTATAGCTCAAGGTGATATACGATTAGCTATTAATTGTTTAGAATCTACATTTTTTGGATTTAATAAAATAACTTATGATAATGTTTATAAAATTTGTGAGAAACCACCTCAAATACAAATTACTGCTTTAATAGGTATGTGCTTGAGTGGTTCATTAAAAGAAGCAGTATCTACTGTATTAAAATTAAAAGAAATAGGATATTGTAATAACGATATTTTACTTACGATAATGCATGTTCTAAAAGAGATGTCATTGGAGGAAAGGTTAAGAATAGAAATGTTAGAATATACAAGTAATGCTTATATGATAACAAATGATGGAGTTGATACAGATTTACAGTTATTAAGATGTATTTGTGACTTTTATGAATTATCCAAATCCAAATAGTTTATTTATTAAATTTAAATAATAAAAATTGAAATACTCTATTATTGTATTGTTTTTAACTATTCTATAAAAGTATTTATAAAATGGACGCGGTTGGTGGAACATTTGTAATTAAAAACCAATTATTAAAATATTTTGAAACGGGTAATATCGTAGTAGATCTATTAATTGGGTCGATATTATGTACAATTTTATCATCACTTTTAAGTTTAGTAGATTATACTACTTTATATGAAAAAATTATACAACTTTTCACATCAAGTGATAATTACAAATCATCTATATTTCTTGAATATAAAAAAACGGGTTTAAGTGATAGCTTTAAAGGTATTTTATAT
>ERZ807291.2445-NODE-2445-length-28093-cov-10.189742_pt1 | contig 28093 bp, 23 predicted proteins | sample MGYA00521257_ERZ807291 | MGnify/ENA primary metagenome ERZ807291 (study PRJEB31413, sample SAMN03169783) | marine metagenome | biome: Marine; feature: Water; material: Subsurface seawater | place: North Sea | collected 2011-04-28 | depth 1 m m ...
TAGCAATGGTTTCAATCATTGCTGGATTTCCTCCCGTTACGCCACTGCTTTGGTTTGGCAGTTGCAAGGAGTGTGTGATGTCTAATATTACTGGTACGCCAAATTCCTGCATGGCTGGGATACCTCTGAAGTCAACCACCATATCTTGGTAGCCGAACATAGTACCTCTGTCGGTTAGCATTACGGAATTATTCCCGCTTTCCTTTACTTTTTTTACGGCATGTATCATGCTTTCTGGGGCTAGGAACTGTCCTTTTTTGATATTAACCACCTTACCTGTTTTTGCTGCTGCTACTAGTAAGTCTGTTTGACGGCACAAAAAGGCTGGAATCTGCAATACATCCACATACTGGGCTGCAATTTTGGCTTCCTCTGCCGTGTGTATGTCGGTTACGGTTGGTATATTAAAGCGTTTTCCAACTTTTTTTAGGATGCTTAAAGCCACTATATCACCAATTCCTGTGAAAGAATCCAGGCGGCTTCTGTTTGCTTTTCGGAAGCTTCCTTTAAAGATGAACGGTATTTCTAATTTGTTTGTTATCGCAAGGATTTTCTCTGCAATTTCTATTGCCATTTCTTCTGATTCAATGGCACATGGTCCTGCCAATAAAAAGAAGTTTCCACTCCTCTTATGTTGAATTTTGTTAATTTTTGCAAGCATAATTAAAATTGTAATAAAAAGTTAAAATATACACTTATTGATTTGGCTTTGTCTCCTGCTAAAAGGTCTTCTAAGTGCTTCGTGCCTATAGTAAATCTGTTTCTTTTTCCTTTTGATAATGCTAAGCTAATATTGAAATCATTACAATAGCCGCCATAGGATAAAGTAGGTAGTGCATCAAAGTATTTAAGCTTACTTACTGCTGATGCCCAATAAAGTGGCGCATAATTGGATTCTCTTATTCCTTGTCCTATTTTATAAAAGGTGAGAGGAGTATTGTCATAATAGGGTTGCCACTTTACATTTACACCTGCTGAAATAGTTTCAAAATATTCTGATGTACTTGCTCGCATTGCAGAAAAACCAAAGTTAGCAGGTATGTAAGTTTTTACTGATTTATTTTCAGTTTTTAGTTCATCAACTGAGTTGTGTTCATCAAGTAATGAATCATTAAATGACATTATATCATTAATTACTACTCCACTAAAACTAAAGTTGCTATCAGTAATTAGTGTTGTAGATTTCATGTTCCACATAATAAAACCAGCATCTTGTAAATAAAGATTTATTTTATGGTTTCTAACGATAAAGACAGTTGATAAATCAAGCGCTAAACCATTACCATTTCTTGCAAAAGGATCTAATGATGAGGTGTCAGTAACAAATGCATGCATGTCGTAAGCTAAATCTAATCTAATTCCATTTGTATCAGAAAAAAATGATCCATTATTTACAATAAATGATGCATGATGATTACCTACAAGAAAAGATGCTCCAACAGTAATATGAGTAGTATTATAGTTAAATGTATAATCAATTTTATATTGCTGAAATCTGTCTATTCTGATAATTGTATTAGAAAAATCAAGTGTTTCATTCTGGTAATTAAAGTTTCCATAAAAACCTAACTTCATCAAATCATCAGAAAATGAAGCATTGATTAGGTTTCTATCGTAAGCACTAACACCAAAATTGTACTGAGTGTTTTTAAAGCTAAAGCCATTGTTAATTTCAGAATAAAACACATTATTATCATCACCCAAATTAATCCAATTAGCCTTCAGGCTGTCTGTTATAAAACCTCCATAAAGCATAGTTTTTAGGAAGTCTTTATTTAATCCATCACTTTCAAATAACAGATTTGTGTTCCATTGAAACTGATTTTTATAAATTCTAGTAGTTTCTAGCTTTTCTTGAGAAAATAAAAAAAGGGGAGTACAGAGTATTAGAATTAGTTTTTTCATTATTCTCCTATTGTTTTATTTAGTTTAGCACTGATAGTAAGATTTAATTCATAGTCAGAATAAATATTTATGAACTCATTGTTTTGAGCAGTGCTAAATGATGAGATACTTACTATTTTATTCACACTTTCGAAATCAGTATAGTCCATTTCTATAGTTGTATTTTCAGAGTTAGTAACAATGTTATTTACATCTAATTGAGCAGGAAAAATAGTTGTGTTGTGTGTTAAAGTATCAATTATATTATTGCTTTCGTCAAGTAAGATAAGTGATAAATTTGCTAAAAAAGGCAAGCCATTCTCTATTGTAATGTAAATTCTTTCAATGTCTATTTCAGTAGTGTTTTCAATTTCAAGCTCATTCGTATCAGTAAAAGTTAAATTAGTAGCTATTAAACTTAGTGGAATTTCTACTCCTAAATTGGCCTCCATTGGGTATGCAGGAAATAGAAAATCTTCAATAGCTGATTGTCCGTTAGGGTTTAAATAAAAAGTTGTACTAGTATTTATCTTATTAGGAAAAATAGCGAGCATTTCATTTGCTTCAATATTTATTTTGGTATGTGTAGGAGTGATGTTGTTTTGTACTGATAATATAGCTCTTTCAATAATATGCATGTTATTATTATCTATTTGTGCACTTACCTCTGTTTCATCATTCAAAGCACTTAAGTTATTAATTTGAAAGCTTGCATCAGCTCCAATATAATTATCAATTGCAATACTTATTTTGGCACTTTCAAGGTTAATACTGCCTGATTGTATAAAGTTAAACACATCTGTTTCTATTATTTCTGGACCAAATGCTAAAGTGTCTTGCCCTATATATCCTTTGGCATATTCTGGGGTGAAAAAATATTCATTAAATAGATAAAAACTATCCACCTTGTGTATGGTTTCCAATTCTCCTGTTGAATCCAAATAAGCTTCTAATGTTGCATAAATAGTATTTACTGTATCTCCACCAATTCTCCCTTCTTCTCCTGTTAAATCCATAATATATCCATCAAAACTGAATGTAAACTGTGTAGGTTCTCCATTTATATTTGGAGGTACTTTAACCACTGTTTCAAAGATTGATCCATTTTTTGTTAATGAAGGAATAGCATAAATTATTGTACCCGTATCTGGTAGTGTGCTTACTGCATTAATGATTACACTTCCAGTTTTTATTCCAATTTCAGTAAGCCTTGCTGATCCTAATTCAAAGGATTCTTCAACCTTCTCTTCATGCAATAACTGATTAGGAAAGTAAGCAGTAGCTTCCATTATCTTAATATCTGTAATGGATATTTTGGTTGTAATAGCATCCGTATAGTTGATAGTTACAAGTCCATTACTTGCATCAACATCCATATTATTTATAACTCCAATCATTAAATAATCTAAGGTTTCTCCAGCTACAGAAACTGAATCATTATAAGTTTCTCCACTTTTTATTAAAGGAGTAGAAAAAGTAGCAATTAGCTTTTCATTAGATGCATTGTATATTGAAAAGCTAACATTAGAAATATCAGTAGGGTAGCCATTAGTAAGGTTAATATTGAGTATCCCATTGAAAAGAGTCATAGTTTCAAAGTATTCACTAGCATCAATATTAATAGTATCATTTTGGATGATACCCGGCATAGCAGGAATATCTCTTTGGCTACCATCAGGAAAGAGTATAGTTCCAAAAGGAATCTCATTTATAACACTTCCAATTGAAATGATATGTTCAATGACTACATCATTAAAATCTACTGAGTCAATTTTTATTGTTGTTTCTTCTGATGTTGTTTCAAGTAAAAATAAAGAATCATAATCTATATTCAATAAGGATTCTTCATAAACTAATGTAATAAAGCCATTATTATCTTCAGTAATATTTAATCCTGTATCAGGTAATAGATTTTTAATTGTCATGTTTGTATGAGCGATAGGAATAATCATATCAACATCCCAAGTTGGTTTTTCTAACTCATGTTTACAAGCAAAAAGAAGGAGGGTAGTTAGTGTAATAAATAGTTTTTTCTTCATCCTACAAATATAGTTTAATAATTATACTTTCCTTTCCATAGGTTTTTAAGTCCTTCTCTAAACACATTTTCTTTGCTGTTATTAGAAGGATTATAAATCATTTTTCCGCTTATTTCTTCTGGTAAAAACTCTTGCTTATCGGTAGGATTGTTGTGGGTATAAATGTAATCTTTTCCGTAACCAAGTTCTTTCATTAGTTTGCTTGGTGCGTTTCTTAAATGTAAAGGTACAGTGAGATTTCCACTTTTTCTAACTTCATCCTGTGCTTCATTTATTGCCATATATGACGCATTGCTTTTTGGTGAACATGCTAAATAAATTACTGCTTGTGAAAGCGTAATTCTAGCCTCTGGGAACCCAATTACATTTACTGCTTGAAAGCAGTTGTTTGCAATAACTAATGCAGTAGGATTCGCATTTCCAATATCTTCTGATGCTATGATTAATAATCTTCTTGCAATAAATTTCACATCTTCACCTCCTTCAATCATTCTAGCAAGCCAATAAACAGCTCCATTTGGGTCGCTTCCTCTTATTGATTTGATAAAAGCAGAAATTATATCATAATGTTGCTCTCCATTTTTGTCATAACGCACAATATTTTGTTGAGCCTTTTCAACTACTAAATCATTAGTAATAATAATTTTTTCATGATCTACTGAACTCACAACAAGTTCTAAAATGTTTAATAATTTACGAGCATCACCTCCTGAAATTTGCATTAAGGATTCGGTTTCTTTAAGTGTAATCTTTTGTTTACTTAGTAATTCATCTTGTATAATTGTTCTTTCTAAAAGCTCTTGTAATTCTTCTTTTGATAAAGATTCTAAAACATAAACTTGTGAACGAGAAAGTAAGGCAGAAATAACTTCAAAAGAAGGGTTTTCGGTTGTAGCGCCAATTAAGGTGATAACTCCTTTTTCAACAGCACCTAATAATGAGTCCTGTTGAGCTTTCGAAAATCTATGAATTTCATCAATAAATAAGATAGGAATATCATTTTCGAATAATCCTAATGATGAGGCTTTATGAATAACTTCACGGACATCTTTTACTCCAGAGTTTATTGCAGAAAGAGTATAAAAAGGCCTACCTAATTCCTGAGCAATGAGGTTGGATAAAGTTGTTTTTCCAACTCCAGGTGGCCCCCACAATATCATTGAAGGAATTAGCTTGTTATTGATGGCTATTTTAAGTGTTCCATTTTCACCAATTAAATGTTTTTGACCAATAACTTCAGAGAGTTTTCTTGGTCGTATTCTTTCAGCTAAAGGGATGTTTTGCATCTTAACAAATGCTTTTTATCAACCTCAATTTGTGTGTGTGATTTCCAATTTCAGTATTAAAAATACCCTGTTGGTCAATTCTATCGATTCTTACTTTTCCTGCAGCATGGATAATATGATTGTCCTCAAGAATAATTCCTACATGATTAATTTTCCCTTCAGTATTATCAAAAAATGCTAAATCACCAGGTTCTGACTCTTCCACAAAACTCAAAGTTGTTCCTACTTCAGCTTGTTGGTAAGCATCTCTTGGTAAATCAATTCCTTGTAATCTATATACCATTTGAGTGAATCCAGAGCAGTCGATTCCAAGTGGTGAACGACCTCCCCATAAATATGGAGCGTTTAAATACATTAATGCATTTTCAACTAATTTATCTTTTTTAATAAATCCTGGAGTTGTTAATCCGTCAAATTGATACATCTCATTATTAATGAGTGCGTGACCGCTTTTGTAGGATGGTAATATGCTTCCAATAACAATTGGTTGATGATGAGTTTTTTTAATTATATCTAGTATATCAGTAGTGATTGTTGCAACTTCTTTATCGAGTTGTTTGTAAATATCTTCCTCAATTTCTATCCATTGTTTATTACATATCCAACCTTCATAACTATCATGTGCTAAACGAATTTTACTCCATTTTTTTCTAATTTCCAAAACCTTAAAGTGCTCACCAAAGATAACTTGATTAACCATTTCTGATTGATCAGCAGCTTCATTCCTCATAGGAACGATAGAAAGATTTGAAATTCCGTAATTCATTATACTAATTCAATTACTATTGCAGAAGCACCACCACCTCCATTACAGATTCCAGCAGCACCAATTTTTCCATTATTTTGTTTCAGCACATTAATTAAGGTAACAATAATTCTTGATCCTGAACTTCCTAGTGGATGACCTAAAGAAACTGCACCACCATTTATATTTACAGTCGAAGCATCTAAGTCTAATATTTTCATGTTTGCAAGTCCAACTACAGAGAACGCTTCATTTAATTCATAATAATCAACATCTGAAGTTGATAGTCCTGCTTTACCTAAAGCAATAGGTAAAGCTTTTGCAGGTGCAGTTGTAAACCACTCTGGTTCTTGTGCAGCATCAGCATAGCTCCTAATTTTTGCAAGAGGCGTAATGTTTAATTCAGCAGCTTTTTCAGCACTCATCAGAACTAGTGCAGAAGCTCCATCATTTAATGTAGATGCATTTGCTGCCGTAATTGTTCCTTCTTTATCAAATACTGGTCGTAATCCAGGCATTTTCTCCATTCTTACATTTTTATATTCTTCATCTTCAGAAATAATTAAAGCTTCTCCTCTTCTTTGCGGTACTTCAACAGGAACAATTTCATTAGCAAATTTTCCATCTTTCCATGACTGTAAACTTCTGTTATATGATTCAATTGCAAAGGCATCTTGTTCCTCCCGACTAAAATCCATTTCTTTAGCGCAAATTTCTGCACAAACACCCATATGAACTCTTCCGTAAACATCCGTTAATCCATCCTTTACTAAACCATCAATCAGCTTCATATCACCCAATTTTTGTCCAGTTCTGCTTTTATCCATATAATGAGGAACACTTGACATATTTTCCATTCCACCTGCAATAACAACATCATTATCTCCACTTAAAATTGTTTGTGCAGCAATCATAATTGACTTCATACCTGATGAACATACTTTATTTATTGTAGTGCATGGTACATCTTTAGAAAGTCCTGCAAAAATTGCAGCTTGCCTAGCAGGAGCTTGTCCTAAATTTGCTTGCAAAACATTTCCCATAAATACTTCATTAACAATTCTATTATCTATACCTGCTTTTTCCATAGCTCCTTTTATTGCTACTGACCCTAACTTTGTTGCTGATACTGATGATAAACATCCTCCAAAACTTCCCATTGGAGTTCGTACAGCTGACACAATTACTACTTCTTTCATTATATAAATTTTTAGATTTTTAGATTTGGTGCGAATTTAGGTAAATTATACTTATTTTCGCTATTGATATTAATGTCAATATGAAAAATATATTAATAAAAATTAGAGACAATCACGAACAAGTTTTTCGTGTTAGTTTATTTCTTTTAACTCTAGCATTAATTGTTTATGCTTTTCCAAGACAAGCTAAGTTTAAATATGAGTTTACAAAAGGTAAACCTTGGATGCATGAAACAATAATTGCTCCATTTGATTTCTCAATTCTTAAATCAGTTGAAGAAATTAAAAGTGAGAAGGATATTATTAATAAACAACATGCTCCTATTTTCAATTTTAATGAAGCAATATTTGAAATTAAAGCTGAGGAATTTGTGAATTTATTTGAGGACAAATGGTCGTTAGATAAAAAAATACAAAAAGATTTAAAATTTACGTTTTCTAATATTTTTATGCTAAATAACCAAAGAAAGAAAACAAAAAAACATGATTTAGTCAATTTTGGTTTTAATAAGTTGCAGGAAATTTATTCAAAAGGAATTATTCAGCTAAATTTTGATGATTCTCATGGCTCACAAGTATTGCTTAAAAAAGGATCATTAGCAGAAAAAAGAGATATTATTGATTTTTACACCATAAATTCTGCTGCTAATGAAATTAATTTGATGGATAAGTTATCTGAGAAAGAGTTTACTTTTATTGTTCCTTTATTATTAGCTTCATTGGAGCAAAATATTATTTATGATAAAATTGCAAGTGATGAGCTTTTACAAAGTGAATTAAATAGTATTAATATTTCTCAAGGTTTAATTATTGAAGGACAGATTATTGTAAATAAAGGTGAAATTGTAAATCCAGATAGATATCAAAAATTACTATCTTTAAAAGAAGATTTTGAAGGTACCGAATGGAATAGGAAATCTTACTATTTAGTTCTTTTTGGTCAGATTATTTTGGTTGGAATATCATTATTAATTCTCTTTCTTTTTTTAAGACAATACAGACTAGAAATAATCACAAATACAACTAGAATAAGTATGATATTATCCTTAATTGTAATAATGGTTTTGCTTTCAGCTTTAACATTAAGGATTAATTCTGCTTATTTTTATATTCTACCATTTTGTATCTCACCAATTATTTTAAAAGCATTTTTTGATAATAGAGTTGCTCTTTTTGTACATCTTATTACAATATTAATTATTGGGTTTATTGCTCCTAATGGTTTTCAGTTTGTTTTCTTACAATTAATTGCAGGAATTATCTCGATTCTTACTGTGCTTAAAATGTATAAAAGAGCACAGCTATTTATTTCAGTTGGAAAAGTGATAGGGGTTTATTTTCTTGTTTATATAGCATTATCTGTTATACATGATGCATCATTTTCAGGTATTGAATTATCTATTTTAGCACAGTTTGCAATTAGTGGTGCGTTAACCTTATTTGCTTATCCAATTATTTTCTTATTTGAAAAGATTTTTTCATTAGTTTCCGATATTTCACTTTTAGAATTATCAGATACAAATAGTCCTTTATTAAGAAGATTGTCCGAAGAGGCACCAGGTACTTTTCAGCATTCCTTACAAGTAGCAAATTTAGCTGAAATGGGAGCACTTGAGATAGGAGCAAATGCAATGTTAACTAGGGCCGGAGCAATTTATCATGATATTGGAAAATTACAAAACCCCATGTATTTTATTGAAAATCAAAGTTCTAATTTAAATCCACATGATGAAATTGAGTTTGATGAAAGTGCAGAAATAATTATTAGCCATGTCTTAGATGGTATTGAAATTGCAAAAGAGAACAACTTACCTGATGAGTTAATTGATTTTATCAGAACACACCATGGAACAACAACTGTACAATATTTTTACAAGCAATTTATTTCTGATTTTCCTGAGGAAGAAGTAGATATTAAAGATTTTACATATCCAGGCCCTAAACCTTATTCCAAAGAAACTGCAATTTTAATGATGGCAGATTCATCTGAAGCAGCAGCTAGAAGTATTAAAAATCCTACTTCTGAAAATATAGATGCTTTAATTGAAAAAATTATCAATAAACAGATTTCAGCTGATCAGTATGTAAATGCTGACATAACTTTTAAAGAGATAAATCAGATAAAGAGACTCTTCAAAAAGAAACTAGTAAATATTCATCATGCTAGGATAGAGTATTAGTAAGCTAAAATCTTCTCGATCTTTTCACTAACTTTTTCTGCATTTGGTAGCATGGTTGCTTCCAAAGTTGAATTAAGTGGTATTGCTGGTAAATTTTCTGAGCCCATAACATAAACTGGAGCATCTAATTTTTCAAAACAATATTCTTGTATGCTACCAACTAAACTTTGAGCAAAGGAATTTTGGAAGGGTTCTTCAGTAAGTACTAAGCATTTACCATGCTTATTTACTGTATTAAAAACAAGTACTTCATCCAGAGGATTGATAGTCCTTAAATCAATAATTTCTACTTTCCCTTTATGACTTTTTGCTGCATTTAAAGCCCAATGCACTCCCATTCCGTAAGTAATTATACAAATCGTATTATTTGAGCTATCAGCTTCTAAAGCAATTCTACCTTTCCCAAACGGAATAACATAATCTTCTGAGGGTTCAATTGTTTTTGCTGCAAGTGTTCCTTTTATTTTACTCCAGTACAATCCTTTGTGTTCTAAAATAACTACAGGATTTGGGTCATAATAAGCAGATTTCATGAGTCCTTTTAAATCAGCACCAGTTGAAGGATAAGCAATTTTAATCCCTTTTATTTGAGTTAATACGGTTTCTACAGAAGAAGAATGATAAGGACCTCCACTACCGTATGCTCCAATAGGGACACGAATGATACAGCTCACAGGCCATTTTCCGTTTGATAAATAATTGGAACGACTCACTTCAGTAAAAAGTTGGTTAAGCCCTGGCCAAATATAATCTGCAAACTGTACTTCAACAATAGGTTTTAATCCTACTGCTGACATTCCAACTGTACTCCCAATAATAAATGCTTCTTGTATTGGCGTGTTGAATACCCTATTGTCTCCAAAGGTTTGTGCTAGGGTTGCTGCTTCACGGAAAACCCCTCCTAATCTTTTTCCAACATCTTGCCCGTATAATAAAGCTTCAGGATGTTTTGCCATCAATTCTTTTATTGCAAATAGGGCAGAATCAACCATTACAGTTGCTTCTTTATTTTTAGGAGCTCTTTCTCCTTTTTCTTCTAAAATAGGAGTAGGGGCAAAGTCATGCAAAAATAAATCATCAGGATTTGGATCTTTAGCTTTTAACGCTTTTTTATAATCGTTTTCTACTACTATCTTTGCTTTTTTATCTATCTGAATTAAATCTTTTTCAGTAAAACCATTTGCTAATAGTTCGGATTGCAATTTTGGAAATGGATCCCTACTTCTTGCCTCCTCCAAATCATCTCTATACCATTCCATCCTTACGCCAGAAGTGTGGTGATTCAAAAGAGGTACTTTTGCATGAATCAATAAGGGAGTTCTTTTCTCTCTAATTTCCTTAAATGCTTTTTGAATTGTTTCGTATGATTTTGTAAAATCTGTTCCGTCAATGGTATAGGTTTTTAGTCCGAAACCTTTTGCATAATGAGTTGCATCTACTGCTCTCATTTCTGATGCATGTGCTGAAATATCCCATTCGTTATCCTGTACTAAATACAGGATTGGTAATTTTTTAAGTGCTGCCATCTGAAAGGCTTCAGCAACTTCTCCTTCAGTAATAGATGCATCTCCAAAAGAACAAACTGTTACTGGCTCTTCTCCTTTTTCAGGTTTTGTTAGTCCTTCATTTTCTTGGTATTGAATTCCCATTGCAACTCCTGTCGTTGGTATACCTTGCATACCAGTTGCTGAGGATTGATGTGGAATTCTTGGGAATCCTTCTCTGTTTAATGAAGGGTGAGAATAGTAAGTTCTACCCCCAGAAAAAGGATCGTCTTTTTTACAAAGTAATTGCAACATGAGTTCATATGGTTGCATCCCAATTGCTAGTAACATGGAATCATCACGATAGTAAGGTGATACCCAATCGTTTTTGGTGAGTTGTAAACCAACTGCTAATTGAATTGCCTCATGTCCTTTGGAAGTGGCATGTACATATTTTGAGGTAACCTCTTTATTTTCTTCATAAATATCACTCAAAGCACGAGCAGTACACATTAAGGAATATGCTATTTTGTAAATTTCTTTAGGAAGTTTTTTGCTCATTATTTGTTTTTAAATTTTGCTATTGCATTTCTAGTGAAATCAGATAAAACAAGCGTTCCACTACTTACTGCTCTTTCCATTAATAACGTATCCCAATGGTCCGTTCCTTGCCACATTACTTTCTTTAAACCTTCCATTGCTTCAGTGTTAGATTTAGAAAGGGTAGTGGCTAGTTTTTCTACTTCTATATCCATTTCTTCTGATGAATCATATATTTCTGTATATAATCCTTTTTCACGAGCCCAATTGGCGTCAAACCATTTTGTTGCGTTTATTGTCATAGCAGAAAATGCGGATTTTCCTACTTTATGCTCCACAGCAGGACCAACAACAAAAGGACCAATACCAATCGCTAATTCTGAGAGTTTTGCTGATGCAAATTTAGTTGCAAAACAATAGTCAGTTGCAGAAACCATACCAACACCACCACCAACTACTTTTCCTTGCACACGCCCAATAATAAATTTTGGACATTTACGGGCTGCATTTATTACATTAGCAAAACCTGAAAAGAATTTCTTCCCATTTTCTGGAGTGTCAATTGCTACTAGTTCATCAAATGATGCTCCTGCACAAAAAGCTCTTTCTCCTGCACTTTTAAGGATGATTACTTTTATGTTATCATCTTCTCCTGCTTTGGTTATAGTAGTGGCTAATACTGCCAATATATGCCCTGGTAAGGAATTGGATTGTGGATGAAAGAACTCAATTGTCCCTATTCCATTTTCTGTATTTATCTTTACGTATTCTGTCATTTTATTTGTTTTCTTTCTGAATTAATTCGTACAATTTTCTGTGATATTGAATTTGTTTCAGGTTGATGTCATGAGATGACTTCTTTAATAACCTCCATTTAGAACAATAGTCTCACAACCTTCATTAACTCCTAAAATATTACCAAACTTTTGCATATTTTTATTTCTGATCTAATTTACGCACCATAGTTAGAATAGTGGCTAACATTACTGTTTCTCCTTCATCATCATATACATCAACCAGGAATTTTACAATTCCTTTTGCAATATCTTCATCTTCTCTTTTTTCTTGGCTTATTTTTTCTTTTGCTGTAAATCGTACTCCTACGGTCATTCCAGGATATACAGGTTTTGTGAATCTGCATTCATCAATTCCATAGTTTAAAAGTACAGGTCCTTTTGCAGGGTCAACAAATAATCCTGCTGCCTTACTCATAATGAAATATCCATGTGCTACTCGTTCAGTGAAGATGGTTCCATCTAAAGAATTTTCATCCATATGAGCATAGAATTTATCTCCTGAAAGTTCTGCAAACTCATTAATGTTTTCTAGTGTAACTAAATGGGTGTCTGTAATTACGGTATCTCCAATTTCAATTTCTTCAAAGTGTTTACGGAAAACATGAGGTCCATCCGTGTTTTGAGCTCCACCTACTTGATATTGTTTGGTAAGTGCAGTAATAGTTGTTGGGTGTCCTTGTATGGCAGTTCTTTGTAAATAGTGCTTTATACCTCTAACTCCACCCATTTCTTCACCGCCACCAGCACGACCAGGCCCACCATGTGTAAGTAGTGGCATAGGAGATCCATGTCCAGTACTTTCTTTACTACAGGCTTCATTCAACACCAAAATTCTACCGTGCATACTTGCTGAACCTAATACAAATTGTTCTGCAATTTTCATATCATTTGTAATGATAGAACAGACCAAAGAACCTTTACCCATTCTGGCAAGTTCAATTGCTTCCTCTATCGTTTTGTAAGATAAGATAGTCGATACAGGTCCAAATGCTTCCACATTATGACAATCGGTTTTGTTAAACGGATCATCATTTAAAAATAGGATAGGGGAGATAAATGCTCCTTTGTTTTTATCAGCTCCTGTAACTTCAAATTCTTCTAAACTTCCGTAAACAATCTCTTGGGTTTGCGCAAGTTGTTTTACTTTTTCAGTTACTTCTATTTTCTGTTCGTTTCCTGCTAAAGCTCCCATTCTTACTCCATCAACTGAAGGGTCTCCAATAGTAGTTTTGGCAAGTCTTTTTCCTAATGCAATTTGAACGTCTTCAACTAATTTTTCAGGAACAATTATTCTTCTAACAGCAGTACATTTTTGTCCAGCTTTTACAGTCATTTCTTTCTGAACTTCTTTAATAAAAATATCAAATTCTGCAGTCCCAGGAATTGCATCTTCTCCTAAAACAGAACAGTTTAACGAATCTGCTTCCATGTTGAACGAAACTGCTTTTTCTATAAGTCTTGGATTAGATTTTAACATCATTCCTGTAGATGCACTTCCTGTAAAGGTTACAATATCTCCTGTTTCTAAACTGTCAATAATTCCTCTAGCACTTCCACAAATTAATTGTAAACTTCCTTCTGGTAAAATTTTAGAATCTACAATTTCACGAACCATCATTTCGGTAAGGAAACAAGTAAGAGTTGCAGGTTTTACAATAGCAGGTACTCCAGCCATTAAATTCACAGCAATCTTTTCTAACATTCCCCAAATTGGGAAATTAAAGGCGTTAATGTGTATTGCAACACCTTCTCTTGGTGTCATAATATGATGACCTATAAATGTTCCATTTTTAGATAGGGGAGCCATATCTCCATCTATATGATAAGGTAAGTCAGGAAAGTTTTTTCTAAGAGATGCATTGGTGAATATATTTCCTATTCCTCCTTCAATATCAATCCAAGAATCTACTTTGGTTGCTCCTGTTTCTGCACTTAGGGAATAAAATTTATTTTTAATAGAATGTAAATGAAGAGCCAATGCTTTTAACATTAATCCTCTCTGCTGAAAAGTCATTTTCCTTAATTTTGGACCACCCACTTGTCTAGCATAGTCCATCATTTCTGAGAAATCTAAGCCTTTTGATGAAGCGGTACCAATTTGATCTCCAGTTATTGCATTAAAAAGAGGAGTTTCTTCTCCATCTCCCTTTATCCAATTTCCTAATGCGTAATTCTCGTAATTTCTCATTTTGTGTTTTTCCAAGTATCAAATGTAATTTTTTGTTTCTCTTTTCTATTTTCTTCTATTTCAGTTAAAGGGATGCATTCTTTCATTAACTCAGCACATTCTTTTGGGAGCTCTTGATAAAGTTCAGTTCCCTTTGTTTTCCAAGCAAGCATTTCATCAGAAACCTTTCTCTTTATTAGTGCAGGATTGCCTACAACAACTTTTCGGTTTGGTATTTGCATCTCTCCCTTAACAAAACAAAGAGCACCAACAATACACTCATCTCCAACATTAGCATCATCCATTACCACTGCATTCATTCCTACTAAGGTGTTTTTTCCAATGTTAGCTCCATGAATTATTGCTCCATGACCAATGTGTGCATTCTCTTGTAAAACAACATCCTTTCCAGGAAAAATATGAATGATACAGTTGTCCTGAACATTACAACCATCTTCAATTGTAATTTGCCCCCAATCTCCTCTTAGTGAAGCTCCAGGTCCGATATAAACATCCTTTCCGATAATTACATTTCCAATTATTATTGCTTCCTTATGTACAAAAGCACTAGGATCTATAACTGGTTTGTATCCGTTAAATTCGTAAATCATTAATAGTTTTTTAAATTTCTAACAACACCCATCATTTGTACAACATTCACTTGTATCTATTTCTTGTTTAGGCTTATCAATACCACAAGCTTCTTTTGCTAAACAATCCGTTAAAGTAGGTTCTAATATATATTTATCATCTATTAAATTAACAGAATATAATCCTATTGTATAATCTTGATATTCCATCTCAACTTCTAAATTATCTAAATCTTCTTTGATTAATGATTCTGCTTTTTTAATTATTGCAGATAATTTATAGCATGATAATCTATGTTCATAGTCATCTGAAGTCCATAATTGAAAAGTTATTTTAGAGTCTTTTCTCATTACCCCACCACAATCCATAAAGTGTTTGGTTTTTATACCCATTTCAGTAATATGAAAATAAGCTGGAATTTTTATTCCATTTTCAATAATAAATGATAAATCACTTCTATTTTCTAAACTGTTTTTAAATTCTTGTAATGTCATTTTATACTTTTTCAATTATTGTCGCATAACCTTGCCCAACACCAATACACATAGTGACTAAGGCATATCGTTTATTTTGTTTTTTAAGTTCAATAGCAGCAGTTTGCAAAATTCTTGTGCCACTTGCTCCAAGTGGGTGTCCTAAGGCAATTGCACCTCCATTTGGGTTTATTCTTGGGTCATTATCTTTAAGTCCCCATTCGCGAATACAAGCGAGTGCTTGAGCTGAAAAAGCTTCATTCAACTCAATAATATCCATATCTTCCATTGTTAAGCCTGCTTTTTCTAATGCTTTATTGGAAGCCATTACGGGTCCTATTCCCATAATCCTAGGTTCAACACCTGCCACAGCTGAACTTACAATTTTTGCAAGAGGAGTGAGGTTATTTTCTTTCACTCCTTTTTCTGAAGCTAGAAGCATAGCAGCCGCTCCATCATTTAGTCCTGAGGCATTTCCTGCAGTAACTGTTCCTCCATCTTTTTTGAAAGCGGTTCTTAATTTTCCTAAAACTTCTAATGAAGTATCTCTCTTTATAAATTCATCATGTTTAAATGTAATGGGGTCACTTTTTCTTTGTGGAATTTCAACAGGAATTATTTCCTCTGCTAATCTTCCTGAACATTGTGCTTTTGAAGCTTTTATTTGTGAGTTGTAAGCAAACTGATCTTGGTCCTCACGTGAGATATTGTATTTTTCAGCTAAATTTTCAGCTGTATTTCCCATTCCATCTACTCCATATAATTCCTTCATTTTTGGGTTTACAAATCGCCAACCGAAAGAAGAATCGTGCATTTGAGCATCTCTTCCAAAAGGCTTTGATACTTTTGAAATTACCCAAGGTCCTCTTGTCATATTTTCTACTCCACCAGCAATAAACAAATTACCATCTTCAGCCACAATAGCTCTGTGCACATGAATTACGGACGACATCCCTGAAGCACATAAACGGTTTACTGTTTCACCTGGAACCGAAAAAGGTAATCCTGCTAGAAGTAAGGACATACGCGCCACATTTCGGTTGTCTTCTCCTGCTTGATTAGCACAGCCTAAAATTACATCATCAATTTTGCTAGGATCAATACCTGTTCTTTTTACAAGTTCTCTAATTGGAATTGCTCCCAAATCATCAGTTCTCACCTCCTTTAAAGTCCCTCCAAAATTTCCAAAAGGAGTTCTTACTGCATCAATTATATATGTCATAATTTAATTTTCAGGAAACCACTCTTTTCCAGTACGATAAACTGTACCTTTAAAATGAGCAACTTCTAGGTTATCTTGGTTAGTAATTGTAATATAATATAAAGTAGTTTTACTACTTTTATTCATCTCTTTACTAGTAGCAATTAAGATATCTCCACTTGCTACTTTTTTAGTGTGTGAAATGGAAGTTTCAATAGAAACAGCTTGTATACCATTCGCATTTGCAGAAAAAGCTAAACAGCTATCTGCTAATGAGTAAGCAATTCCACCATGCGCAATATTAAAGCCATTAGTCATTTCATCTCTTACAGTCATTTTCAACTTACAAAAACCTTCAGTAATTTCTAAAATTTCAATACCTAGCCACTGGCTAAAAGCATCTCCACTTATCATTTTATCTACTACTTTTTTTGCTAAATTCATTCTAGTAAAAAGTTTTATTAGTTGCTACCATTTGTTTTAATAATGGAGAAGGTCTGTATCTGTCTTCACCATATTCAGCTTGTAAATTTTCTAATTGTTTTAATACATTTTCTAAGCCAATTTCATCCGCCCAAGCGAGTAATCCTTTCGGATAATTTACTCCTTTAGTCATAGCCAAATCAATATCTTCCTTTGTTGCAATATTTAGGAAAAGAGCATCAGCAGCTTCATTAATTAGCATGGCTAATACACGCCATAAAATTACTTTTCCTAATTTTCTATCTTCATTTGCTTGTGGCATCTCAGTGGAGTAATGATAATAACCTCTACCTGATTTTCTTCCTAAGTATCCTGCTTCCATCATTCTTTTCTGTGTGAAAGAAGGCTTATATCTAGGATCAAAATAGAATGCAGTAAATACAGTTTCGGTTACAGTATAGTTGATGTCATTCCCAATATAGTCCATGAGTTGGAAAGGTCCCATGCGGAAATCTCCAAGTTCACGCATTACCCAATCAATAGTAGCAAAATCCGCTATACCTTCTTCATAAATCCTTAGTGCTTCACCATAAAATGGGCGAGCTACACGATTTACAATAAACCCAGGAGTATCCTTTGTTATAACGGTTACTTTATTCCAAGAATCAATAATTGCTTTTGCTTTAGACAAAGTGCTTTCTGTAGTTTGAACTGCCGGAATAATTTCAACTAAAGGCATTAGTGGTGCAGGGTTAAAAAAGTGAATTCCTATAACTCGTTCTGCTTTTTTTAAGGCACTAGCAATGGATGCGATTGATAGGGAAGAGGTGTTGGATGCTATTATACAATCCTCATCAACCAAACTTTCAATTTCAGCAAATACCTTTTGTTTGATGTTCAAATTCTCAATGATAGCTTCAATGACCAATCCGCTCCCCGAAACTTCTTTTATCTCTTTTGTGAAATTAATTCTTTCTAGAATTGCTTCATTTTCTTCTTGGTTTATTCTTTCCTTCTCAACCAGTCGGTTAAGTATTTTTTTTAATTTACTTTCAGCACTTTCTATTGCCCCATCAAAAGAGTCATAAAGGCAGACTTCATGTCCGTTTGTAGCGGCAATTTGAGCAATTCCTGCTCCCATAGTTCCTGCACCAATTACACTTATTTTCATCATTTATTCTCCTTTAAAAGTTGGTTTTCTTTTTTCTAAAAATGCTTGCACACCTTCTTTAAAATCAGCTGAATTTCCTGCAATAGTCTGACATTCATCTTCTATTGTAAGTTGCTCTTCTAAATCATTACTGCAGGATGCATTTAACAATCGTTTTGTAAGTCCTAAACCTTTAGTAGGCATAGCAGCTAATTTACTTACTAGTTTCCAGCTTTCTTGTTCAAAATCTTCAGTTGAGTAGGCTTTATATATCATTCCCATATCTACTGCATCATTAGCAGAAATAGGTTCGGCAGTCATCATTAAAGCAGCAGCTCTCTGCATGCCAACTAATCTGGGTAAAAAGAAGGTTCCTCCGCTATCAGGAATCAATCCTATTTTACTAAAAGCTTGAATAAAGGAAGCGCTTTCTGTTGCTACAACAATATCACAAGCAAGGGCAATACTTGCGCCTGCACCAGCAGCAACACCATTTACGGCAGCTACTATTGGTTTTTCAATATTTCTTATTTTTCTAATGATAGGGTTGTAGTGTTCTTGTACGATTTGTGTTAATTCTGGTCCGTTTGGATCGGTTGCTTCTCCTAAATCTTGTCCTGCACAAAAAGCTTTTCCTGTTGCTGTAATTAAGATTGCTCTTACAACCTTATTCTCATTGCATTTATCTAGTGTTCCTTGTAGTTGTAGAGCCATTTCTTTTACAAAGGAGTGGTATTTATCAGGTCGGTTTAGTGTAATTTTTCCAACACCATTAATTATTTCGTATTGTATCATTATAAAGTATGATTAAAGTGCTAAAATACTAAATAAAAACAGAAATAAATTAGATTAAATACATTTGAAGAACTCAAATGGTTCCAAGCATTCATCACACTTAAAAAATGATTTACAAGCGGTTGAACCAAATTCGCTTATCAAAGTAGTGTTTTCGGATTTACATTGAGGACAAATAACTATATTTGATGGAGGGGCAATGCCGTATTTCCTGAGTTTTTCCTTGGTTGCATCTGTCATCCATTCTGTAGTCCAGGCAGGAGAGTATACTATTTTTAACTCAAAATTATTGATGTCATTTTCTGTTAAACAAGTTTTTATGTCATCCATGAACGTTTTTACAGCAGGACAACCCGAATAGGTAGGCGTAATGGTAATAAGATAGTTATTATTGCTGAAAACGACATCATGAATAACACCTAATTCTACAACTGAAATTACAGGTATTTCAGGGTCAGGAACAGTTTTTAAAAGTTCCCAAACGTATTTGGTGTTACCACTTTGCATCCGGATATGCTCTTTGTAAAAATTGCATTTCAGATAAAATAAATCCTAAATATTCAGTGTGTAATCCTTTTTTTCCTCCTGTTGCCATATAAGCATCTTCAGGGCGCGTTAATTTTGCTTTAACAAGGGTTTTATTTACAATACTATCCCATTCTGATTTTAAAGCTGAATTATCAACTGCAATACCATTATTTAGTAATTCTGTATCTAAATTATCCATTTCAAAAAGTTCGCCTGTGTACATCCAAAGCTCTTTTAATGCATCTTGTACTTTAGTATTACTTTCTCCAGTTCCATCACCTAAACGAACTAGCCAGTTGCTAGAGTGTCGTAAATGATATTTTACTTCTTTTAATGATTTACTAGCTAATGCTGAAAGCGTTTCATCTTTGCTTTTTGAAAGCTCAGTATAGAATAAAAAGTTAAATACATCATGCAGAAAGTTTCTGACCATTGTAGTTCCAAAATCCCTATTCTCTTGCTCTACTAGTTGATGGTTAAAGAACTCTCTTTCATTTCTTCTAAATGCTAATTCATCAGCTGATTTAGTACCATCTAATTGTGCTGCATATTGATAAAACCCGTTTGCTTGCCCGAACATATCTAGTGAAATATTAGACATTGCAATGTCTTCCTCTAAGGTAGGTCCGTTTGAACACCACTCTGACATTCTTTGTCCTAGAATTAGAGAGCTGTCCGCAATTCGTAAAGTATATGTAAATAAACTACTCATCCTTTATATATGTTTTGATCCTTCAGGCATAGTGTAGAAAGTAGGGTGGCGATACATTTTGTCATTTGAGGGGTCAAAAAATGCTTCACTATCTTCTGTTTCTGATGATACAATATATTCTGATTTTATAACCCATATGCACGAGCCTTCATTTCTTCTTGTGTACAATTCTCTTGCATTTTCTAATGCCATTACCTTATCACTAGCATGAACATTTCCAGCATGTTTGTGGGCTAAGCCATTTTTACTTTGTATAAATACTTCCCAAACTGTTGCGTTTTCTTCCATAATATATATTTAATTTGCTACTAATTCTTGTTTTTTAGCGTATGCTTTTGCAGCATCACGCACCCATTTTCCTTGATCATGTGCTTTTTTATGATGGGCCAGTCTTTGTTTGTTACAAGGTCCGTTTCCGTTAACTACACTCCAGAATTCATCCCAATTCATTTCACCAAAATCATAACTTTGTCTTACTTCATTCCATTTTAAATCTGGGTCAGGAATAGTAAGCCCAATAACCTCAGCTTGTCCTACAGTTTTGTCAATAAAATCTTGGCGCAAAGCGTCATTAGTTTGTCTTTTTATTTTCCATTTCATAGCATTGCCAGTTCTTGGAGAATCAGAATCTTGAGGACCAAACATCATTATTGAAGGCCACCAGAAACGGTTTAAAGCATCCTGCGCCATAGCTTTTTGTTCAGCAGTACCTTTTGCCATTTCAGCCATTATTTCATAACCTTGCCTTTGATGGAAACTTTCTTCCTTGCAAATTTTAACCATTCCTCTGGAATAAGGTCCGTAAGAAGTTCTTTGCAACGAAACTTGATTCACAATAGCTGCACCATCAACAAGCCATCCAACCGCACCCATATCTGCCCAACTTAAAGTTGGGTAATTAAATATTGAAGAGTATTTTGCTTTACCTTCGTGAAGTTGTCGAACTAATTTTTCACGAGATATTCCTAAAGTTTCACAAGCAGAATATAAATATAATCCATGCCCAGCTTCATCCTGAACTTTGGCTAACAATATCATTTTTGCCCTTAGTGAAGGTGCTCTAGTAATCCAATTTCCTTCAGGTTGCATTCCTATTATTTCAGAATGAGCATGTTGTGAAATTTGTCGAATTAAATGCTTGCGATAATCATCTGGCATCCAATCTTTAGGTTCAATTTTCTTCTCAGCATCTATTCTATCTTGAAAATATTTCTCGTTCATTTTGTAAATTTAGAACTGCAAATTTATGAATTAATATGTTTTGAATTATGATATTTATCATTATATCTATTTCTTTTTAGTTAAATTGATACTTTTGCAAAAATTTAAATTTAATATGAACAAATTCCACTCTATAAAAATTACTGAAATTAAAAATTTGACTACCGATTCAGTTGAAATTGTTTTTGACACGAATAATCATCTTTTTAATTTTAATTCAGGACAATATATTTCAATCAAGCATACTATTAATAATGAAGAAGTAAGAAGAGCTTATTCAATCTGTTCTGCTCCAAATGAAGGTTTATCAATTGGAGTTAAACTTGTAGAAGGAGGGAGGATGTCTACATTTTTAACTAGTGAAGTTAAGATTGGTGATAACTTAGATGTAATGCCTCCTTCTGGTAATTTTGTTTTGAATGGTAATGAAAAAAATATTATTGGAATTTGTGCTGGCAGTGGAGTAACTCCAATTATCTCAATGATTAAATCTGAATTAGCTAAAAATACCGATTCAAATTTTACGCTTATTTATGGTAATAAATCTCAGGATTCTGCAATGTTTAAAGATGATCTTAAGGCATTAGAGGAAAATAATTCTGATAGACTAAAAATTCATTGGGCATTTTCTAGAGAAGGTGTTTCAGGAGCTATAAATGGAAGAGTTGACAAAAACACTTTACAACAATTATTAAATACTTTTAATACTCTAAAAACTGCTGATGCTTATTTTATTTGCGGACCTGGAGAATTTATTGATAATGCAAACGAATTATTATTATTGAATAATATTAATCAAGCAAAGATCAATTTTGAACGATTTACATCTGTTGAACAAACGGATGTTACTGATAATGATTCTGATGAAATTATTTCAAATGTTATGGTTTCAGTTGATGGAGAAGACTTTGAATTTACACTATCTAATAAAGGGCAAACGATTCTTGATGCAGCTATGGAACAAGGAGCTGATGTGCCATTCTCCTGTAAAGGTGCAGTCTGTTGTACTTGTAAGGCAAAAGTAATGGAAGGTAAAGTTACCATGGATGCAAATTATTCCTTGTCGGAGGAGGAAGTTGCTGATGGGTTTATTTTAGGTTGCCAAGCTCGTCCAGTATCAGCAAATGTTGTAGTTGATTTTGATGAGATTTAAAAGAAATATGAGACAAAAGAAAAGCTGAGCAATGTTCGGCTTTTTTATTTTAATGATCTTTTGTTTTAACTTTTCAATCTTGGATCTAATGCATCTCTTGATGCTTCAGCAATCATATTGTAAATTGTAATAGTTAAGAAAATTGCCATACCAGGGTAAATAATTAACCACCAGGCTTCCAAATTTTGCCTACCTAAATTAAGAAGTGAACCCCATGTAACAACATCATCAGGAACTCCAATTCCTAGAAATGAAAGTCCACTTTCAATTAGAATGGCTGAAGCAATACCAAAAGCAATACTAACAAATACAGGTGCTAAAGCATTAGGTAAAGCGTGTTTAAAAATTGTTCTTACTGATGAAAATCCAAGTGATTCAGCAGCTTGTACAAATTCTAATGAACGAATTCTTAAAAACTCTGCTCTAGTAAAACGAGCAATTCCAGTCCAGCCGGTAACTCCAATAATTATCATAATAATCCAAATACTTCTATCAACTACAGCAGTAATTGTAATGATTAAGAGTAACCTTGGAATGGAGTTAAGTAATTCTATTCCTCTAGATACAAAAGTATCAATTGGAACATTAGTTTCTTTTTGTAAAAATCTGAATTGAAAAAGCTTACTTATTTGTCTGAAAAAATATATTATTACAAAAATTAAAACAAAACTAATAAACATTTGTAGCATTCCGCTTGAAATACTTTCTCCAAAAGCTTCAGCAAGTACATATTTTCTTTGTCCGAAAGCATAAAATAGTCCCATAAAAGCCCCAAAGAGTGTAAGCCAATATTTTATTCTTGGCATTTTTAATTTTGTGTCGCCAAAAAAACCCGCCATAGCTCCAAGAATTATTCCAATTAAAGATGCAATACCCATAGAGACTAAACCAACCATTAATGATATTCTTGTTCCATGAATTAATCCTGAAGCTAAATCTCTTCCAATACCATCAGTTCCTAATTTATGTCTGAACTTTGATGGAATATCAACAATTTCACCATCATAATTTTTAAATCTTTGCTCACCACTTGGTGATGCATAATCTCTATTGTACCTATCCATACCACCTGGTGAATAAGGTATAGGTGCCCACACAACTTTCTCTAAATCTAATTGTCTCCAATCTGCAATGTCATATTGTAAAACTTGAACAAATTCTCCTTCTGAATTATAAATAGAATCTGTTTGAGTTTCATTAGCAAAAGCAGGATATAGTGTATTTCCTTTATATTCAGCATAGAGTGGTCTTTCATTTGCAATATAAGGAGCAAAAACGGCTAATATAACAAGGCCAAATAATAAATATAAGCAGATCAATGCAATTTTATTTTTCTTGAACTGCGCCCAAGCGTATTTTTTAAATGAAAAATTTTCGTTTGTATTTTGCATAATTCTATTTATATGAAATTCTAGGGTCAACTACTGCATAAAGTAAATCAGCAACTAAATATCCAACCATTGTTAAAAATCCTGAGAGAGTAAATACTGTAATAATCATAGGGTAATCATAATTTAAGATTGCATTGTAAACTTCAACTCCCATTCCTGGTATTGAGAAGATTACTTCAATAATAATGCTTCCACCAATAGCCATAGGGAAGATTGCAGCAAATACAGTAATTACAGGAAGTAATGAGTTTCTTAAAGCATGTTTTAGGATAACTTTACTTTCTCCTAATCCTTTTGCGCGTGCTGTACGAATGTAGTCTTGTGAAACTACATCAATCATTCCTACTCTCATTATTCTACTTAAAAAAGCAAATGAGCCATAAGTATAAGTGATTATTGGTAAGATTAAGAAAGGCATTCTGTGTTTAGTTTTTTCCCAAAAGCTCCAATCAGAATCAAATAGAGTAGGGTCTTGAATTCCTGAAACTGGGAACCAGCTCAAGTTATCAGGATTTGCAAATTGCAATAATAGAAGTGTACCTACAAAAAATGAAGGCATAGAATATAAAATAAATAAGATTAATGACATCCCTTTGTCAGCTGCTGAGTCCTTTTTGTAAGCAGAATAAATACCAATAGGGATACTAATTAAGTACGATAAGAAAATTGCAATTAATGATAGAGAAAAAGAAATTCCTACTTTTTGCCAAATCTTATCTTGTATCGGCTGACTATCAATATAAGAGATTCCGAAATCACCTCTTATTAGTCCTTGTCTTTCTTTTCCATTGCCAAATAACCATAAATGATATTGATTTTTTGCTCCATAAAAATTAACTGCTGGAATGTATGTTTTCCATTTTGTAGTATTTGCAAATAAATCTGATCTTTTAGTTTGCACATCTAAAAGAGGAGCTTTTAAAAGTGATAAATAAGTATTATCAGCAACTAAGTTATTCATTTTTTTTAATTTAATAGCAACCAATTCTTCCACTGAGGTTTCTAATAAGCTTCCAATTTCAAATCCAAACTGGTTAGCAGCTTCATTTACAGCATTTAAATCTAAAGATGAGTCATTAGCAACAATCTTTTTTGCATTTATCTTCAAATGTGATTTTTGCAATTTTAATAAAGATGAGTAATAAGCAGAAACTTCTTTCCAATTTCCACTTTTATGAGTTAATTCTTCAAGGTTCGCTTTGTGATATTTATCCTGAATTCTATGTAGTGTATCAGAAGAAGCTATATCAGTTATACTTAAATAGAAGATAGGTAAATCTAACCCTAACTTTTTTCTTAATTCTTGTTTAATTTTTTTTGATGCTCCAGATTGTTGCTCTGCTGAACCTTCATTTCCTGCTGCTTTTGATAATCTTTCAACAGGATCTCCTGGTGCGTTTATACTTATAATAAATGCTATTAAAGAGATAGCAATCAGCATTGGTATAAAAGTTAAAACTCTTTTTAGTGCGTATTTATACATAAGTTAGTCTTTATTTTTAATTTTCAGTGGGGGTCATGTTCTTAGAAGAAAATATTCCTTTTAGATCTAAATTTTGTAGCATAACTCCTGGCCTTTCATAGTACATTCCTCTATTGTTGAATCTTTTATGAATTGCAAATTTTCTTTTAGTTGAATACATAAAAACATATGGTTGATCTTCATATACTTTAGCTTGCAATCTTAGCAAAGCATCATTATGAGTTTTTGGGTCAAGAGTTAAGTTAGCGGCCTCAATTAAAGCATCTGATTCAGCATCACCAAATCCACAGAAATTAGATCCTTTTGTAACCCAAGATGAAGTGTGCCAAAGTTGCATAGGATTAGAATAAGAAGCACTTCCTCCCCAACCACCTAGCATTCCATCAAAATTATGATCCATTGCATTTTTGTAGAAAAGTGTAAAATCCATAGGAGTAGGCTCAGCTACAACACCAGCTTTATACATGCTCTCCTTAATCATCAAAACAATTTCTTTAGATGTAGGAGAACTCATATAGCTTAACTTAAACGAGAAAGGAGTTTTTATTCCATTTATTATTTTATCTCTAATATTATCACCATCAGTATCTACCCACCCAGCTTCTGCTAAAAGTTCTTTTGCTTTTTCTATATCCAGAGGGATAAGTTGTAAAGTATCATTATAAGTCTTTTTTAAAGGAGATATTAATGAAGCTTGTCTGCTTGCTTTTCCGTGCATCATTACTTCAATAATTTCATCTAAAGGCAAGAGATATGCCATTGCTCTTCTTACTTTCTGATCAACAAAATAAGGTTTACGCTTTATTCCATCAGGTTTCATATTCATTCCTAAGTAACTAAATGCATATCTGTCCAAAAATGCTGATTCATAATTATCATTGAAATATTCACGCTCTTGTAATTTCATTAGTTTAATAGTCCCTAATGAGTAAGTGACATCAATTTCTTGGTTTTTTAAAGCTAAATATGCTGATGCATCTTCTTTAATTATTTTGAAGATAATTTTATCAGGATATGCCTTACTGTAAACCGAACTGTCATTTTTACCCCACCAATTCTCTTTCTTTTCTATTGTGATGTATTGGCTAGCAACCCATTCAGTAACTTGGTATGCTCCAAGTCCTACTAAAAGCTCAGGTTGGTAAGAGTTATCTGCATTATTATATGCATTAAACCAGTCAGATAAGGATTCTGTTTCTTTAAAATCATCTGATAATAAATCAGCAAAAGTTACATTATCTAAGACTCCTTTTTTATCCCAAATAGATTTTTGGACCATATATAGTTCTGAAAATATATATTTATTGTCCCAATGCACATTTTGCGCGTGCATAGTAAACTTCATTGGATTTTCTTTATCTAGTTCTATGCTTTTAATTACAGTTGTATAATTACCTCTGATTTGAGCATTATTAGTAAGAGGGCTAAGCATTAGTTTTACTGAGAAAGCAACATCCTCAGCAGTAAGTGGTGTTCCGTCATCCCATTTAATTCCATCTTTTAATTCATAATCAAAGGATAAGTTATTTTCTGATGCAGTTGGCATTTCTTTTACTAACATTGGAATGTACTCAAGTGATTCTATATCTAACTTTATAAGAGTTTTTTGAGTGTATTGAAAAACAAAGGTCCTCATTGCAGAGTTGTCATTAAAGGGGTGTAATCCGTCAGGTTGTGAGAGGATGTGCGCAATGACTGTGTTTTGTGAGAGGTCTCTTTTTTTAACGCATGAAGTTAATGTTGCTGATATAAAGAGGGTTAAAAGTAATTTCTTAATCATAATTAAATTTATAGGTCTGCAAATATAACATTTGACTAAAAAGATTAGCTTAAATTAGCTTGAAAATAATTCTTAAATAATATTTGCTAGAAATATAGATTAGTATACATTTGCAATCCTAAAAAAATAGTTCATTTTAGTGTATTGGAGAGGTGCCAGAGTGGCCGATCGGGGCTCCCTGCTAAGGAGTTGTGCGCTTACGCGTACCGGGGGTTCGAATCCCTTCCTCTCCGCAAAATAAAAAGTTCATCTTTTTATTTGTGATTGTAAAAAAAGTATACTTTTGCAGTCCAAATTTTTCGGGGTATAGCGTAGCCCGGTTATCGCGCCTGCTTTGGGAGCAGGAGGTCGCAGGTTCGAATCCTGCTACCCCGACACTTTTCTCCCCGAAAATCAACGATTTTCGGGAGTAACACACTGATTACCAAGCCCAAGAACATAAGATTTAGAAATTATTTTATAAAATAATTTTTTACCCCCTTTTATCAGATAATGCCACCAAAAAAAATGTAAAACGGTGAAAATTCTGGTGAAAGAAAATGGGCGTAAAAATTTTCTTCTTTTTTTAAGATCAAAAATTTCATCACTTTACATCCGTAAGTTCATATTTTTAAAAATATATTGCTTTATATCTTTAAAGATAACTTATTGTAAATCAGTTTATTAAATACATTTTGTATTGCATAATTTAATAAATTTGTAAGATGAAAAAACAATTATTTGTAAGCTTTTTTGCAAGAAAAGAATTAACCAAGAAAACTGGGATGGTTCCTATATACTGTAAAGTGAGGTATAACGATACCACAGTCCAGTTTTACACCCAAATAGATGTACTCTATATAAATTGGGATTCCAAAAGAACACGCGTTAG
>ERZ807291.2456-NODE-2456-length-27983-cov-13.754046_pt1 | contig 27983 bp, 26 predicted proteins | sample MGYA00521257_ERZ807291 | MGnify/ENA primary metagenome ERZ807291 (study PRJEB31413, sample SAMN03169783) | marine metagenome | biome: Marine; feature: Water; material: Subsurface seawater | place: North Sea | collected 2011-04-28 | depth 1 m m ...
TTTCTTTTTAACTACTTTCTTTTTAACTACTTTCTTTTTAACTACTTTCTTTTTAACTACTTTCTTTTTAGCTCCAAATCTTCCTCTTTTAGCTGGAGCATTTTCTATCATTTCTTCGCATTCAGCTAATGATAAATCTTTAGGGTCTTGATCTTTTGGCACCTTAACATTTTTATTTCCATCAGTTACATATGGACCAAACCTACCATTTAAAACCTGAATTCCTTTCTCTTCAAAATCTTGAATTACTTTATTAGCTTCAATTATTTTTTTCTGCTCTACAAGTGGTAGTGCCTGCTCAAATGTTATTGTGTATGGGTCGAATGGATTGTCGCCTTTCTCTTCCAAACCTTTTAAAGATAAGTTTTTCTTTTCCCCATAATTTAGGTATGGTCCAAATCTTCCCAAGCATGCGGTTATATGCTCGCCATCTGGAGTTTCACCAAGTAATCTTGGTAGAACAAATAAATCCATAGCATCTTCTAAAGTAATTGTGCCAATATCTTGTCCTATTTTTAATGATGCAGACTTAGGTTTTCCAGCTTCCTTAGGGTCGTCTTTTGTGCCAATCATTGCATGAGGTCCGAAGGGTCCATGCCTCACACTAACTGTTCTTCCGCTTTTAGGATCTAATCCTAGTATTCGTTCTTGCTTTCTTTCCTCGGGAGATAATTTTTCTGTCTCCCCAACCATTTGCGTAAGATCTTTATAAAATGAATCCGTCGTTGGCACCCACTCTACTTCGCCTCTAGCAATCTTATCTAAAGTTTCTTCTAATTCTGCTGTGTAGTTATATTTTATAAAATTATTAAAATTTTTATCTAAGAATGCGCATGCAGAAGAACCCTTACCAGTAGGAGTTAAAGTTCTATTCTCTACTTCAACATATTCTTTATATCTAAGTGTTTCGATGATAGCAGCATATGTTGACGGTCTGCCGATACCTTCTTTTTCTAAATTCTTTATTAGGCTAGCCTCTGTGTATCTTCCTGGTGGCTGAGTAAAATGTTGAACTGCATCTAATTTTTCAAGTTGAACTACATCTCCTTCTTGCATTATAGGTAGTATTTTTGATTCAGCTTCTAAATCTTCTTCATCAGAACCCTCTAAATAAACCTGCATAAAACCAGGATGTTTTATAGATTGGCCAGTCGCTCTAAAAAAGTTTTCACTTGTCCCAAGATCTATTGAAACTGAATCTAAGATCGCATCATTCATTTGCGAAGCTACTGTTCTTTTCCAAATTAAAGAGTAAAGATCAAATTGATCTTTACTTAAATACTTTTTCACATCTTCTGGTTTTCTCTCTAATGATGTTGGTCTAATTGCCTCATGCGCTTCTTGAGCATTTTTTGAAGTATTAGAATATTTTCTTACTTCGCTAGGCAAAGATTCATCACCATACAACTTGGGAATAATTTTTCTAATTTCTTCAATTGCTTCTTGGGCCAAATTAATCGAATCTGTTCTCATATATGTTATCAATCCAGCTGCACCTTCGCCTATATCAATACCAGTATATAATTCTTGGGCAATACCCATTGTTCTTCGTGCAGCGTACCTTAATTTCCTTGAAGCTTCTTGTTGAAGAGTCGAAGTAATGAATGGTTTTGCTGGCTGTCTTTTTCTTTCTTTTTTCACAACCTTTAATACTTTAAAACCTTTATCTGATTCTTCTAATATTTCATTTTTAATTCTTAAAGCGTCTTTTTCATTTTCTATATCAAATTTAGCTAATCTTTTACTATTTGAATTATGTAAAAATGCTTCGAAAGGTTTATTATCTTTTAAAAGATTTGCATTTAGTGTCCAATATTCTTGAGGGATAAATTTTCTGATTGCCTCTTCTCTCTCTACAATCATTTTCAAAGCTGGGCTCTGAACTCTTCCTGCCGATCCTTTTCTTATACCAATACCCCATAACAATGGCGATATTCCCATTCCAAATAAATAATCTATTGATCTTCTAGCAAATTGTGCATTAATAAGATTATAAGAAAGTTCTCTAGGATTCTCTATAGACTGCAAGATAGCTTTTTTTGTTATTTCGTTAAAAACTATTCTTACTACCTCAATTCCAGCTAAGGCTTTTTCTTTTTCTAAAATATCAATAAGATGCCAAGCAATAACCTCACCTTCTCTATCTTGATCAGTGGCCAAATAAAGCTTTTTTGCATTTTTTAAAGCTTTTTTTATATCACGGATTATTTGTTGAGGTTTATTATGATCTCTTTCTATAAGCTCATAATTCATTTGATAGTTATTATCTACATCTATACCTTGTTTTGATGGTAAATTTCTCAAATGACCAACTGTAGATATTACTCGGTAGTTTTGACCCAAATATTTTTCTATAGTTTTTGATTTTGCTGGTGACTCAACAATTACTAAATTTTCACTCATATTTAAATCCAACTCTGGCAAAACTATCTATTATTAATTTAGTGAATATAAGGTAATGCTTTATCAGAATTCAAATTTTGCAACCAAGTATAATTACTTTCGTTTCCTGGTGTGTTGAATAATATCATCAATACAACCCATCTTATTTGACTTAAATCAACTTTTTGAGTATCTAATGCCATTATTCTATCTATAACATGCTCTCTGATTTCTCCATGAAATATACCTAATCTCTCTAAAAACATTAGAAAACTTAAACCTTCTTCTCCTATTTTCACGTGTTCTGCACTGCTAAAAAGCCTAAAGCTATTTTTTGTTGGTTTATTTAATAAAGTGCTACTGTCGTCAACTCCCGGAAGTCCCTCTAGCCAATCAAAAGCCTTTTCAATATTATGACTCGAAAAACCAGCATCGGAGAGATTTTTATGTAAGGATTCTTTATCAAGTTCTACTTCCTCATTATCTTCTACATAACTCTGAAACATAAACATTAAAACATCTAATATGGTTTCTTTCATGGGTCTTATCCTTAAGTATTTGATTTACATTAAAAAAATAAATTATATATAATTATAATAATATCAACTTTTTAACATTAATACATTGTTTGGATTTAGTCAAAAGTAGAAATAGCTAAATTTAACAATATAATTAAATTTTACACATATTATAAAGACAATAGTATAATTCTATTAAATATTTAAATATAAAATAAAATAATGAATAAGTTAAAAGTGTTGCACTTTCCAGACTCTAGACTAAGGATAGTAGCTAAAAAAGTTGAAAATGTAGATCAAAATATTAAAGATATTATTGATCAAATGTTTTTTACTATGTACGAAGAAAAGGGTATAGGTCTTGCTGCGACTCAAGTTAATATTCATAAAAGAATTATTGTAATTGATGTATCAGAAAAAAAAGACGAAAGAATATGTCTTATTAATCCAGCAATACTATCTTTATCTAATGATGCAGATATTTATGAAGAGGGATGTCTTTCTGTTCCTGGTTTTTATGAAAATGTTTCTAGACCTAAAGATATAAAAGTATCTACTTTAAATTATAATGGTGAATTAATTGAAATAGAGGCTAGTGGGCTTTTATCCACCTGTATTCAACATGAAATTGATCATCTTAACGGCAAGCTTTTTGTTGACCATATTTCTTCTCTAAAGAGAAATAGAATTGCGAAAAAAATTGTTAAGTTAAAAAAAGAAGGCACTCTTACTTCTCGAAAAAATACTCCTAATTATAAATCAGCAACATAGCCATTTATTAAAATGAAAAAATTAAAAATTGTGTTCGCAGGAACGCCAAAGTTTGCGGAAAGCTTTTTATCGGCTTTGATTGAATCTAAACATGATGTTGTTAGTGTGTTTACACAACCTAGTAAAAGATCCGGAAGAGGATTAAAGTTTACGCATAGCCCTGTAAGGAATACCGCAGAAAAAAATAATATTGATATTAGGCAACCGGAAAAAATAACAATTAAAGAAACTGATGCCCTCTCAGAAATTAAACCAGATTTAGTAATAGTTGTTGCATATGGATTAATGCTTACAAAAGAATTTATGTTGGTGCCAAAGTTTGGATGTATAAATGTCCATCCATCCTTGCTGCCAAGATGGAGAGGAGCAGCACCTATTCAGAGATCTATAGAAGCTGGTGATAAACTTTCTGGAGTAACTATAATGCAAATGACAGAAGGTCTTGATAAAGGGGACATAATTTATCAAGAACCAGTTGATATTAAAGATAATGATTCTTCTTCTATAATGCATAATAAATTTATAACCACAGGAATTGATTCTTTAAAAATTACTCTTGAATCTATTTTGGAAAATAATTTTATGTTACATCCACAAGATGATAATTTGGCTACTTATGCAAAAAAAATTACTAAATCAGAAGCTAAAATTGATTGGAATAATTCTGCTAAAAAAATACATAAAAAAATAATGGCTTTTAATATATGGCCTGTAGCTGAAACTTTATTATCTGGAGAAAGAATACGTATACATGAAAGTGAATTTAAAAAATTAGATGTTGATGGTATCCCTGGAAACATAAAATCTATAGAGAATAAGTGCATCGAGGTATTCACAAAAAATGGACTTTTATTAATAAAAAAATTACAAAAAAATAATTCTACTATTTTAGATGCTGAAGATTTCATTCGTTCGGTTGATTTAAAAGGAAAAAATTTTGAATAAACAAATATTAATCAATTACATAAATTTGATCTATAATACGGGCATATTATGAAAATTATAATCGTAGGAGCTGGCCAGGTAGGAAGCTCATTATCTATAAATCTTGTTAAAGAGGGCAACGACGTTACCCTGATAGATAAAAGTGCAGACCTTTTGGAAAATATTGCTGATAAAATTGATCTGCAAACTATACATGGTAATGGCGCTCACCCAAGAATACTTGAAGCCGCTGGCGCCCATAAAGCTGACATGATTGTTGCGGTATCTAAGAGTGATGAAACAAATATGATTGCGTGCCAAGTAGCATATACAGTATTTGGAGTTGAGAAAAAAATTGCCAGGATTAGAGACTTAGAATACTTAAATTACGAAAACTTATTTGCTGATGAATCAACTCCTATAGATTTTACTATTAGTCCTGACTTAATTGCTTCAAGTTATATTAAAAAATTAATTTCATATCAAGGTACAAATCAAGTATTTAATTTTTCTAATGAAGAAGATTGTTTTATAAATATAATTTTTAAAGAACAAGAAGAATTGGAAAACTCTATAAAATATTATCAGTCATCCTGTGAAAAATTCAATGCAAAAATATGTGCTTTTTTAAGAGAAGATAAACTATTTTCTATAGAAGATGGAGATATACTAGAAAGTGGAGATGAATTATTATTTATTTGTAAAGAAGAGAATATAAAAGATATAACTAAGCTTTTTAAAAATAATAAGGATAATAAAAGAATAATGATTGCTGGCGGTGGAAATATAGGAAAACACTTGTCAGAAAATATTAGTGATAATTATCAAGTTAAGGTTATTGAAGCTGACGAAGAAAGAGCAGATTATTTATCTGAAATAATTGATGATGTAACTATTATAAATGCAGATTCTTCGAACGAAGATATTTTATTAGAAGAAAATATTGAGCATATGGATGTATTTTGTGCTCTTACCAATGATGATGAAGCAAATATTCTTTCAGCAATGCTTGCTAAAAAACTTGGGTCTAAAACTGTAATGTCAATTATTAATAAAATTAGTTATTCTGACTTAGTTGAAAAACAAGAAATAGATATAACCATATCTCCTGAAGACTTAACTATGGGAGCACTTCTTACACATATTAGAAAAGCCAGTATTATAAAAGCGCACTCCTTGATGCATGGTGCACTTGAATTGCTAGAACTAGAAGTAAGAGATGAAAGTAATTCTAAGATTTTAGGGAAGAATATTGAGCAAATAAACTTTTCTGAAAATACAATAGTTTGCTGTATTATTAGAAATAGTGATTTTATTTTTGATACATCCAACATATTGCTAGAACAGAATGATCGTATTGTATGTCTTATAAATAAAAAAGATATAAAACAAATAGAAGATCTATTTGAGTAAAAATAATGCAAATTAAATCTGTAATTAGAATTCTTGGGTTATTATTGATGCTTTTTAGTTTAGCTATAATACCTCCAATTATCGTAAGCATAATATATCAAGATAATGAAACATGGTCTTTCTTCTACGCCTTGATTCTAATTTTAGTATCAGGTCTATTTCTTTGGCTGCCTTCAATGCAAGCTAAGACTGATATGAAGCTTAGAGATGGTTTTATAATTGTAGTTTTATTTTGGTTTGTTTTAAGTACTTTTGCATCTTTACCAATGATTCTAAGTGAATCACTTGATATATCTATTACCAACGCAATATTTGAGTCAGTTTCAGGGCTGACAACTACCGGGGCCACAATATTAAAAGATATTGATAGTCTTCCAGAATCTATATTATTTTATAGGCAATATTTGCAGTGGCTTGGTGGTTTGGGAATTATAGTCTTAGCAGTGGCAGTTCTTCCAATGCTAGGAGTTGGAGGGATGCATTTATATAAAGCTGAAGTTGCTGGCCCTATAAAAAATAAAATTACCCCAAGAATTACTGAAACTGCTAAATGGCTTTGGGTGGTCTATTTAACAATGACCTTTTTTTGTGCTCTAGGTTACTATATTGCTGGTATGAGTGCTTTTGATTCTATATGTCACAGTTTTTCTACTATAGCTATTGGAGGATTTTCAACTCACAATGAAAGTTTTGGCTATTATAATAACCAATGGATTGAGTTGGTTGCTATTTTCTTTATGATTGCAGCATGCTTGAATTTTAGCTTGCATTATCTAGCTTTTAAAAATAAATCCATATCGGTTTATAAGAATGATAATGAAGCTTATTTTTTTATATTCCTTATTTTTCTAATATCATTAATAACTATTTTCTATATATATAACCAATCACTAGATATAACTTTGCGGGAAGTTATTAAAAATGCTTTCTATGCCATATCAATCTCAACTACTACTGGATTTACAAACTCTAATTACTTTGTTTATGTTGGCTTTCTTCCTTTGTTACTAATACTTTTTAGTTTTATTGGTGGTTGTGCCGGCTCAACAGCTGGCGGAATGAAAGCTATAAGAATTTTACTTTTGTCAAAACAAGGCTATAGAGAATTAAGAAGACTAGTACATCCAAATTCAAAGATAAAAGTTAAAATTGGAAATACAGCTGTTAACGAAAGAACTTTGGAAACCATATGGGGATTTTTTGCTATATACGTATTTGTTTTTTTAACAGTTCTTCTTCTATTGATGTTTTCAGGGCTAGACTTCCTTACTTCATTTTCTGCTGTTGCAGCAACTATAAATAATCTAGGCCCAGGTCAAGGTGAAGTTCTCTATAATTACGCCAATATCTCTGACATTAATAAATGGATTTTATCATTATGTATGATTGTTGGTAGGCTTGAAATATTTACTTTACTAGTAATATTTATACCGGATTTTTGGAAAAAATAATTTAATCTATTTTATAAATATTTTCTTTTACTCCACTTCTATTTCTAAACCTTTCATAAGACCATAAATACTGAGAGATATTCTTACTAACTAAATTCTCGATTGTTTTATTTAATAAATCTGCAGCTCCAACCTCATCAAGATCATAAAATTCTTTATTGATAACATCCAAATGTATATCAAACCCTTTACTTTTTGGAAGACGTTCTGCGTATACATAAATTATTGGTACCTTATTTTTTTTTCCAAGCTTATATATTAGTGATGTTGTATTAACTGGTATATTATAAAATTTTGACATTGTTCCTTGATTAATTTTGGGCGTATGGTCAGGCAAAATTCCGATACCACAATTATTTTTCAAAGCTTTTAGTAATTTTTTGACCCCGCTATTATCAGTTTCTACTAACTTAGCTCCCGTGGCCTGTCTTCCAATATAAACAAAATCGTTTAGCACTTTATTTCTCAATGGTTTAAACATTGTATATGTCCTTATCTTACTTGCTACAAATAAACCACTTAGCTCCCACGAACCATGATGTGGCGTCATAAATATAATTCCATTATTTTCTTTAGCGCAATTCTCAATACAATTTTTGTTATGGATATTATTTATAAATTTATCAATATTATTATCTGAGAATCTATACAGATACGGAGATTCCAGTAATGACTTTAAATATTCGACTAAACTTTTTCTGGCTGTTTTTTCTATCCACTCGCTTGATTTTTCTGGAAAACAGATACTTAGATTTTTGTGAGCTACCATATATTTTTTACTATTATCAGAATAAAGTATAATAGCTAATATATTTGCCAATTTATGAGTAATAGATAATCTGCATAAACTGAGTAAATATAGGCATATTTTTTGTATTGTGCTAATTATCATCATTTTAGTGTATATTGTATAAAATTTAATTATACTCAACTTTTAACATATTTTTATATAATAATGAGCAAAAGAGAAGCGTCCATAAAACGTAAAACTAATGAAACAGATATTGAGCTAAGCCTCAATATTGACGGAACTGGTATATGTAAAATTGAAACAGGTATGCCTTTTTTTGAGCATATGTTGGAACAAATCTGCAGACATGGTCAAATAGATCTTAATATCATTGCAAAAGGAGATCTAGAAGTTGATGCACACCACACTGTTGAAGATGTTGGCATATGTTTTGGCCAAGCTTTTGACAAAGCTATTGGTGGGAAAGAAGGAATCAATAGATACGGTCATGCTTATGTTCCTTTGGATGAAGCTCTTTCAAGAGTAGTAATAGATTTTTCTGGAAGACCAGGAGTAGAGTATTCGGCAAAATATCCAAGACAATATATTAATGACTTTGACGTTGACCTAATCCATGAGTTTTTTCAAGGGTTTTGTAATCATGCAATGGTAACTCTTCACATAGATAATTTAAAAGGAGAAAATGGTCACCACATAGCAGAAACTATATTCAAGGCATTTGGAAGAGCTTTTAGATATGCAAAAGAAGTTGATTTTTTAAATAACGGGAATAAACCGCCTTCTACAAAAGGCGTTCTTTAATAATAGGCGATAAAAATTGGATACTATTGCTATCATAGACTATGGAATGAGCAATTTGAGTTCTGTTGTAAAAGCTACTAAATATGTCGCGCCTAATGAAAAAGTAATAATCTCATCTGACTCAAACGAAATAAATAACGCGGATAAAATAATCTTTCCAGGACAAGGCGCTGCAAAAAAATGTATGGAATCTATTTATGATAAGAATCTTTCTAAAGTTATAAAAAAAAGTTCACAAGAAAAACCATTTTTAGGAATATGTATGGGAATGCAGGTATTAATGGATCACAGCGATGAAAATAGTGGTACAGAGTGTCTTTCAATAATAGAAGGAAAGGTTGAAAAATTTAAAAGTAACAAAAATAATAAAATAAAAATTCCACATATGGGATGGAATAAAATTACAAAAAAAAAGGATCATCCTATATGGCATAAAATTGATGAACAGTCATATTTTTATTTTGTTCATAGTTATTTTATTAAACCTTACGAAAAAGATTATATATTGGGCGAAACAAATCACGGTAAGGATTTTTGCTCTGTTATAGCAAAAGATAATATTATTGCTATTCAGGGGCACCCTGAAAAAAGCTCCTCAGCAGGGCTACAATTTTTAAAGAATTTTATAGGGACGAAATAAAAATATTATGAAAATAATACCTGCAATAGATATACAAAATGGGAATTGCGTCAGACTAAAACAAGGTGATTTTTCCCAAGAAACAATATTTCATGATAATCCTGTTGATATGGCAAAAAAATGGGCAGAAGAAGGTGCAGAACGACTTCATCTTGTAGATCTTGATGGAGCTAGACTCGGTAGTCCTGTAAATATCAAAATAGTATCAGATATATGCAAAAGTATTCCTAATATTCCCATACAGATTGGTGGTGGAATTAGAGATATAGAGACTGCAGAGAGATACCTAGAGACGGGGGCAAGTTTTATTATTATTGGAACTAAAGCTGTTGAAGATCCAAATTTTATTAAAGAGCTTTGCAATAAATTCCCTGGGAAAATTATTGTTGGAGTTGATGCAAAAAATGGAGAGGTAGCGACTGATGGTTGGAAATCTATATCTAATAGAAACGTAGTTGAGCTTTCTAAAGAATTCGAAGGATACGGTGTAACTGAAATTGTTTATACAGATATTGAAAAAGATGGAATGATGAAAGGGTTAAACATTAATGCAACTTTGAATCTTGCTAAAAATGTTAATATACCAATTATTGCTTCTGGAGGTGTTAGCTGTATAGAGGATATAAATCAAATAAGCGCCCATATTAATTCTGGGATTTCAGGAATCATTATTGGAAGAGCTCTTTACGAAAAAAAGATAAATATTGAAGAAGCTAAAAAAATATTTTCAAAATTAGATTTATGAGTGTTACTAAAAGAATAATTCCTTGTCTAGATGTTGATAATGGAAGGGTTGTCAAAGGTGTTAAGTTTTTAGATATAGTTGATGCTGGAGATCCTGTAGAAGTTGCAAAAAGATATAATGATCAGGGTGCAGATGAAATAACTTTTTTAGATATAACTGCAAGTTCTAGCAATAGAAAAACGATCCTAAAGGTAGTTGAGGATGTGGCATCTCAAGTCTTTATACCACTGACAGTTGGTGGAGGTATTAGCTCAATTGAAGACATCCGATCATTATTAAATTCAGGTGCAGACAAAATTACAATAAATACTGCCGCGATAAATAATCCTAATCTTATATCTGACGCAAGTGATGCTGTTGGAAGCCAATGCATTGTTGTTGCCATTGATGCAAAAAGAAAAGTTAGTCAATCTAACGAGATTTATTGGGAAATTTATACTCACGGCGGCAGAAATGCTACAGGTATTGATGCTATTGATTGGGCCTCAAATATGGAGTCTAGAGGAGCTGGAGAACTTTTAGTTACAAGCATGGATAAAGATGGAACAAAAGAAGGTTTTGACCTAGAATTAATGAAAACTATTAATGATAAAGTCAATATACCTATCATAGCTAGTGGTGGGGTTGGAACACTCGAGGATCTGTACGACGGAATAAATATTGGTAAAGCAGATGCGGTTCTTGCAGCAAGTATATTTCATTTTGGGACCTATACTGTCAGAGAAGTTAAAGAGTATTTACTGAGCAAGGGTATAAATATGAGAATTACTAATGAATGATATATTAAAAAAATTAAATCTAATCTTAAAAGATAGAAAAGATAAAAGCTCTGAAAAATCTTATGTAGCCTCACTATATAACAAGGGTTTGAATCATGCTTGTGATAAAATTGATGAAGAATCAAACGAATTAATCAATGCACTAAAAAATGAAAGTGACGAGAGAATAGTATCTGAAGCCGCAGATCTGTGGTTTCACAGCTTGGTTTCATTATCTATGAAAAATCTGTCTTCAGATGATATATTGGTAGAATTAGAAAAAAGGTTTGGAGTGTCAGGCCATGATGAAAAAAACAGTAGAGATACTTGATTAAATAATAGGAGCATAACATGTCTGGAATAAGCATATGGTCGTTGTTATTGATTTTTGCAATAGTTCTTTTGCTTTTTGGCACAAAGAAACTTAGAAATATCGGTAGTGATCTTGGCGGCGCTATTAAAAATTTTAAAAAATCAGTCAATAATGATAAATCAAATAAAGAATAAATAGGGTGTAGCAAATGTTTGATTTTGGGTTTTGGGAACTTGCACTTATACTCATAATAAGCCTAATAGTTTTAGGCCCTGAAAGGCTTCCTGTATTTGCATCACAATTAGGATCTTTTGTAAAAAAAATAAAAGATTTTGCTAATAATGTAAAAACAAGTATTGAAAATGAGTCAAGAATGAATGATTTAAAAAAAATCATTGAGAAACAAAAAGACGAACTTTCAGAATTTGAAGATAAAATAGATTCAGATGAAAAATAATAGAAGTACACTTACAGAGCATCTTCTAGAACTTAGAAATAGACTATTAATTATTATTTCCACTATTGCAATATGCGCTTTAGTATTTAGTCCTTTCGCAAATTCTATATATAATTTTCTGTCCTTGCCGTTGTTAAGCGTTCTTCCAGAAGGCTCTAATATGATTGCTGTTGATGTAGCGTCTCCTTTTTTGGCGCCTTTTAAACTTATTTTAATACTTTCTATTGCCGTCACTTTTCCTGTTTCTGTTTATAACTTTTGGGCTTTTATTTCTCCTGGACTTTATAAAAACGAAAAAAAATTAGTAGCTCCCATTTTAATTTCCAGTACTCTGCTATTTTATTTAGGGATTATTTTTGCTTATTATATTGTGTTCCCACTTATATTTAGCTTTTTTACAAATATTGCACCTCAGGGAGTTATGATTGCTACAGATATAAGTAGTTTTTTAAATTTTGCCATAAAAATATTTTTTGCATTTGGCCTAGCTTTTGAGGTTCCAATAATTACTTTTTTAGTTGTTTTATTTGGTATTAGTACTGTTGAATCTTTATCTAAAAAAAGACCATATATAATCGTTATGGCTTTTGTGCTTGGAATGATACTTACCCCTCCTGATGTTATATCTCAAGTTCTTCTTGCAGTTCCAATATGGTTACTTTTTGAGATGGGTTTATTATTTGCTCATTTAATAACTAAAAATAAAGGCAAGGCAAACAGCAACTAATTTGCTAAAATCTTTATTTAATATCACTAATCGATATAACTAATGGAAAATTCAAAAATTAAAAGAGCGCTTCTAATTATTCTTGACGGAGTTGGAATTGGTCCAATTGGAGATAATAATGGTTGGACATTAGCTGATACCCCAAATATTGACTTACTTCTTAAAGATTATCCTTCAGGAGCTATTGAAGCTTCTGGTGAAAATGTAGGCTTACCAAAATATCAAATGGGTAACTCTGAAGTTGGGCACATGATTATTGGTTCAGGTAAAATATTTAAACAGGATTTAGTTATAATTAATGAAGCAATTGAAGACTCTAGCTTCTTCAGTAACGAGGCTATATTAAATGCTATTTTTTCTGCCAAAGAAAATAATAGTAGTTTGCATTTATTAGGTCTTGCTTCACCTGGCGGAGTTCATTCTCATATAAACCATCTTCTTTCTATTTTAAAAATATGTAAGTCTTATGGGATATCACCTAAGCTTCATCTTTTTACTGATGGGAGGGACTCTGATCCAAAATCTAGTATTGAAATTTTAGATAATCTTGATAAATCTTTAAAAGAATATGGTGGTGAAATATATACAATTTCAGGTCGGTACTATGCAATGGATAGAGATCAAAGATGGTCTAGAACTGAACTTGCGTGGGATGCTATTGTTAATAATAAAGGTGAAACTAGGAAAGATTACCGTGATGCAATTAATAGCTCATATGCTAAAGGTATTACTGATGAGTTTATTTTGCCTACCTCTCTAAACTGCGCGAAGCCATTACAAAAAAATGATTCTCTCTTATTTTTTAATTTCCGAAATGATAGAACAAGACAAATTGCTAGAGCATTGAACGTTGAAAGATTTGATAACTTTAAGAGAACAAATAATAATATAGCTTATTCTATAACTACAATGACAGAATATGATCCATATCTGTCTTGCCCTGTAGCTTTTAGAACAAAATCACCTTCAGTAACTTTGGGAAGTGTTATAAGTGATTTAGGATTAAAGCAATTTCACTGTGCAGAAACAGAAAAATATCCGCATGTAACTTATTTTATAAATGGTGGAAGAGAAGAACCTTATCCTGGTGAAAAAAGAGTTTTAATACCATCACCTAATGTTGCCACTTATGATCTACAGCCAGAAATGAGCGTTAAAGAGGTCGCAGAAGAGGTAATAAGAGCTATAAAAGATACTGAGTATAAATTTATAGTAGTTAATTTTGCTAATGGAGATATGGTGGGCCACACTGCCATTAAAGAAGCTATTATACTAGCTATGAGTGAGCTTGATGCAGCTCTAGGGGAGGTTGTATGCGAAGCTATAGGTGCAAATGTCTCCACAATAATTACAGCTGATCATGGCAATGTTGATGAAATAAATAATCCAAAAACTGGAAAGCCAAATACTCAGCATTCATTAAATCCAGTACCATTTATTGTCATAGATAATAATCGTGAGTGGCAAATAATAAATGATAAGAATGCTGGACTTTCAAATATAGCACCTACATTATTGACACTTATGGGTATAGAAAAACCTAAAGAGATGACTAGCAAAACATTAATAAAAGAAAATTAATCAAATACAATTTCAGGTATCTGACCGTTATTAATATTTTCTCCTGAAGCAGAATTATTTAAATCATCAAAAACTAAAGTGCCATTGACAGTATCGTCTTCTTCATTTGATAACTTAAATTTTTTCTTGTTATTATCAATAATATATTCATCTTGCTTAGCTTCAATTTCTTCCGAAATTTCTAGTTTCCCGCCCAAATCTTGCCTTACAATTCTATCTTTAGCTAAATCTTTATGAAAGGCTACAATTTCTCTAAAAGTATCTAAAGCATAACTAAAATTTAAACCTGGTTTCAACGGAATTAATACTTGGCCTTTATGTTGTCCCATTCTTGCCAAGATTTTTTTATTCAGCACTTTGGCATCAAATTTTGTTAGGCCATCCATTCCTCCGATAATTCTAGAAGAAACTTCTCCAGTAACCAAAATACTTCTATTTCCAAATACAACTTTTTCTTTAAACACTTTTTCTGAAACAGTTATATTAGCTAAATTAACAATATTTAAAATTGTGGCGCATCCTTCTTTATTAAAGTCAGAGCCTGGTTTTGCTAGACCATCTCTCGCACATTCATAAGTGTGAAAAGATAATTTATCTCTTTGAATTTTTATATTCTGAGCTCCTAGTGCTGACTTGAAGAATACTTGTCTCTCTATCCGTATTCTTCTTACATACTCTTCATCTTCTTCGTCTGCATATTCATCACTGAACGCTTGATACTTATCAGATTCTTTTTTACTCTCTATTTTGTCACCGCATAAAGAAGTAACTTGGTCAGGCGTAAATCCTTTTTCTAAATAATAATTTATATCTTCTTTTTCACAACTCGCGTTAGCATTCATACTGACAAACAAATATGTTATTAAGATAAATTTATAAATTATTATTGTTTTGAAAAGTTGCATCATTTTAAAATCCTATTTTTTCCACTGTTTCTATACTTATTATATTAACACTTTATTATAATTTTCTTCAAAAAAAAACAGGCGCCATTACAGCGCCTGCTCTTATAATACAAAATTCTAATAAATATTAGAACATTGTTAATATACCAAATTGGATAATTTCAACTTGGTTATTTGTTGTACCTAAACCTAAACCACCGATACCAGTTCCGTAAGCACCATGTGTATCATTTTCAACTTCGACGTACGATACGTTTAGTTCTGTTGAATCACCTAATGCATAGAAGACACCAAATAATGTTGTGTCAGCACCAGTTGTAGCAGAATTATCAGTTGTTAAACCTGTAGCAGATACGTCTAACTCATCAGCTTCAGCATACATGAAACGGAAGTCAAAGTTTCCACCTGGAGCATATTTACCAGAAACTAAGAACGCGTCACGATCAAATTTAACGTTTGTATCAGCTGTACCACCTGCAAATACTGAAGCATCAAAACCGAAGTCTTGTAATGCAGCGCCTGGAGTTGTTACGTTTTTAAACTCATATTCAACGTTTTCAAACATAGCAGATAAAGTCAAACTAGCTCCATTACCTAAATCAGCAATGTAACGAGCAGCTATTCTGTAAGATTCAGCTTCTGAATCTTCCATTGTAGCGCCGTCTAGAGTTGTTGCTGCCCACTCATCATGTTTCTGATAAGTTAAAGCACCCCAGAAAGGACCGTCTGTATAAGCAATACCCATAGAATAAATCACTGGGTCTGTTTTTACGCTGTTTCTTGCTGTAGTTGCATCTGCTTTGTTGTCAGCTGTCATAGCAAATCTATAAGATAGTTTGCCTGAAGAACCCATGTATTGAAGGATTTCTTCTTGACGTCTGTTGAAGCCTTGGTTGTAAATCCCACCATAAGAACTATAAGATTCAAATACTTGTGAACCAAAATCTCCTAAGTTATAAAAGATTGTGTATGCACCAACAGAACCCATGATGTTTGTGTGAGAAGCATTACCAGCGTCGTACCATGGATCAACCCAACCAGCTACCATTTCGTTGTAAGGTAATAACCAGTTAGCGAACATTACTTCACCAAATGATCCTGAAATACCTACTTTAGAGTTACGGTTACACCAACCACCTGTACCAGCATAGTCGTTTAAGTATGTGAACTGTTCACAACGCCATGTAACTTTTAAGCCTTCGATACCTGTATCAACGAAACCAAGGAAACCGATGTTACCAGCATTACCTTTAATTTCTGTTGTATCTTTTTGCGAACCTTCCGCACCAGACTCTGATATTTCATAAGTGTGATTTTGCCATCCGTAGATTGTAATTGGATCCCCGTAAGGTCCAACTCCACCGCCGCCCCAGCCTGCGTTTGCAGTAACTGGAAGCATGGCCAATGCTCCGGCTAGCATACTTGCTAAGATTTTTATTTTCATTAGGACTCCTAATAATTGTCTTAATTATATTTTTAAGAAGGTTCAACCAAAATTAAATATCCCCCTCCACTAAAATGCCATCTATACATCTTGTTATAAATATTTGCACATAAAATCAGTACATATACAGACCTCTCCATGTCTATAGCATTTCCTACATTACTGCAGGATTCTTCGATTCTGAACGTTCTTAAGCATCAAGTCAATAGATATTCCTTATTTTATGCGGTAAATTCCTAGTAAAATCAATTATATATAAGAGTATACTAATACAGCTTATTATGATTTTCTAATAAAGATAATGAGTTGGTTCTACTATAAACGTTGTTAAAACAATGAATTAAAAGACGATTGCTCTTAATAGTTATTAATTATTTCCTAACTCTGTATAATTTTATATAGTTAACATGTATTATAACTTTTTTAATTTTTACTAAAACTTCAATAATGATCAATACAATTAAAGTATTTGGAATAACTCTTATTTTTTTATTATCTGGCTGTGGCCTGTCAGTGCCAGGGTTTGATAGTTCAGAGAATTCTAATTCTAATTCTTCAGATTATAAAATAGTTTTAGATGATAGCTATGATGGCTATGGCGATGATGATGAATTAACTAGCACGGATATTGATAACGGAGCACAAAACTTTGCTGAATGCTCAAGTTTAACAGAGTGTAGTTTACTATGGGATACAGCAAAAGAATGGGTTACAGAAAAGTCATTTTATAAATCTAAATTAAAAACTAATTCTAATAATTTATTAGAAACTGAAATTGATCCCAGAAGAAAAAAATCTGACAAAATTACTTTTAAAGTCACTAGGATTCCAAATGGGAAAACAAATATTATAAAAATTTCAGCAACATGCCCAAAAAATTGTAAGGGTTATATTGATAAGGAGTATTTTGCATTTAATAGTTATTTGAAAAATCATCTAATAGCTTTCAAGAATGGAATTATTGGCTATGCCAATATTGAAACGTCCGATAATTTAGATATAAATTTTGATGATTTATCAGAAAATAATCAAAGATCTGTTTTAGAAGAAAATAATGTACTTAATAAGATTGAAGTAACTAAGAGCAAAAGTAAAAGATATATTGGAAAAGTGGCCGAGCGTTTGATAGATGAATATTCATGCAATAAATCTAGTGAAATTAATCTTGTAAAGAAAACAAGAAAAAGAGAGCTCTACGAAGTTAATTGCATAAAAGAAGTGAAAAGAATGATTTTTGATTGTGGCCCAGATGGATGTGAGGTGTTGCAATGACAAGATTATTAAAATTTATATCTATAATTATTTTTTCAGTAAGTATTGGTAGTTGTTCTTCAATAGAAACTAAAAGTATAAAAAATTGGCTTGAAGAGGGTACAAAAGAAAATCGCGAAACTGTTAAGAAGAATAATAAAACTGGCAAAACTCATCTCAAAGATTATTTGCAAAAGAGTGGGTGTGTTAATGGATCAAGTGCAAAAATAGTAGATAGTGAAGATAAGGAGATCCTTTTATATGATGTAACTTGCGTGACAAAATCTAAAGAATTTTTATTAATATGCAACGATCAAGGTTGCTCGAAATATTAACTATGATCTTATCTACTTTTTTTGCTATTTAACCAATCTATAATTGGCTCAAAATAAGTTCTATCAACTTCTGTCATTCCAGGAGCCATTTCATATATACCCAAACCTTTCTCTTGTGCTCTTATGTAATTTTGACTATCTCTAACCATAGTTAAAAAAGGTATTCTTTGCCCCTCTAAAAATTCATCTAATTCCCAATATATATTTGTATAATCCCTACCTCTATTAGCAACTAAAGCAATTTTAGATTTCTTTTTAACAACTCTAGAGTGTTTCTTTATATTTTTTATAAATTCACTGGCTGCTCTCATATCAATGGGTGAGGGCAATACTGGTATTATTACGCTTTCTGCCATATTTAACACTTTTGTTAAAGCTGATCCTTGAAGCCCAGCAGGAGCATCAATTATTTTGTAATCTATTCCTCTTCTTACCTTTTCACCGTACCCTTTGATTCCAGTAATAGGCGGTTTAGCAGAAGAACGTAACTTAAGCCAACTTATTGAGCTTTCCTGGCTGTCTAAATCTACTAACGCGACTGATTTACCTATTGAGGCATAAAAACTTGCCAATGTTGTAGCGATGGTTGTTTTGCCTGAGCCACCTTTTGTATTTAAAACTAGTATTGATCGCATATATAGTTCCATAAAGTTTAGCTTATGGTTATTTTATCATTATTTTACAGCATGTCTATTTTCAAATATCAAAAACTGATACCACTGGGGCGTGATCTGAAGGGCGCTCATTTTCTCTTGGCATAATATCTATATAACTAGAAGTGCACTTATCAGATAAAGCTTTATTAGATAATATTAGGTCTATTCTTAAGCCTCTATTTCTCCTAAAAGCACCAGTTCGATAGTCCCACCAGCTATATAGTTCCTTATCTTGATCAAATATTCTAAAACTGTCCGTGAAACCTAAATCTAGGATTTCTTCAAGAGCATGTCTTTCTTTTTTACTACAAAGGATTCTGTCTTTCCACGCCTCAGGGTCATATATGTCCTCATCATTAGGAGCAATATTAAAATCTCCCAAAACAACATAATATTTTGTTTTTTTTAAATCATTCTCTATATGTTTTTTTATTTTTTTTAACCAATTAAGCTTGTATTCATATTTATCTGATCCAACTTCGTGGCCATTAACCACATATAAATTTAAAACTGATAAATCTTCGCCATACCTAGTTAATAAAAATCTTTTTTGTTCTTGTTCCTCATTATTGATTAGCTTTATAGACTCTTTTGGAGGAATTTTACTTATAGTTGTAACGCCGTTATAAGTTTTCTGACCTATATAGTCACAAAAAAAACCTGCATCCGTGATATCATTTATTGGGAAAGAGCAATCTTCTACTTTGGTTTCCTGAATTGCCAAAATATCAACATCACTTTTTTCTAGCCAATCTAGAACTTGCGGCAGCCTTACTCTTAAAGAATTTACATTCCAAGAAGCTATTTTCATTTTAGGCCTAAGCTGTCTAAAAGAGGTTCTATTTTTGGCTCTCTCCCCCTAAAATCAATAAATAATTCTAAGGCTGGTTTGGAGCCGCCTGTTTCTAATATTTTTTTCATAAATTTATTTCCAACTTTTCTATCTACTAATTTATTTTCTTTAAAAGCCATAAATGCATCGGCAGATAAAACTTCTGCCCACTTGTAACTATAATATCCTGCTGCATATCCACCTGAGAAAATATGAGCAAAACTATTTTGGAATTTATTACTATTGTGAACTGGCATCAACGATGTTTCTTTTCTTACTTTTTTTAGAATCACATCTGCTAATTTTGTCTTTTTCTTTTTATCGTTCATGTGCAGCAGAAAATCAAATAATGAAAACTCAATTTGTCTTAGCAAACCTAGGCCAGTATTATAGTTTTTTGTAGCTAATAATTTTTTAAATAAACTATCAGGTAATTTTTTATTTGTTTTGTAATGAAATGCAAAAGTGTCAAGAACGTCTTTTTCCCAACACCAATTTTCCATAAACTGGCTTGGTAATTCAACAGCGTCCCACTCTACTCCAGATATACCAGATATACCTGCGTAATCTACTTTTGTTAACATGTGTTGCAAGCCATGACCAAACTCATGAAATAAAGTTTCAACATCATAATGCGTGAAAAATGCAGGGCTTGTTTTTGTTGGCGGACTTGAGTTACAAGTAATGAATGCTACTGGTGATTGGATGGAACCATTTGAATTAAGTCTTCTTTGTGTGCATTCATCCATCCATGCGCCACCTCTTTTATTTTGCCTTGCGTAAAGATCAAAATAAAATTTTCCTCTAAGATTTTTATTTTTATCATAAATTTCATATAACCTAACATCTGGATGCCAAACATCTTTCGTTTTTTTTAATATAACATTAATTCCATAAAGTGATTTTACGAGTTTAAATAAACCGTCTACCACATTCTCTACTGGAAAATATTTTTTAAGCTCTTCTTGTGAAACACCAAAGTTTTCTTCTTTATATTTCTCCGAAACATAACCTAGGTCCCATGGGTTTAGTTTTGTTATGCCTAATTTTGTTTTTGCATATTTTTTTAAGATATTTATTTCTTTTTTGGATTGTTTAATTGCTTTTGTTTTTAAATTATTTAAAAAACCTATTACTTCCTTTGATGACCTTGCCATTTTTGTCGCAAGGGAATATTCAGCAAAATTTTTATAATCTAAAATTTGAGCCATTGTTTGCCTTAAGCCCAATATTTCTTCTATATTTTTTGTGTTATCCCAAGGTCCTTTGACTGGGAATTTATCTGATGCTCTACTTGCATATGCCAAATATAAAGTTTTTCTTAGCTTTTGATTTTTTGCAAATGTCATTACTGCCATATAACAAGGCTGATCTAAAGTTAGCGTGTAACCATTTTCTTTTCTAGCAGACGCGACTTCTGCAGCAATCTCTAATGCATTTTCAGGAATACCTTCTAACATTTTTTTTGTTTTAAAATTCTTAGACCATGAGTTTGTTGAGTCTAAAATATTTTGTTCAAAGGTAGCCTCAAGATTGGCTAGTTTTTCTTGGCATTCTCTAAATGACTTTCTTTTTTTTGAATCTAAGTGCACTCCGGAAAGTTTAAAACCATTTAATGTATCCTTTAAAAGTTTTTTTTGATTTGAATTTAATCTTGTTTTATTTTCATTATAAAATATTTCATATTGTGAAAATAATTTTTTGTTTTGACCAATTTTTGCGTAATGCTTTGTTAGTAAATTTAGACTTTTTTCATATTGTTTTCTTATTAAAGGATCATTCATTACAGAATTTAAATGTCTTATTGGAGCCCAAGCTTTTGCAATTTTATCATCTGATTCTTCAATCTTATATACAAAGTTTTTCCAAGAAAGTTTCTTTAAGCCTTCAATGTCATTTATGATTTTTATATTTTCTTTTGTTAAATAACTTATAGCTTGATACATGTCTTTGCTCTGTATCTTAGAAAATTTTGGCAATAGTTTTGAGTTTAACAACGTGTTTTTATTTATATCCATAATATTACTTAATTCCTTTTTTTATATTCTAAATATCTATATTACCTGCATAATGAGCATTTTCCTCTATAAAGGCTTTTCTTGGAGCAACATTATCTCCCATTAAATCTTCAAAAGTTTTTTCTGCGATTGCCTCATCCTCTTCGGTAATTTGAACAAGTGTTCTTTGCTTAGGGTCCATAGTTGTCTCCCAAAGTTGTTCTGGATTCATTTCTCCCAAACCTTTGTATCTTTGTATGGTGTAGCCTCTTTTTGCTTCTGCAATAATCCATTCAAATGTATTTAAGAAATTATTGATCTTTATAGTTTTATCTTGTTTTGTTAAATACGCATCATTTTTCAAAAGTTTCTTTGAAGCTTCTACATAATCAAAATAATTTTTATAATCTTTTGATGCAAAAACGCTAAATTTAATGTTTACTGTTTTTGCTAAACCAGCTTCTTCGTGTGTAATGTCAAAAGATAATGGATCTTGAACCTCTATACTGCAATGATCTGATGAGACTCTATCACACCAATTCTTTATAACTTTTTCATCACAGCCAAATTCTGGAATATTTTCATTATTCAATATACTCATAAAATGTTTACCATAATTATTAGTAATATTAGATTTTGCTTTTTCAGCTTTTTGACAATGAGCCATTAATACCTTTAAGTCATTGTTTTCTATAGGTTTTTTGCTATTTTTGGAAGAAAATATTTCTATACCATCTAAGCAATCTTTGGTTATATAAGATAAAAGCTCATTATCATCTTTTATATATTTTTCTGTTTTTCCTTTTTTAATTTTATATAAAGGCGGCTGAGCAATATAAACATTCCCTTTTTTAATAAGTCTTCTCATTTTTCCATAAAAGAAAGTAAGTAATAAAGTTTTTATGTGTGCGCCATCTACATCTGCGTCGGTCATGATTATTACTTTGTGATATCTTAATGCAGCATAATTTTCTTCTGACATTTCTGCTGATGTGAATCCACAGCCTAATGCGGTTGCTAGTGTAACGAGTTCTTCTGTTGCAAATATCTTGTCATCTCTTTGTTTCTGAACATTTAGTATTTTTCCTTTTAATGGCAATATTGCTTGCGTTCTTCTATCTCTGCCTTGTTTAGCTGATCCGCCAGCAGAATCTCCCTCAACTAAAAATATTTCTGAGAGCGCCGGATCTTTTTCTTGGCAGTCAGCAAGTTTTCCTGGTAGGCCAGCCACATCCATAGCTTTTTTTCTTCTAGTCATTTCCCTGGCTTTTTTCGCCGCCTCTCTTGCTCTTGCTGCTTCGCTTGCTTTTGCTAGTATTTGTTTAGCATCTTTTGGATTTTCTTCCAAAAATCTTTTCAGGCATTCTGATGCTACAGACTCAACAATGCCTTTAACCTCAGAAGAAACTAATTTTGCTTTTGTTTGTGAAGAAAATTTTGGATCTGGCATTTTTATTGAGATTATTGCAGTTATTCCTTCTCTAGCATCTTCGCCTGTAATAGATATCTTATCTTTTTTTGCAGAATTATTTTGCTCTACATAATAATTAATGGCTCTTGTAAGAGCACCCCTAAATCCTGCTATATGCGTTCCTCCGTCTGATTGAGGAATATTATTTGTATAACAATATATATTTTCACTATATGAACCTGTCCACTGAATCGCAACTTCTACACCAATATCATCTTTGGAAGACGAGAAATATATGATGTTTGCATTAACTTTGTCTTTTTTTTCATTTAAATTCTCTACAAATGCTTTAATGCCGCCTTCATAGTGGAATTCTTCTGTCGTGTCGGTTCTATGATCAGACAATATAATCTTTATTCCTGAGTTTAAAAAAGATAATTCTCTGAGCCTCTTAGCCAAAATATTAAAATGAAATTCTGTATCTGTGAAAATCTCTTTGCTAGGCATAAAAGTAACTTTGGTTCCGGTTTTTTTTGTCTTTTCGCCTTTAATTAATTTTGTTGTTGGATCGCCCATAGAATAAGTTTGATTATAAGTATTGCCATCCCTAGATATCTCTAGTTCTAGATTTTCAGATAAAGCGTTAACTACTGAAACCCCGACGCCATGTAAACCACCAGAAACCTTATACGAGTTATCATCAAATTTACCACCAGCGTGTAAAACTGTCATTATTACCTCGGCGGCTGGCTTTTTTTCTTCAGGATGAATGTCAACTGGTATGCCTCTACCGTTATCCGAGACTGTCACTGAGCTGTCTACGTTTATTTCTACAGTAATAGCGTCACAATGCCCAGCTAAAGCTTCATCAATAGAGTTATCTACAACCTCAAAAACCATATGATGTAGTCCAGTTCCATCATCAGTATCACCTATATACATTCCTGGTCTTTTTCTTACTGCCTCAAGACCCTTTAAAACCTTAATATTGGATGAATCATATTTAGTCATTGCGTTATTTCTCCATGTTCCACGTGAAACACATTGGCGTCCATTTCACATAATATGTCTGCTAAAACAGAGTCGTTTAAAGCAGTTAAAAATATTTGAGACTTGGTCTCAAACAATCTTTCTAAAACTTTCTCTTGCATCTCCAATGTTAACTCAGCAGATAGGTCATCTACAAGAATTATGCTTGGGAATTTTTTTTTATCAAAAAAGTCTTTAGATTGAGATAATAGCATAATATTTGCAATTAGTTTTTGCTGCCCACGAGAACAAATCTTTTGCGCTTCTTTTTTATTCATTATAATCTTTATGTCAGCATTTTGCGGGCCGCATCCCGTATAACCTTTCTCTAAATCAGTGTCACGTTTTTCTTCTAACGCCTCTAAAAAACTTTTATTTTTATCCCAGCCTTTTTCATAACTAAATTTTAGCTCCACGTCTGGCATGATATATTTTTGGTTGATCTCTATATATTTTTGCAAGTCATTTACATAATTTTCTCTAAGGGAAGAAATTTTCTCACCAATCGGTTCTAGCTGCCTCATCCAAGTTATCTCCTCTGAGCTTCTGTTTTTTAACGCTTCATTTCTTTGGCGTAAAATTTTAGAATATTTAGACCATTCTATTTTAAAATCATGTTCCACGTGGAACAAACCCCAATCTAAATAAGCTCTTCTTTCGGAAGGAGCGCCTTCTATGAGGGCATGGCTGCTAGGGTGTATTGACTGGACTGCTACTTCTTGAGCTATTTTTGATTGTTTCTTCTCTTCCTTGCCGTCAATTAAAATTTTTGTTTTGTTTTTCCCTTTATCAACTTCTAATTTTTTCTTTTTATCGCCAAGAGTAGCACCAATATACAAAGATTTTTCTCCATCTTTTACAAGAGAGTCAATTTTGTTTGTTCTAAAACTCCTACCCCTAGAAAGAATATCTATTGATTCCAATATTGTGGTTTTTCCAGCTGCATTTTCACCAATTATTACATTAGTACGGGGGTTTAGAGAGAGAACCGCTTCTTTAATATTTCTGATTTTGCGCAGATAAAGCTTTTCTAAAAACACTCTTACAGCCTCAAAGGCATTACCACATAGCTTGACGAGTTGTCGTTTTCTGGCATTAAAAGAGCGCTACTATTCGCATCTTTAAGCGAAATCTGAACATTTTTTGTTTTAATGACGTTAAGAACATCTATTAGATAATTCACATTAAAACCTACCTCTAAAGGTTCTCCGTTATAGGTTGCCTTGATATCATCAGAAGCTTCTTCTTTTTCCGGGTTATTAGCACTAACGCCGATTTCATTTTCTAGAAAGTTTAGTCTAACACCTCTAAATCTATCGTTAGACAATATAGAAACTCTTATCAAGGCCTCTTTAAAAGATTTGCAGTCTACCATCACGATTTTATCAGTGTCTGAAGGAATAACTCTAGTGTAGTCTGGGAACTTGCCATCAATTAACTTAGAAATCGCTTGCGAATGATTGTTCTTAACCTGAAGATGATTCTTAGAAAGAATAGCTTTAATCTCCTCTTCCTCAACAAGCTGCTTATCTATTTCAATTATTCCTTTTCTTGGCACAATCGCGTTAGCAGAGGGTAAAGAAATCCCGGTTTTAATAGCTGCGCCGGCTTTTGCTAGTCTATGACCATCAGTAGCCACTCCAAAAATCTCCTCTTGCGATATGTTTAAATATAAACCATTAAGATAATACCTAACATCTTGTTGCGCCATTGCGAAAGATGTTTTTCCAATAATATCTTTAAGATTTTGAGACTTAAAAGAAAATGGAATACTATTTTCATCAGTAGTGTCCATTATTGGGAATGTTCTTGCGTCCAGCGCAGAAAGAATAAATTTGCTTTTTTTAGATTTTATTTGAATCTTATTCTCATCTTCAAGATTTATTTCTAATATAGATTCGTCTGGCAAACCTTTTCCAATATCGAAAAGCTTTCTTCCTGGAATAGTTACATCGCTTGTAAAATCAGAACCAGCTTCCAAAGTCACCGAACAAGATAATTGAACCTCGAGATCAGAAGCAACTACTTCGTAAGTGTCGTTATTCTTTCTAAAAAGAACGTGACTCAAAATTGGCATTGTTTGTCTTTTCTCGACAACCCCGATTACTTTTTGTAAACTTTTTATTAAGTTTTCTTTAGTTATTATTATTTTCATATTTTATATATAGTTATTATAACTAACCCCTTTTTCTGTTTATATAGCTAAAAAATCTAATTAATACAATAATTTAAAACATTATTAACCTGTTAGTAATTATTTTAAAACTGTTGTCTATATTTATTATTTATAGATATACATTTTTATTAGATAATTATATACAGGTTCTTAACACATCAAATTATGTGCTTAAAGCCCTTCTTAAATTTATCAAATCTTCCTTAATCTTGTTATCTGTTAAACATAACTCGGTTATTTTTTTACATGCATGTAGTACAGTTGTATGATCTCTTCCCCCAAATGCATCTCCAATTTCTGGCAAACTATGGCTGGTCAACTCTTTTGCTAGAGACATTGCAAGTTGTCTAGGTCTCGCTAAAGAGCGATTTCTTTTTGCTGACAAAAGTTCAGACATTCTTATTTTGTAATAACTTGCAACAGTTTTTTGGATATTATCAATAGTAACCATTTTGTTTTGCAAAGAAATAAGGTCGCGCAAGGCCTCTTTGGCAAAACTTAAAGTTATTTCTTTGCCTGTAAACTGGGAATTAGCAACAACTCTTCTAAGGGCCCCTTCAAGCTCTCTTACATTAGATTGTATGCACCTTGCTATAAAAAAAGCCACATCTGTATCTAATTCTGTTCCGATAAAGGCCGCCTTTTTTTTGAGAATAGCAACCCTAGTTTCTAGTTCCGGAGGCTCAATTGACTGCGTTAAACCCCATCCGAACCTTGATTTAAGTCGTTCATCAAGACCGTTAACTTCTTTGGGGTATCTATCGCATGTTAAAACGATTTGGCATTTTCCCTCTAAGAGTGTATTGAAAGTGTGAAAAAACTCTTCTTGAGATCTTTCTTTTCCAGCAAAAAATTGAATGTCATCAATCAAAAGAGCATCTGCAGATCTGTAATATTCTTTAAAAGAATCAATTTTGTTGTGTTGAAGAGCTCGCACCATGTCCGCAACAAATTTTTCTGAGTGAAGATATAGTATTTTAGCGCTCTTATTATAATTTAATATATTATTACCAATAGCGTTCATTAAGTGAGTTTTTCCTAAGCCAACGCCCCCATATATGAAAAAGGGATTATAGTTTTGACCAGGATTACTCGATACTTGCATTGCTGCTGCGCGAGCTAGCTCGTTAGATTTGCCAGTAACAAAATTATCAAATGTAAAATCTGATGAAAATTTTGAGTTATTACTAAAATCTGTTTTCTTATCTTCTTCGATACTTGTATTAATTGCTGCTAATTTCTGTGAAACTCCGCCAACTTCAAAATTAAAACTATATTCAGAGTCCTCTAGACGCTTTAAAAAATAACTGCTAAGATTTTCGTTTGCCCAATCGACAGCATACTGATTTGGAGCAGTAATTTTTATAGTTTTATTTTGTGTTATAGCCTGAAGAGGTCGAACCCAGGTATTAAACTGTTGTTCATCAAAATTATTTTGTAAGTCGACAAGACATTGTTCCCAGAATCCTGGCTGCATTACTATGATCCCCTAAAACTATTTATAATTATTTATTTAAGATATATTATACTTATCCACAGAAGAAATATATTAACAAATCTGTGTAAAAATTGTGGATAAGTTATGTAAAAATGTGTGATAAAGTAACTATTGACAAACATACCCTATGGAAGTAATGTCGCGAGCATAATATAAAGGAATAAATAATGAAAAGAACATATCAACCAAGTAAAATTAAAAGAGCAAGAACCCATGG
>ERZ807291.2458-NODE-2458-length-27979-cov-8.046698_pt1 | contig 27979 bp, 25 predicted proteins | sample MGYA00521257_ERZ807291 | MGnify/ENA primary metagenome ERZ807291 (study PRJEB31413, sample SAMN03169783) | marine metagenome | biome: Marine; feature: Water; material: Subsurface seawater | place: North Sea | collected 2011-04-28 | depth 1 m m ...
TTTTTGGCTGCCGAAGGCCCGCGGTGCGGGCGGCAGTGTTCTTTATATTATAGAATATTCCCTCTAAATGTTCGTGATTTGTTCTTTTTGTGCTAGGCTCCGTGCCGGAACGCATTTCCGCCCGGGCAGGGCGGAAGGTCACGACAGGGGAGCGACGTTACGGCGGATAATTCAATTGATATCCGGCGCGGTCATTGCGCGAAACGGGGCTGGCCGGTTCGGCCATTTGCGCCGCGGCTATCCTTCCGCCCCTTTGGGTGCATGGGGTTGTTTTTCAAGTTTTCGCCAACGCCCCGCCTGCGCGGGGTTTCGCAGGCGTTAAACCCCCAGAACAAACTCCCGAATCTTCACGATGGCCTCTTTCGACGCGGCCGTCTCCGGGTAGGCCGTCACAAAGGTATGCGGCTGGCCATCGAATTTGTGCACGTCCACTTGTCCGCCTTTTGCGCGGTAGAGCTCGGCGAATTTGTCCTGCCACGTGTGCTCTACGTTCGCATCCGCGGTGCCCTGGATGATGGTCATCGGCGGGGTGTGGGTGGCCTCGCCGCGTTCCAGCAGCAAATACGGGTTGCCTTCCGTCATGTCGGCCTCGGAAGCGAAGCAGGCGTCATGGGCGGCGACGAGGCGCTCGTTCCCGGCTTCCTGCACCATGCAATAGCGCGCCAATGGGTCGAGGATCGGCCAGGCGGCGACGAAGAAATCGACGCTGGCATCAACCATTGTCAGTTCCGGGTCCATCGTCGTCCAGCGCGGATTGGCCGGGCACATCGCGACAAGTCCCATCTGTTGTGCGCCGCTGGACGAGCCGAGCGCGCCCAGCATCGACATTTCGACATCCAGCGTTTCGGCCTGCGCCTTGAACCAGCGGATGCCGTAATTCACATCATCGACCATCGCGGGGTACTGCGCTTCATCGGACAGGCGGAAATCCAGCGCGCAGACGCCGACGCCATGGGCGGCGAGGTCTGCGTGAATGACCGCATTGTTCAGCCGGTCGCCCGACCCCCAGGCCCCGCCATGCACGTCGATCATCCATTTGACCGGGCCATCCGTATTGGGCCGGTAAAGGCGGGCGAGCAGGGTGATGCCGTCAATTGTGCGGTAGGCGACGTCGTCGATGGTGGTCATGGCAGATCCTTTTCACCGCTGGGTGGAATTTGGAAAACGATTGTCATCCCGGCCCTGTGCCGGGATCCAGTCTCTTCGGGGCCGAAGACTGGACCCCGGCATAAATCCGGGGTGACAGGTTTCCGTATCATCAATACAGGGAATTTATCCGATCAGAAACAGGCTGCAAATTCACGGCGACTCGTTGGCGCGCTTGAAGGGGGACAGCTCGCTCAGGGATTCCATTTCGTGCTGGATACCGCGGCGTTCGCGTTCGACGAAATCGGCGACCGCCTCGCGGAAACCCTCGTCGCGGATCCAGTGGGCGCTGTAGGTCGCGGATGGCAGGTAACCGCGGCTGATTTTGTGCGGCCCCTGCGCGCCGGCCTCGACCTTGGACAGGCCGTTTTCAATCGCGAACTCGATGCCGCGATAAAAGCAGGCTTCGAAATACAGCATTTTAAAATTATCGACGCAGCCCCAGTTGCGGCCCCACAGCATGTCGGGGCCACGCATGTTCAGCGCGCCGGCGACGTACTCGCCGTCATGGCTGGCAATGACCAGCACGACGTTATCGGCCATGCGTTCGCGCAACAGCTGGAAAAATTCATAGTTCAGATAGGCATGGGCCCATTTGCGGTCCACCGTGTTCAGGTAGAACCCGTAAAACGCTTCCATGTGTTCGGGAAGGATGGCGTCGCCCGTCAGCACCTCGATATCGACTTCGGCATTCGCCGCGGCCCGTTCCTTGCGGATCATTTTGCGCTTGCGCGAATTCAGCGTGTCGAGAAAATCGTCGAACGTCTCGTAGCCGTCATTCTGCCAGTGGAACTGCTGGCCCTGGCGCTGCAGCAGCCCCATCTCGCCAAGTTCCGTCCATTCGTCTTCCTGCGGAAACGTGATGTGCAGCGACGAGACCTTGTGCTGCTTGGCGAGTTCGAGCAATCCGGCGGCAAGAAGGCGGCGGGTATTCAGTTTGTCCTCGCCGTTGCGCACCAGAAGCCGCGGGCCGGTGACGGGCGAAAACGGCACCGAGACCTGAAGCTTCGGATAATACTGCCCGCCCGCGCGCTCATACGCGTCGGCCCAGCCCCAGTCGAACACGTATTCGCCGTGCGAATGGTTCTTCAGGTAGCAGGGCGCGCAGCCGACCAGGCCTTTGGCATCCTCGATGACGATATGCTGGGGCAGCCAGCCGGTCTCGCCGGTGGCGGCCTGCGAATCCTCAAGCGCTTTGAGGAACGTGTGGGAGACGAACGGGTTTTCATCTCCCGCGCACGCGTCCCAGTGTGCCGCCGATACTTCACCGAGCGACGATATGACCTTTACCGTGACTTCCTCGCCGCCGTCCGGCACGGCTATTCGATCTCGAAAATGGCGTCTACCTCAACGGCTGCGCCACCCGGCAGCGAGGCAACCGCGACGGCGAACCGCGCGTGCTTGCCGGCTTCTTCGCCGAAAACCTCGACCATCAGGTCCGACGTTCCGTTGATGATTGCGGGCGGCCCCGTGAAGTCGGCCGGTGCATTGACGAAGCCGCCGAGCTTGATGGCCTTGGCACGGTCGATATCGTCGCCGACGGCCGCATGCAATTGAGCCAGGATATTCAGGCCGCAGAGCCGTGCCGCCGCGTAGCCTTCCTCGATGCTCAGGTCGACGCCGACCTTGCCGCGGGCGGCGGTTTCCGTGGTCGCGGAGACCTGCCCGGCGATGAATACCTGGTTGCCCGACCGCCGGTAGGGGACGTAATTCGCCTGCGGGACGGGTGCTTCCGGCAGTGTGATTCCCAGTTCTTCAAGTCGCGCTTCGATCCGTCCGGCCATGTAAATTCTCCTTTGTTCAGACCGAGCCTACCGCCCTGTCCGCGGGCGATCCAGTGTCGAATTTTTGACCGCGGTTTCAATGGTTTGCATGGTAAAAACCTGTTAACACTTCTGGCATAGATTCGACGTGATACTGGACGGCGGACGAGCGGTTTGAGATAGTCCGACACAGAAAGCTTAACCCGTGCACGACCCTTGTTTTCAGGGGCGGGCAGGAGACCGGGAAAGAGGCAGAGATGAGCATTGGTACAAAACTTTTCACGATGTTGAACGGCGCACCCGTGGGATCGGATTCCCAGGGTAACCGGTATTTCCGGGGCAAGCGCACCGCGCAGGGTGCGCGGGAGCGCCGCTGGGTCGTCTACGACGGCAAGGTAGAAGCATCCCGTGTGCCGCCTGCATGGCATTCGTGGCTGCATCATACGACCGATGCCGTACCGACGGATGATTCCGCAAAGAAGTGGGACTGGCAGACCGAGCATGTCGCTAATATGACGGGTACACCGGGCGCCTACCGCCCGCCGGGCCACGTTCTCAAAGGCGGTGAGCGCGATGCCGCAACAGGCGATTACGAACCCTGGCAGCCTTCCTGATCGCTGACGGCAGACTGTTGGACGATTGCGGAATAACCTTGGCCAGGAACTGGGATACACAAGCCGATGCGTAAAAACCTTATTGAGACAGTGATGGGGGCGGTCGTTCTCGCGGTCGCGGGGTTCTTTATCTTCTTCGCCTATAGCAAGGTAGAGATCGGAACCGTTGAAGGCTATGAAATCCGTGCGAAATTCGACCGGATTGACGGCGTCCGCGCCGGGTCCGACGTTCGGATGAGCGGCATCAAGATCGGCACTGTGACGTCGTCGGTGCTCGATCCGAAAACTTATTTTGCTGTCGTGAAGATGAATATCAGCACCGAGGTAAAGGTGCCGGATGATACATCGATTGCGGTTTCTTCCGACGGGTTGCTGGGTGACAAGTTTCTTGCTCTCTCGCCCGGCGGTTCGGACGATATGCTGTCGCCTGGCGGTGAGATATTGACAACGCAGGGGTCGGTCGACCTGATGGGGCTGGTTGGTCAGATGATCTTCAGCCAGACCAACAAGGACGAAAAGAAGTAGTTACCCTGGCCCGAAAATGAGCCCCGGATAAGTGTTGGGGTGTTCAGCGGATGTTGGAATTACCTTGAAACCTATTTGCCTCGTTATGTGCGCCCTTGCCGGCCTGACGTTTCTTCCGGGATCGGTGGTGGCACAGCAGATTGCCGTTCTGCAGGGGCTGAACAAGATCACCGCCCGCGTGACGACGATCGAAGCGCCGATCGATCAGGTCGTGCGCTTCGGTACACTGGATATCACCGTTAAACGCTGCAGCAAGCGGCCGCCGGAGGAAACCCCGGAATCAACGGCCTATCTGGAAATTCGCGAACGGCGTTCCGGCGAACGCTCGATCGATCTGTTCGCGGGCTGGATGTTCGCCTCTTCACCGGCGGTCTCGTCGATGGAGCACCCCGTCTATGACGTCTGGGTGACCGATTGCAGGAAGGCATCCAGTTCCGGCTGAGGCAGGTCCGGCTCGAACGTGGCTGTGTCATCCAGCGCTTCTGACAATAATTCGCGATATCCCGCACGCGGCAGTTCCACCACGCCGAACTGCGTCAGGTGATCGGTAACAAACTGGGTATCCAGTAATTTGTAGCCGCCTTTTACAAGCCGGGCGACCAGGTGAACGAGGGCAACCTTGCTGGCATCGCGGGCCAGGCTGAACATGCTTTCGCCGAAAAATGCCGCCCCCAGAGACACGCCGTACAGGCCGCCGACCAGTTCGCCGTCCAGCCATGTTTCAACGCAATGGGCCCGGCCAAGCGCGTGCAGGTCACCATAGAGGGAGAGTATCTCGTCATTGATCCAGGTATCTTCGCGGTTCGGGCCGGGGGCCGCGCAGGCGCGGACGACATCGTCAAAGGCCGTATTGCAGCGGACTTCGTACCGCCCGCTGCGGACGGTCCGGCGAAGCCGCCGGGATACGTGGAAGCCGTCCAGCGGCAGTATCCCGCGCTTTTCGGGGTCTATCCAGAAAAGGGTCGGGTCGTTGCGGCGCTCAGCCATGGGAAACAGGCCGACCGCATAGGCGCGCAACAGTATTTCAGGCGTCAGCTTGGTCATCGGCCGCAGGGTACACCGGTCGTTCAGGCGCTCCGTCAGTCGCTGGAGGTTTCTCCCGCAACGAAGCGTTCCAGCCAATGGATATCATAATCGCCGTTTATGAAATCGGAATTTTCAATAATTTTTGCGTGAAGCGGAATCGTCGTCTCGATGCCGCCGATCACATATTCTTCCAGGGAACGCCGAAGCCGCATCAGACATTCGGTCCGGTCCCGGCCATGCACGATCAGTTTGGCGACAAGGCTGTCGTAATAGGGCGGGATGGAATACCCCGCGTAAAGCCCTGAATCCACACGGACCGACAGGCCGCCCGGCGGATGGTAATCCGTCACCAGCCCCGGTGAGGGAATGAATGTCTCAGGATGTTCCGCCGTGATCCGGCATTCGATCGCATGCCCGTGAAACGTGATGTCTTCCTGCTTGAAAGACAGCGGGGAGCCCGCTGCGACGCGGATCTGCTCGCGCACCATGTCGATGCCCGTGATCATCTCGGTCACCGGGTGTTCGACCTGCAGGCGGGTGTTCATCTCGATGAAATAGAATTCGCCGTCTTCGAACAGGAACTCGATCGTGCCGGCATTCGCGTAGCCGATCCGACGCACGGCATCCGCGGCGATCTTGCCGATCTTCTCGCGCTGCTCGTCGTTGAGGGCAGGAGAGCGGGCTTCCTCGAGTACTTTCTGATGGCGCCGTTGGAGCGAGCAGTCGCGCTCACCCAGATGAACTGCGCCGCCCTGTCCGTCGGCAAAGACCTGAACCTCGATATGGCGGGGCTTTTCGAGAAATTTCTCCATGTAGACAGTGTCGTTGCGAAAGCTCGCCTTGGCTTCGGTGCGTGCCATCGTATAGGCGGTTTCGACCTCATCGGCGCTGCGGACAATCTGCATGCCGCGGCCACCGCCGCCGCCTGCTGCCTTGATGAGGACCGGGTAACCGATCTCATCTGCGGTGCTGCGCGCCTCGCTTGCAGACTTGATGGCGCCGGCTGAGCCGGGAACAACGGGTACGCCGTTTTCCTCGACCGCCTGTTTTGCAGCGACCTTGTCGCCCATCAGCGCGATATGTTCGGCGCTCGGCCCGATAAACGTGAAACCGTGTTCTTCCAGGATGGATGCGAAGCTGGCTTCTTCCGATAGAAAGCCATAGCCCGGATGCACTGCATCCGCGCCGGTAATCGTGGCCGCCGACACAATGGCCGGGATATTCAGATAGCTCTGCTTGGCATCGGGCGGGCCCAGGCAGACGCTTTCGTCAGCGAGGCGGACATGCATGGCGTTGGCATCAGCGGTTGAATGGACGGCAACCGTGGAGATGCCCATTTCCTTGCATGCGCGATGGATGCGAAGGGCGATTTCGCCGCGATTTGCGATAAGAACTTTTTTGAACATTTTCTGTGCCGGTCCGGGCCCGAGGGGGCGCTATTCGACCAGAAGGAGTTCTTCGCCGAATTCGACCGGGGTCGAATCTCCGACGAGAATCTGTGTCACCTTGCCGCTTTTCGTCGCACGGACCGGGTTATAGGTCTTCATGGCTTCGATCAGCATAACGGTCTGGCCTTCGGTTATGGTGTCTCCGACACTGATGAACGGTGCAGCCCCGGGCTCCGGTGATGCAAATACCGTACCGACCATCGGGGACAGGATTGGTGTGCCCTTGCGCGCCGCAGGAGCATCTGCGGCATCGGTGGCCGTTGTCTGGGATCCGGCATTTGCTGACGGTGCAGGACCGGCGGATACCATTGCTGCTCCGCCGATCTGGCGGGCAACGCGTATCCGGCGACCGGTACTTTCATACTCGATCTCGCTCAGGCCGGTGTCGTCGAGCAATTCAGCCAGTTTGCGGACAAGGTCCGGGTCTACGTCAAATTTGTTAGCCATCAGGCGTCCTTCTTGGATGCGGTCAGTCGGACCATTGCATCAATTGCCAAAAGATATCCGTGCGCGCCAAAACCGGAAATTATCCCGGTTGCGCCTGCGGATACGTAGGAGTGCTGCCGAAAACTTTCCCGGCGGAAGATGTTTGATATATGGATTTCGACGACCGGCAGTTCGGTCAGCACCAGTGCGTCCAGAATGGCGACTGACGTGTGGGTGAATGCTGCCGGATTGATAATGATCCCGTCTGCGGTGTCGCGGGCCTGTTGGATCCAGTCGATCAGGTCAGCTTCGCTGTTGCTCTGACGGAAATCCAGCGAGACCCCCGCCGTGGCTGCATGGGCGTCGCAGTCATTCCGGATATCATCCAGGGTTTCTTTACCGTAGATGTCCGGTTCCCGTACCCCGAGCATATTCAGGTTCGGGCCATTCAGGACCAGTATGCGGACGGTGTCAGACAATCGTTTTCTCTGTTTTTACGCAGCCTATGCTTAGGCATACCCTATCACGAATCGTTTGAGCAATGGTCGCGAAAGCCCTGAATTCAGCGGTGTCGGGGCCATCGATTCGTCGGACGAACTGGTTGCCACGTTGCCGCCCGTCGCGGTTAGGTTGGGGTTATGTCGAGTTATCCACAATTTTACGGGAAATTAACCTCAAGATTGCACTATCAGACGCATGGACACGCAAAGTACATCGTCACCGCCCACCGAGGCGCCGCAGGGTATGGAGCGCCGGATGGTGCTCCGGCTTCTTTCATACTGGCGCGAGTGGTGTGGCGACGCAGCTTACCCGTCTTTCACCCAGGTCGATCCCACGCGAATGGCTGAAATCTGGGATTACAGCTTTGTTCTCGATATCGTTGGCCATGAAGATAATCCGATTGTCCGCACGGTCGGCAGTGAGTTTCAGAATTATCTACCCCAGACGGTCCGTGACTGCGCGCTGACCGATGTGCCCGCCGCATCACTGATTGAGCACGCAGCCTCTTATTATCATGAAATTCTGGATCGCGGCGTGCCGATATCGCGTGGCGGCGAATTCATCAAGTATGACGGAATGAAGGTCCTCTATCGCAGCATCATCCTGCCGATGAGTGACGACGGGTCATCCGTTTCAGGTCTTCTCGGAGCGGCGAACTGCCGCGAGGTGCCGTCTGACTAGGGCGGAGAGGGAAACCGGAGACCATTATGTCTGATATGAAAGCTTTTGAAATCCATACCTACCAGAGTGGTAAGTGGAAGATCGATTCCGTCTTTGACGATCGTGATCTTGCGATGTTCGAAGCCCAGCGTATGGACAGCAGTGGTCGTTATACGGGTATTCGCGTCGTAGAGGAAATCTACCTCGAGTCTACAAGAGAGACGAAAACCCGCACCATTTACCGCGGAAGCAAGATTGCGGAAGCGAATGCGGCGCAACTTCGTAAATCCAAGGAAAACCGGATAAACAAGGGACAGGCGCTTAAAAAGCGCAAGACCGATCCGGTTCAGCGCAGAAAAACGGCGCAAAAGCGGAAACGAAAGAAGAAGGCAAGTCCGGTTCGGCTGATCATGATCATGATAATGATCACGGCAATGGCGGCTGGTGCGATGTACGGACTTCTGGTCCTTCAGGGCGGTCTCTGAGCCCGAAAATACCCTTTGCGTTGTCTGCCTAGTGGGCCTAAAACCCGCCAGCCATGACGGATAAAATCAGAAAATTTCTTGAAGAACGACGGCCCGATACGCCGTGTCTTGTCGTTGATCTGGATGTAGTAGCCCGGAATTATACCGATCTGGCGCGTGTACTGCCGCAGGCCGATATTTTCTATGCCGTTAAAGCGAACCCGGCCAAGGAAGTTCTGACAACGCTGCTGCCGCTTGGGGCGTATTTCGATACAGCGAGCATCTATGAAATTGAAACCTGCCTCGATATCGGTGCATCGCCGGACCGGATCGCCTATGGCAATACGATCAAGAAAGCGCGGGATATTGCCAGGGCATTTAATCATGGCATCAGGCTCTTTGCCTTCGATAGCCGCGCCGAACTGGCGAAGCTTAAAAAAAATGCGCCGGGCGCCAGCGTGTTTTGCCGGATATTTATGGATGGAGCGGGTGCGGACTGGCCGTTATCGCGCAAGTTCGGCTGCGAACCCGATCTAGCGATAGAACTGCTGACCCAGGCTGCCGAAGACGGGCTTCACCCGGCGGGGGTCTCGTTTCATGTCGGCTCGCAGCAGCGCAATCTCGCACAATGGGACGTCGCAATCGAACGCGCGGCCATGGTTTTCTCTGAATTGGGCGCGCGCGGTATCGAGCTGGAACTCCTGAATATGGGCGGCGGGTTCCCGGCGAAATACCGCCAGGATATAGAGCCGGTGGAAAATTACGGCGAAGTGATCCGGGCATCGATCGTCAAGCATTTCGGAAACAAGCCACCGCGGATCATTGCGGAGCCGGGGCGCAGTATCGCGGGGGATGCCGGAATATTGCAGACAGAGGTTGTGCTGGTGGCCGAGAAATCACGTGAACCGGATCGGCGCTGGGTTTTCCTGGATGTCGGTAAGTTCGGGGGGCTGCCGGAAACGTTCGAGGAAGCAATTCAATACCGTATTACAACACCTCATGACGGCGGTCCCGTCGGGCCGGTCGTTCTGGCCGGGCCGACCTGCGATGAAGTTGACGTGATGTATGATGCCGCGGGCTACACGCTCCCGCTCGCGCTGACGGATGGTGACAAGATCGAAATCCAGAGCACCGGCGCCTATACGGCGACCTATGCATCGGTCGGTTTCAACGGTTTTCCGCCGTTGAGCGAGTACTATATCTAAAACTTCTGTTCAGTCAGATCGAATAGCTGGATCGGGCACCGGCAAGACCGTAAACTCCGGATCTATTTTCAGGGGAACTGACATGAAGCTTTATGGTTTTTCACGCTCGTCCGCGGCGTTCCGGGTGCGGATCGCGCTCAATCTAAAAGGGATTGCGTGGGAGCATATCAATATCAGTCTGCCCGATGGCGACCAGTTCGAGACCGACTATACCAGCGTTAATCCGCAGGGGCGGGTGCCGACGCTGATCGATGGCGACCACAAGCTGATCCAGTCCATGGCGATCCTCGAGTATCTTGACGAAACGCAACCCGGCCCGGCATTCCTGCCATCTGATCCGGTCGCTCGGGCGCGTGTCCGTGGTCTTGCCGATATTATCGCCTGCGATATTCATCCGCTGAATAATCTCGCCATTCTCAAATTTCTGGCCAATGAGATGGGGGCGGACAAGGATGCCGTGAATGTCACCTGGTATCAGCACTGGATTTATGAAGGTTTCAACGCGCTCGAAGCGCTTCTGGCGAATGACACCGCAACCGGCACGTTCGCCCATGGTGATACGCCGGGCCTGGTTGATATCTGTATCGTCCCCCAGGTATTCAACGCCCAGCGATATGAATGCGATATGACCCGCTATCCGACCATCACGCGCATTTTCGATGCCTGCATGAAGCTGGAAGCGTTCGATTCCGCGCAACCATCGAAGCAGCCGGATTAGTAGTCTGATTTATTGGCGGAGGTTATTTCTTTTTTGCCCGCGCTTCGGCGACGATGGCGCGAAGCGAGTCCAGGTCGCGTCCGCCGCGCAATAGTGTGTCGCCGATAACGAAGGACGGTGTGCCGTTGAGCTTCAGCTTTTCCGCCAGGGCGTAATTTTTGCGCAGGATAGTGTCGGTTTCGCCCGACCGCATGTCGCGGCGGAGCTTGGCTGTATCGATTCCCACGGATTGCGCCATGGCCATGATCGCGCTTTCGCCAAAGGCTGAATTCGCTTCCATCATAACCTTGTGAAAGGACAGGTATTTCCCCTGCTTGCGGGATGCGATGGCGGCGCGCGACGCCAGCACCGAGTTCGGGCCCAGGATCGGCCATTCCTTGTAGACCCGTTTGATGTTTGGGTCTGATTTTACAAGCTGATCGACAATCGGATGGATCCGTTTGCAGACACCGCACCGGTAGTCGAAAAACTCCACCACGGTAACATCGCCCTTTGGATTGCCGCCGACCGGGGATTCCGGGTCATTGAGCAGGGCGTTGCGGTTCGATGCCAATAATTGGAGGTCTGCAGCGTTATCCGCCTGCTCTTTGCGGTTTTTAAGAATCCTGACGGCATCGGTAATGATTTCCGGGTTTTCAAGGATGTAGTCGCGGACGATTTTTTCGATCGCGGCCTTGTCTGCAATCGATACCCCGCCGGTATTCTGGGCAGATACTTTTTGGACGGGCAGGGCAATCACTGCGGCGAGCACAAGGGCGCCTGCGAGCCGGGCGGGGTGGAAACCGTTACGGCGGTGGGTAGAATTCTTCATGACAAACTTCTCAATAGATTGGGCGGGTCGCAGAATGCGGCCGGTGGCGGGAACATCTGCATGACCGTTCGGACTGATTGTAGCCCGGTTATATCCGCATATTCTTCACATTACGTTGAGGGCGGGCGGCAGAAATCGAATGGGGGAAGGGTTCCTGCAGGCCTTGAAATCAGCGGTTCTGCGCTTTTTTGCGCGCCCGTTCGGCGGTATTGGCGATGTCCTGTGCGCGCAGCCAGCCCGGCGTGTTTGCCTTGAGAAGGCGCTGTGCCTTTTTCGCCTGGCCCTCCGCATCCAGGTTTCTCCCCGATAGCAGGTTATGCTCCGCCAGCGCGAGCGCGGACATGCCGAGATCTCCATTCCGCCCATAGGCCGTCGCAGCGAGGCGCCATGAAAGCGGCATGTAGCGGTCATAGCGGATCGCCTGTTGCAGGTTTCGAAGGGCAACAGGGATCAGGTCCTTTTGGCCAAGTTCTATCTGCGCATGGGCAAGCCCGACCCGAAGGAGTGGCTGCCTCGGACGCAGGTCGACGGCTTTCTGGTATGACGGTAAGGCATCTTTCACTTTCCCGTTCTCGAACAGGATCTGGCCCCTGAGCTCATGAAAATAGGCGTCGTCGGGCGCTTCGGCGATCAGGCCATCGATAATGGGCAAGGCCAGATTGAGCCGGGAATCGCGAAAATAGGCGACCGCCCTGGCGTAGCGGGCCATCACCGACGGATCATCTGCCTTGAATTCATAGAGCGTCTGCGATGGCGGGTTTATGAAGCCTTTGAGCTTCGCAACCATCCTGTCATGCATCGCCTGCAGGACTGTCGGCAGCTTATTGTCTGAATAGGGTGACTTTGCGACGTGGTTGCGGACGAATTCTAACCGGTTCCGGGTGAGTGGATGGGTCACGACATAGTCGTCCTGCCGCGAACGGACCAGCAGCTCCTGATCCTGAAGCAGCTCGAAAAATTCCAGCAGGCCGCGCGCCGATGTTCGTGTCTGATCGAGCAGATTGACGGCAACCTGATCCGCCGACCGTTCCTGGGTGCGGGTGAATTTCATCAGGTTCTTGATCGCGACGCCGGTGCCTGCGGCGGAGCTCGCAGCGCCTACACCGCCGTCTTTCGACAAAACGCCCAGCGCAATTCCGACGAGCTGTCCGATCAGGGCCTGGGTCCGGGCATCGTCGAGTGCGCCTTCCAGGCGGGCAAGGTGTCCGCCGGTGATATGGCCGATTTCGTGCGCCATTACACCGATGATCTGGGACGGGCGTTCAGCTGCCATCAGCAACCCGGTGGTGACGAATATGCGCTGTCCACGCGCAACGAAGGCGTTAAGTGCCTTGTCATTGACGACGTGAAGGCCGAAGTCCTGCTCGTCGATTCCGGCGGCGCGCAGAAGTGGCGAAACGTATGTCCGAATGGTATGTTCGATTTCCGCATCGCGGATTCCGGCAGCCTTCGCCGAGCCTGATGTCAGGGACATAGACAGCGAAATTGATAGCGATAAAATCGCGATGACAGCACAAATGGCTGCCATGGAGGAAATTTTAGTGCGCAAGGGCCCAACTTTCATCCGCAAACCTATAAGTAGGTGGCGACCCCTATTCCGTCAATTGATCACGTTACTGGGGGCAGGATTCATTTGTGCCGCATGTGGCAGTGACAGCCCGCCGGAGGGGCAGATCGGATTTATCCAGGAGAACTTCGGCGGCGTGGTGTCCGATGAGCCCCGTTCGGCACTGGTCGGGCGCGATATTCTGTCGGCCGGCGGAAATGCTGTCGATGCGGCGGTCGCGACCTATTTCGCCATGTCGGTTACCTATCCCGGCGCGGCAACGCTTGGCGGTGGCGGTATGTGTGTGGTGTCCCGCGGTCAGGATGATGCGGTTGAGGCGATTGATTTTCGACCCGCGCTGTTTGCCCAAGGCGGACGTGCCGTCATGATCCCCGGCGCTGTGCGCGGCATGTTTGCGTTGCATGCACGTTACGGGCGACTGAAATGGGAAGCGCTGCTGCTTCCCGCGGAACGGTTGGCGCGCTTCGGGAACCCGGTGCCGCGTGCGTTCGCACGGCAAATCGCCGGGCTACCGGCTGCGGCATTTGCAGGTCCGGAATTCCGCCGGATTTTCACCGTTGAGGGTAAGCCGCTGGCCGAGGGCGAGAGACTCCGTCAGCAGGAGCTGTCGACGACACTTGCCGGTATCCGTCTTCGTGGCCCGGGCGAGTTTTATGCGGGCGACCTTGCTGCAACCCTCGCGCAGGAGCTTGGGGATTTGGCGGGCATAAAGGTTCCCAGCGAAGCGTTTCGAGCCTATCGGCCTAAATGGATGAAGACCCAAGTCGTGAAAGTGGGTAATAACGAGCTGCATCTGCCCTCCGGGCCGGAAGGCGCGCGTGCCGCAGAAATCTGGGGGGCTCTCTCCGATAACCGCCCATTACCCGCCAATGCGTCGCAGGCGTCATTCGACAGCGCCGGCTTTGTGGCGACGGATCTATCGGGCGGAGCAGCTGCCTGTGTGGTCAGCGCGAACGGCACGGTGGGCGCCGCGCGGATTATTGGTCATAGCGGTATCATCGCCGCGGCCCCGCCGCGTGGGGATTCTTTTCCCGGCCTGCCGATGGTGTTGCTGAACCCGGCGTTCAAGGATGCACGTGGTGTGGCGGCGGGCTCCGGCGGCGTGGCTGGGGTCATGCGTGTCCTGCGGACAACGGTTCCGACATTCGGCGGTGACAGCGCACTGGACAAGATAATCGCGGCGTTGCCGAGTGACGGCACGGCAACCGGCCGGGTGAACATAATTCAATGTCCCAAGGGCGCCCGGGCAGAACCGCAGACGTGTGTCTTCCAGGCAGATCCCGCCGGGCATGGCCTCGCGGTCAGCGCTGCGTTCTGAATATGGCACTGAAGCGGTCCATCCGGGGGCAGGTCCCGCCATTTATCGTTATGGATGTGATGGCGGAGGCAAACCGCCGGGAGGTTGCGGGCGAGGATGTTCTGCATCTTGAAGTCGGTCAGCCCTCTACCGGTGCGCCGTCGGGGGTGATCGAGGTCGCTCAGGCAACGCTTGTCAGCGACAAGCTTGGCTATACCGAGGCACTTGGTATCGATCCGCTTCGTGAGCGTATCGCCAGGTATTACGGTGAAACCCATGATATCGACCTTGCCGCCGACCGCGTGGTCGTGACGACGGGGTCATCCGGCGGCTTCATGCTGGCGTTCTTGTCAGCCTTCGATACCGGTGATCGCGTTGCGCTTGCCGATCCGGGCTATCCTGCCTATCGCAATATCCTGTCAGCGCTCGGGATCGAGGCGGTAGCCATCCCCACGACGATCGACGATCGGTACCAGCCGACCCCGGAGCTATTGGACAGGGTCGTGCGGGAGACCGGTGCGATTGACGGGTTGATCGTCGCGAGCCCGGCGAATCCGACCGGGACGATGTTGGCGGCGGCGGAAATGAAAGCGTTGACCGGGTATTGCGACGCGAACGGCATTCGGTTGATTTCCGACGAGATTTATCACGGAATCACCTATGAGGGCGCTGGCGAAACGGCGCTGAGTTTTACGGACAATGCGTTCATCGTGAACAGTTTTTCGAAATACTACTCGATGACCGGCTGGCGTGTCGGCTGGATGGTGGTACCCGAAGACCTTCATCGTTCGGTCGAATGTCTTGCACAGAACCTGTTCATTTCGGTGCCCGCATTGTCGCAACGGGCGGCCTGTGCGGCTTTCGACTGTCGTGAAGAACTGGATGCGAACGTCCTGCGCTACGCCGCGAACCGGGAATTGCTGCTGAGGGAATTGCCAAAGGCCGGGCTCGACCGTCTTGCGCCGGCAGATGGTGCTTTTTACATCTATGCCGAAGTTGGACACCTGACCAATGACAGCGAAGCATTCTGCCGACAGATACTTGCGGAAACTGGTGTCGCGATGGCGCCGGGCACCGATTTCGATCGTGAGCGTGGACGGGCGACGGTGAGAATTTCGTTTGCCGGTGATACAGCGACAATGGGTGAAGCGGCACGACGCCTGCAGGCCTGGCTGCCCGGCGCGGGTTAGCCAGAAGAAAAGGGGCGCCCGATGAGGCGCCCCGATTGATCTTTCCGATTGTTCCGGCCGATTGGGCCCGACCGGTATTCCGTTATTCGACGATCTTTTGCCACCAGCCTTTACGGCGCGGTTTTTCAGCGGTCGTTGTGGCAGCAGCGACTTCCGGAGCGTCAGCCGCAGGCGTGTCCTCGACGGTTTCTTCCGGTGCCGCACTTTCAGCCTTGCGATCATCGCCATTCGCTTCCTCGGCAGTCGGGGTTTCAGCAACCTCGACATCTGCTTCGGCCTGGGACGATTGCGTATCTTCGGCATCCGGCTTTTCGCGAATTTCAACCTCAATGACTTCTGTCGTCGCAGTGTTCTGATCAGTGTTCTGATCAGTGTTCTGAGACGCGTCATCCTGACTTTCGTCAGAGCCTGTTTCCGCTGCCGGGTCGGTTACTTTGTCAGCGGCGAAGCCATCAGTGTCTTCCGCTGCGACATTGCTCTCTTCGCCTGCTTCACCCTCGGCATTCCGATTGCGGCGGCGTCCACCGCGACGTCCACGACGACGACGGCGCGCAGGCTTTTCTTCGCCATTGTTTTCGTCGCCACTGTTTTCCGCATCGGAGGCACCGGCGTTTGCTGTATCGGCATCGGCATCGCCATTTGCATCCGCCGAAGCAGCCTTGTTGCTATCGGTATTGTCTTCCGCCGCGGCATCTTCGGATTTATTCTCGTCGCTTTGCGAGCGACGACGTCCCCGGCGGCGGCGTCCGCGTTTCGGCTTCTCTTCGCCGCCTTCGGTCGGGCTGGGTGCTTCGCTGGCTTCCGCGTCTGCGGCTGCTTCATCTTCTGCTTCGGCAGCATCTTCTTCAGCTGTGCTGACAGAACCCGTTGCTGTGCCACGCGCCGGCTGACCGGCGGTCGGCTCAGGCCGGCCCTTTACCCGTTCGATTTCGATATCGGGCGGGATGACGGTGTCATCGCCTTCAAGGATCACCTGGAAACCGTATCGCGCTTCCAGATCAACCAGCGTCGACCGCTTCTGGTTCAGGATATACAGCGCAACCTCGGTCGGTACCTTGACCGTGATCTCGCTGGTCCGCATGCGGATGCCTTCTTCCTCGATCGCCCGGAGAACGCGCATGGCCATCGATTCCGTTGACAGGATGGTGCCGGTTCCGCGGCAATGCGGGCATATCTGCGAGCTGGTTTCCAGCAGGCTGGGACGCAGCCGCTGGCGAGACAGTTCGAGCAGGCCGAAATTACTGATCCGGCCGATTTGCAGGCGCGCCCTGTCGGTCTTCATCGCCTCACGCAGGCGACGTTCAACCTTGCGAACGTTCCGGCCATCTTCCATGTCGATAAAATCGATCACGATCAGGCCGGCCAGGTCACGAAGACGCAACTGGCGGCCGACTTCGTCTGCGGCCTCAATGTTCGTCTTGAGCGCCGTTTCTTCGATATTGCGCTCTTTGGTCGACTTGCCGGAGTTCACATCGATCGCGACCAGTGCTTCGGTCGGGTTGATGACAATGTAGCCGCCGGATTTAAGCTGAACCTCGGGGTTGTGCATCGCGTCGAGCTGTTGCTCGATCTGAAAGCGCTGATACAGCGGGATCGTATCGTCCCGGTATTGCTGAACCCGTTTGGCATGGCTTGGCATCATCAGGCGCATAAAGCGTTTGGCTGTCTGATAAGTCTCAGTGCCTTCGACCTGAATTTCCTCGATGTCCTTGCTGTAAACATCGCGAATGGCGCGTTTAATGATATCGCCTTCTTCGTACACCATTGCGGGTGCCGAGGATTCAAGGGTCTTTTCGCGCACTTCGTCCCATGCCCGGATGAGATATTCGAAATCGCGTTTTATTTCGGCCTTGTTTCGCTCAAGCCCCGCGGTCCGGATGATGACTCCCATGCCCTGGGGCATATCGAGGGAGTTCAATGTATCGCGCAGTTTACGCCGTTCCTTGGCGACCGTGATCTTGCGCGAAATTCCACCGCCACGGGAAGAGTTCGGCATCAGGACGCAATAACGTCCTGCGAGGGAAATGTAGGTCGTCAGTGCGGCGCCCTTGTTGCCACGTTCTTCCTTGACCACCTGGACCAACAGGATCTGGCGGCGCTTGATGACTTCCTGGATCTTGTAGCGGCGCATGGAACGCGTGCGACGCGATGAGGATTTCTCCGCAACTTCGAGGGCTTCTTCGACATCGGGGTCGGCCGCTACCGGGCCGGGATCCGAAACGTCGCCCGATTCATCGCTGTTATCGTCGGAGGCTGTTGTTTCCCCGTCTTCGTCTGTGGTGTCTCCGTCGCTGGACCCGCTTTCGGCCTCGTCGGCTTCTTCCGCGTCGTCGTCGGCGGAATCGTCGTGGTCAGGAACTTCGATATCGTGGGCATCGTCATCCAGGTCGTGATCGTCGCTGACCCCGTCGATATCTTCCAGGTGCTCGCGCGCGGCGCGGGCTTCCATCTCGAGTGCTTCCTGTTCTTCGATCAGGGCCTGACGGTCATCGACCGGGATCTGGTAGTAGTCGGGATGAATTTCGCTGAATGCGAGGAAGCCGTGGCGGTTACCGCCGAAATCGACAAAGGCGGCCTGCAGGGAGGGTTCTACCCGCGTGACTTTTGCGAGGTAGATGTTGCCTTTAACCTGTTTTTTGAAGGTCGTCTCGATATCGTATTCATCGAGACGTGTACCGGTAGTGACGACAACCCGAATCTCTTCGGAATGCGCGCCATCGATAAGCATGCGCTTAGACATAGTGTTTCTCCGGTGAGACAACATTTCCGTCGTGCGAACGACCGATCAAAAAGTTGTCACACCATCTAGCCCGGACGCGCCATCGTCGACCTGCCTTATGCGTCTCCTCCAAATGGGGTGCCGCGGAGCAGGGACTTACGTGGTTCGCGGAGTCCCGCTTTTGCGCGGGTCCGGAGCTGGGTTCTATATACCGTAGGCGAGAAACGCAGCCGATCCACCATTTCGCGCAGATATTCAAAACAAGGATATTTGCGCCGAATTCCGGAGGGCCACGCGGTGCAAGGAGTGAATCTCCAGTCCACCTACGGACGTTCGCCATAATAGAATAGACCTCGGCCAGCATCCGTACAACTTATATTAACGGTGATGCAGTTGCCGAAGGCGTTGAAAAGGCACGCCTCATTCGGATATATCTGGTATATTACGATTTTTAACCCGCTAAATGTGTATCGTGACAGGAATTTACGCACTTATCAGACGTGTTCCCGCCGCGTCTGTGGCCATGCTGGCCATGGCGATTCCGGTTTGTATGGCGTTGTCCCTGGGGATCGTCGGCGCGACCATCGCCCCGACTACTGCGAATGCAGCGACACCTCAGGTGACCGGCGTGCGGGTCGGGGTCTATCCCGCAAAGACCCGCATCGTGCTGGATGTCGACAGTTCAGTGACGTTCAAATCTTTTGTCCTGCAACAGCCCTATCGCGTCGTCCTCGATATGTCGGAGGTCACCTGGTCGCCGAAACTCCGTAATCCGCCAAAGGGTGGCCTTGTTACGGGTATGCGGTTCGGTCTGTTCCGGCCGGGCTCGTCGCGCGTGGTGCTCGATTCAACCGGGCCGGTGCGCGTTGCCAAGGCATTCATTATTCCGCCATCCGGCAAATACAGGTCCTATCGCCTGGTCGTCGATATAGCGAAGACAAGCCGCCAGGCATTCCTGATGTCCTACAAGCGCCCGGACCGCAAGCCGGAAATAAAGGCGACTTCCCGCCCGGCGTCCGTACCGGTTCCGTTCAAGCGGCCTCCGGCGCGCCCGGATGAAAAGAAGCTGATTGTGATCGATCCCGGCCATGGCGGCGTTGACCCCGGGGCGATGAGCCGGTCAGGCGTGTGGGAAAAACACATCGTGCTCGCCTTTGCCCGGGAACTGAGACAAAGCCTGCTGGCGACCGGTAAGTTCCGGGTGCGCCTGACACGAGACCGGGATGTCTTCATTCGACTGCGCGACCGGATCGCGATTGCCCGTCGCGCGGGTGCCGACCTGTTTATTTCGGTTCACGCGGATTCCATCGGCAACAGCCGGGTTCGCGGAACGTCGGTCTATACATTGTCCGAGCGGGCATCCGATAAAGAAGCGGGGGCGCTTGCCCGGAAAGAGAATAAATCGGACCTGATTGCCGGGGTTGATCTCGATGATCAGTCAAATGACGTCGTAAACATCCTCATTGACCTCGCCCAGCGCGAAACAATGAATGAATCGGCGGTATTTGCCCGTAAATTGGTGGATGAGCTGGGTAAAACACGCAAATTATTGCGAAATACACACCGGTTTGCCGGTTTTGCAGTCCTTAAAGCGCCCGATATCCCCTCCGTGCTGGTTGAATTGGGCTATCTGTCGAACCGGTCGGACGAGAAAATGCTGCGTAATCCGCGGCAACGCAAACGGATGGCCGCTGCCATGTCGGCGGCGGTAAAGCGATATTTTGAGCGCCAGCAGGCCTTAAATAGGCCATAATAAGGCCACATTCAGAGTTGTAGTATAGTAGGGCGAGTTCGAACCTTCTGTCGTCGCGGCGGATGGTATTGGCGGGTAGGCCCTGAAAGCGTGATATGAGAATTCTTGCGGCGATATTCCTTATGTTGGTTGTGCTGGTGATTGCCGGTGCAGGCGCGGTGCTTTTCGGTTTTTATCATTTCGGCAAAGGCTTGCCCGAATATCAGCAACTGGCCGATTACAATCCGCCGGTGGTGACGCGGATACACGCCGGAGATGGCCGCCTGATGGCGGAGTTCGCGCGCCAGAAGCGGGTCTTCGTGCCGATAGAGGCGATGCCCAAACAGATCATCAAGGCATTCCTCTCGGCGGAAGACAAAACATTCTATACCCATCCCGGAATCGATATTCCCGGCATTGCCAGGGCGATGGCAACGAATATCAGCCGCATGGGCAGCAACCGCCGGCCGATCGGCGCGTCGACCATCACCCAGCAGGTCGCAAAAAACTTTCTGCTGACCAACGAGGTGTCGATCGCCCGAAAGGCAAAGGAAGTCATTCTTGCGCTGCGCATCGAGCGCGCCTTCACCAAGGACCGAATTCTCGAGCTGTATCTCAACGAGATTTATCTCGGCTTTGGTTCTTACGGCGTTGCCGCTGCGGCGCTGAACTATTTCGACAAATCACTGGACCAGCTGACCCTGGGCGAGACGGCTTTCCTTGCAGGGTTGCCGAAGGCGCCCAATAACTACAACCCCGTGCGCCGGCCGCAGGCTGCGCGGGACCGGCGGGATTACGTTCTGAACCGGATGGCAGCAGACGGCTTTATTGCCCTGACAGCGGCGGCTGTTGAAATGGGGAAACCGGTCACTGTCCGTCCGTCGACGCGCGCAGATGTCGCCCGTGCGGATTACTTCGTTGAGGAAGTCCGGCGCGAACTGCTCGACCAGTACGGCGACAAGGGCCTTTACGGTGGCGGTCTCTCTGTGCGGACGACACTGGATTCCCGTCTTCAGCGCATAGCGGATTCTTCGCTTCACTACGGGCTATCCGCCTATGACCGGCGCCACGGTTGGCGTGGCCCGCTGGGCAGAGTGGATATGGCGAAGGACTGGCGGGGCGCGATGGCGCGTATAGCCTTGCCCAGCGATGTCATCGAATGGAAGACGGCTGTGGTCACGGGCCTGACTGCCGGCGAAGTCGCCATTGGGTTCGCCGATAACACGACCGGGATAATACCGTTTGCCGAAATGCGTTGGGCTCGTCCTGTCGATAATAAGGGTAAACGGGGCCCGCGGATAAAACGACCGTCAGACGTGCTCGCGGCGGGCGACGTCATCGCGGTCGAGGCAGTGACCCGCAAGAACAAGGATGAGAACTGGCCGGCGGATACTTACGGGTTGCGCCAGGTGCCGAAGGTCAGTGGCGGGGTTGTGGCCCTCGATCCGCATACCGGCCGCGTGCTGGCAATGTCCGGCGGGTTTTCGGCGGAGATCAGTGAATTCAACCGGGTGACCCAGGCGCGGCGGCAGCCGGGCTCGGCCTTCAAGCCCTTTATTTACCTGGCCGCCCTCGACAAAGGTTTCACGCCGTCCAGTCAGATTCTGGATGCCCCCTTCGTCATAGACCAGGGGCCGGGGCTCGGGCGCTGGCGGCCCGCGAACTATTCGAACAAGTTTTATGGTGCGAGCCCGTTGCGCCTCGGTATTGAAAAATCGCGCAACCTGATGACTGTCCGCCTGGCGCAGAATATCGGAATGGACTCGGTCGTCGAGTACGCGAAACGCTTTGGCGTCGTCGACAACTTGCCACCGTTGCTGTCGATGTCGCTCGGATCCGGTGAGACGACGTTGATGCGGATGACGACGGCCTACGCGATGCTCGTAAATGGGGGCAAGCGCATCAGCCCGACACTGATCGATAAAATCCAGGACCGCACCGGCAAGACGATATTTCGCCATGACCAGCGGGATTGCGATGCCTGCCGGGACACCGAATGGGATGCCGAAGCAGAGCCGTCCCTGCCTGACAATCGTGAACAGATTGCAGATGCCAAGACGGCCTACCAGATCGTATCGATGCTCGAAGGTGTTGTAAAACGCGGCACCGGGCGGCGGATCAACGCGATCGGGAAACCTCTCGCTGGCAAAACCGGGACGACCAATGACAGCCGCGATACATGGTTCGTCGGGTTTTCTCCCGATCTGGCGGTCGGCGTTTATGTCGGCTTCGATAACCCCACTCCCCTGGGGAAGGGTGAAACGGGCTCGTCCGTCGCAGCACCCGTGTTCAAAAAATTCATGGAAGATGCCCTGAAAAACCAGCCGGCAATTCCATTCCGCGTACCGCCTGGGTTGCGCCTTGTGCGGGTAGACCCGGCGACGGGCCGCCCGCCACGTGCCGGTGCGCGAGGCGCTATCCTGGAGGCATTCCTGCCCGGCACAGTGCCGACGCGTCGGGGACAGGTCCTCGACGGCAGTGGTGACAGAGTTCAGCCGGTGGGCGGACAGCCCGCACCGGGACGCAAACTGCGCGATCTGTATTGACGGCTGCGGCGATGTCCGGCACTTACCAAGTGTCGCGACGGACGTACAGGTTTATGCTTTGCCCCAGAGGTGAGAGCATATGGGGTGATTGGCCCGTCGCCGTTTTCGGAATGCTATTCAACGGGAGCTATTATGCGGGCGGAAATGCAGGCTTTGGCCGACAAGATCGAGCAGTCGCTGGTACTGCTGAGGAGGCATCTTTGACCCGGTTCAGGCAGCCAGAAGACTGGATGAACTGAACGCGGAAGCCGAAGATCCCGATCTTTGGAACGATCAGACGCGGGCGCAGAAGGTTATGCGCGAACGCGGTCACCTGGAAAAATCGATTGAAGACTTCACCAACCTCGAGCAGGAGCTTCGGGACAGCGTTGAGCTGATCGAAATGGGAGAGGCCGAGGATGATGCAGAAATCATCGCCGAGGCCGGTGAGACGCTTGTCCGCCTCCAGAAACAGGCGGCCACCCAGGAACTGGAAACGCTTCTGTCGGGTGAAGCCGATGCGAATGACTGTTTCCTGGAAGTGAATGCGGGTGCCGGCGGGACGGAGAGCCAGGACTGGGCGCAGATGCTTTACCGCATGTATAGCCGCTGGGCCGAAGCACATGGCTACAAGGTTGAACTGATGGATGAGAGCCCGGGAGAGGAAGCGGGCATCAAGTCCGCCTCCATCCGCGTGCAGGGACACAACGCTTATGGCTGGCTGAAAACCGAAAGCGGTGTGCACCGGCTTGTCCGCATTTCGCCCTATGATTCCAGCGCACGGCGACATACCAGTTTTGCATCCGTCTGGGTGTATCCCGAAATCGATGATGAGATAGATATCGAGGTAGACCCCAGCGACCTGCGGGTCGACACCTACCGGTCTCAGGGGGCGGGCGGTCAGCACGTCAATACCACCGACAGTGCGATCCGGATTACCCATATTCCGTCGGGTATCGTTGTCGCCTGCCAGAGCGACCGGTCGCAGCATCGAAACCGTGCCGAGGCAATGCGGATGTTGCGCGCGCGCCTTTACGAAGCCGAATTGCGGCGGCGCGAGGAAGCAGCCCAGGCCGAGCAGGATTCAAAAACAGATATCGGCTGGGGACACCAGATACGTTCCTACGTTCTGCACCCCTACCAGATGGTGAAGGACCTGCGCACCGAGGTTGAGACTTCGAACTCGCAGGCAGTGCTAGATGGCGATCTGGATCCGTTCATGGCGGCGTCTCTGGCCCAGCGGGTCGCTGGTGCAGCGGATGCCAAAGCCGCCGAGGAGTCCTGATGGTCGGTATACCGATGGCCAATGGGCATCGGCCCGCCGGATTGATGGAATTGCTTCATCCGGCTCTGGCGACGGCGCCACGGCCTGACCGGGAAGCGCTTTCCTATGACCTCGACCCCGCATTTACGGCCATTGTACGTCTGCATGCCGATGTGGACGAACACTGTGCAACCGCGTCCACCCTCGGGCCGGAGCGCGAAGGTGCCGGGATTGTCATAGACGAGAACGGATTGATCCTTACCGTCGGCTATATCATCGTCGAGGCGCGGGATGTGACCATTTCGATCCTTGGCCGCACCGAACCCGTGGTGGGGGAGGCGATTGCCTATGATCATGAATCGGGTCTCGGCATGGTGCGCGCCGTTGAAGATCTGGATTTGGCGCCAATGGCGCTGGGATCCGCTCGGACGCTGGTCGCAGGTGATCCGGTGGTCGTATCGGGCTATGGCGGCTACTCGCAGGCAATTGCCGCCAACGTCGTGGCGCGCCAGGAATTCGCCGGGTCGTGGGAATACATGCTCGATAACGCCGTCTTCACGACGCCGCTGCATCCCTATTGGGGTGGGGCGGCGCTGATCGGGCCGGACGGTGCACTTGCCGGCGTCGGTTCCCTGTATCTTGAAGAGCCGCTCGGCGAGGACGGTGACAGCCGGCCCGGGAATATGTTTGTGCCGATTGATGAACTGTTCCCGATCTTTGACGACATGGTCAGCACCGGGCGTGTGTCCCGGACGCCGCGCCCGTGGGTCGGGGTGCACGTCACGGAAGCGGAAAACAGGTTATATGTCACCGGTGTGACATCGGATGGCCCGGGCGACCGGGCGGGCTTCAAACCTGCCGATGCGATCCTGTCGGTCGAGGGCGTGCCGGTTGATAACCTGCCGGACATGTACCGGGCCCTGTGGGCCGCAGGAGAGGCAGGCGCCGAAGTTCGCTACACGGTTCTGCGTGAGGACGATGTGATCACCCTGCGGGTGACCAGTGGCGACCGCTACGCCTTTCTCGACCTGCCCCAGCGTCACTAGTTTCAGAAAATTCAGGCAGCGTGGTGCAATTGCCCGCCGGTCGTCGGTATCGGCACGCCGGTGGTCGACGGCACGCTTAATGGCAGACCGCGGAGCGACCTTACGGCGAGGAAGGCGAATGCCTGCGCCTCAATAGCATCACCATCCCATCCGACAGCCTCGACCGGTTCGACAGCCAGCCCCGTCAGTTCTGAAAGCCCCGCCATCAGGGTCGGGTTCCGGCGCCCGCCGCCGGTGACGAGAATCCGGCTCGGAGGCGCGGGCAGGTGTCTCAGGTTTGATGCAATGGTTTCGCAGGTGAACCGTGCCAGTGTTGCGGCTCCGTCTTCGGTCGACAGGTGGCGGACCGCGTCGATCGAAAAATCCAGCCGGTCGAGGGATTTGGGCGGCGGCGCGTCGAAATACGGATTATCGAGCAGACGGGAAAGGGTAGTGCTGTCGACCCGGCCCCTGGCGCTGACCTGACCGTCCAGATCGCAGGTCAGGTCGGTAGTGCCCGCGACCCAGTCATCCATCAGGGCATTGCCGGGGCCTGTATCGAAAGCGACCGGATCTGCATCTGCATCTGCGCCGGCGATCCAGGTGACGTTCGAAATGCCACCGATATTCAGGACAACAACCGGGCCGTTACTCCCGCCGCCTAGACTGCTGCACAAGGCGCGATGGTATAGCGGCGCCAATGGGGCGCCCTGGCCGCCACCTGCGACATCGGCGCTGCGAAAGTCCGATATAACGTCGATTCCGGTCAGACTGGCAAGGCGAGCGCCGTCACCGATCTGCAGGGTCATGCCCTCGGCCGGCGAATGTAGTACCGTATGGCCATGAAGCCCTACTAATGAAACTTTCTCTTTATATTCAGGGTTTTGTGAAAGTATGGCCGTGATGCAATCCGCATGGGCGTCGGTTAGCGCGCGGGCGACGGACGGGTCCGGGCTTGCCTGACCGAGGGCAGACCGGATCGCGTCCCGGACATCGTCTGCATAGGGCGTCGTTGCTGCAGGGCCGAAGGCGGTAATACGTGCGCCGTCGGTTTCGATCAGGGCGGCGTCAATCCCGTCCATGGACGTTCCGCTCATAAGGCCGAGTGCCCAGACGGGTTCGAAATCCGGAATGCTGGCCGACATCTTAGAATGTTTCTCCCGTCAGGTAGTGCTCTATGATCTCGGTGCCGGTGGCCTTCCACACGCCGTCATGGCCGAAGATATATTTAAGCGCATCGTCCAGCGCGCTGATCCGGTGCGGCACGCCGATAATGAACGGATGCAGGCAGATCGCCATCACGCGGCCGGAACCGGTCTCGACGCTTTCGCGGTAAAGCGTATCGAACTGGCGCTGGATCATGTCGGTGAATTCGGCGGCAGTGCGGCCGTGCCGCATGAATTGCGGCAGATCATTGATTTCGCCTGAATAGGGGATCGAGCAGATCTGCCTGCCATCTACGTCCATCACGTAGGGCTGATCGTCATTGATGAAATCGGCGACGTATTCGACCCCGCCGTCGATCAGCGCGTCCAGCGTGGTCCAGTTCTGCTGAAGCCCGCTCGACAACCAGCCCTTGGGGCGCGCACCGGTAGCGCCCTCGATCTGGTCGAGCGTCGCGGCGACGACCTCGCGGCCGGGGGTTTCTTCCATCAGGTGCAGATAGCGGCTGTTCGACTGGTTGTGGCCCATGAACTCCCAGTTCAGTGCCATCGCATCCTCGATGATTTCCGGGTAGTCGGCGCAGACCTCGCTGTTGAGGGCGACCGTGCCGCGCATGCCGTGCTTTTCCAGTGTTTCCATGATGCGGAACACGCCGACCCGTGCGCCGTAATCGCGCGGCGCCCAGTTGATGACATCCGGCACGACGCCGGTACCGCCGGGAACGGGCTCGTTCAGCGGGAAAGTTTCAATATTGGGAATGATCCATAACGCGACATGGTTGCCGTCCGGCCAGACGATCTTCGGGCGGCGGTTGATCGGGGTATAGTTGAAGGGGCCGTAGCGCTGCGGTTTCATGGCATTCTCTCTTCTTATGCAAGATGAGTTTGTGGGGAGCACGCTGCCTCGTCAATGGTGTTGGCTGGATTACGCGGGCCGATCTGTTTGCGGTTTGCTGCTGATCCTTTGATACAGCGACCATCCTGTGATAGGACGCGGCCTCACTTCAATACGCCACCCGAACCGGACCTGAAGATCATGACCGAATCCAAATCGGCTTTCCTGCAAACCGTCACCGAGCGCGGTTTCGTGCATCAATGTACCGACATGGACGCGCTGGATGCGGCGCTGAGCGAAGGCACGCCGAGGCTCTGCTATATCGGGTTCGACTGCACGGCGGATTCCCTGCATGTCGGCTCGTTGCTGCCGATCATGCTGCTGCGCTGGTTCCAGAAATCCGGCCACAAGCCGATTGTCCTGATGGGTGGCGGCACCACGAAGGTCGGCGACCCGTCGGGCAAGGACGAGGCGCGCCAGTTGATCACCGACGAGAAGATCGCAGCGAACAAGGCCGGTATCCAGGGGATATTCGAGAAGTTCCTGACCTTCGGCGATGGGCCGACCGATGCGATCATGGTCGATAACGCCGACTGGCTCGACGAGATCGAATACATCCCGTTCCTGCGCGATTACGGGCGGCACTTCTCGGTCAACCGTATGCTCGGCTTCGATTCCGTCAAGCTGCGCCTGGAGCGCGAACAACCGCTGTCGTTTCTCGAATTCAACTACATGATCCTTCAGGCCTATGACTTTACCGAACTGTTTCGCCGCCATGGCTGCATCCTGCAGATGGGCGGCTCGGACCAGTGGGGCAATATCGTCAATGGCGTCGATCTCGGCCGTCGGGTCGATAGCGCGCAGCTATACGGTCTGACATCTCCGCTGATTACCACGGCATCCGGCGCGAAGATGGGCAAGACGGCCGATGGCGCGGTGTGGCTCAACGCCGACCGGGTCAGCGCATACGATTACTGGCAGTTCTGGCGCAACACGGCGGATGCCGATGTCGGCCGTTTCCTGCGTCTTTTCACCGACCTGCCGCTGGCAGAGATCGAAAAGCTCGAAGCGCTGAAAGATGCGGAGATCAACGAGGCCAAGAAAATCCTCGCCAATCATGCCACCGCCATGTGCCATGGCGCCGATGCTGCCGCCGAAGCGGAAAAGACCGCCGCCGAAACCTTCGAGCAGGGCCAGTCCGCCGCCGGTCTGCCGACGATCGATATTCCTGCCGCCGAACTTGCCGACGGCATCACCGCTTTCGCCCTGTTCGCCCGTGCCGGGCTCGCCACCAGCAATGGCGACGCGCGCCGCCTGATCCGCGGCGGTGGCGCCCGGGTCAATGATGTGCAGCT
>ERZ807291.2460-NODE-2460-length-27972-cov-5.868216_pt1 | contig 27972 bp, 29 predicted proteins | sample MGYA00521257_ERZ807291 | MGnify/ENA primary metagenome ERZ807291 (study PRJEB31413, sample SAMN03169783) | marine metagenome | biome: Marine; feature: Water; material: Subsurface seawater | place: North Sea | collected 2011-04-28 | depth 1 m m ...
GCATCTACAAGGAACCTGCATCCACCTACCGCATCTTCTCCCGGCTGTTCTGTAACTTTGTGATGCCGGCTCAACCGGGACGCCCTATGCCCCGCAGCGACAAGAAGATAGTCCTCAGCGATGGCGATGGTGATGCAGGCGCCGACACAGGTCAGGAGGAAATCCTGAAAAAGGCCAGAGACCTCGCTCGCGACGTGGATCTCAGCGCCGAGCGCGAGGGAGAAATGGAGGGCGATGAAGCCATCGATGCAGTGGCCGACAAGTCGTACCAAGAGCGCATACAGAACGCGCTCAACGAGATCCAGGCCAACGCCAGCGAGTACCTGACCAAATCGGGGCTCGAGAAATACAGCCCCAAGTTCCTGCACATGTTGGAGAATCTGCAAGACCCCGAGTACGTCGGCCTGCACCTCGTCTATAGCCAGTTCAGGACCCTCGAGGGAATCCAGCTCTTGTCCATGACACTGGAAGCCAACGGATTCGCCAGGTTCAAGCTCAAGAGGACCTCCGAGCACGGCTGGGACATTGACATCGCCGAGAAGGATATGGGCAAGCCCACGTTTGCACTATACACCGGAACGGAGAGCGACGACGAGAAAAAACTCATCTTGAAGATCTACAACGGGTTCTGGGACGATATCCCCGCAAACATCGCGGGCAAGCTGCGTAAAATCTCGAACAACAACAACCTGGGGGAGATCATCAAGGTGTTCATGATCTCCTCGTCCGGGTCGGAAGGCATCAATTTGCGCAACACCCGGTATGTGCATGTCATGGAGCCCTACTGGCACCCCGTTCGCATTGAACAGGTCATTGGGCGTGCCCGCCGCATATGCAGTCACAAAGATCTCGATCTGCCATTGCAATCCGTGGAAGTGTTTGTGTATCTGATGACCTTCACGAAAGAGCAGGTCGATAGCGACGAATCGCGCGACCTGAAACTGAAAGACGGCAGCAAACGAGATCCCTCGGTCCCCCTTACGAGCGACGAGGCGTTGTACGAAATCTCCACCATCAAGGAAGAGATCACTGCGCAACTCACCATCGCCATCAAGGAGGCAGCCATTGACTGCAACATCTTTAGCGCCAAGAACACCAAGGAGGGACTGGATTGTCTCAGTTTTGGTGAGCCAAACAATACCACCTTTGCCTACAACCCGGACATTGAGAAGGACGAGGACGATACCATATCGTCCGTGAATAAGGAGAAAATAACGTGGCAGGCCGAACCTGTCACGATATACGGCGTGAAGTACGCTGCCCGCAAAATCAAGGACAGGGTCTACAATGTGTACGACTTGCAGTCTTATGTAAAGGCCGCCGAGGGCAAGGGCGATCCCATTTTGGTGGGGAAACTGGAGGTTCTCCCGGGCGGGAAAAAGGTCTTCAATACACTCGTTACGTAATACCAATAATATGCATTAGGTCGTATTGTCTTCCAGAAAATCTCGGGTTACATAATAATGGGGGAAGAGTTGAATGTAATATACGGAGTCTACTTTATTTGCTGCATCAATAATTACCTAGATGTTGTTAAAGAACAATTAGCAATGTTGAGGATGGGGTTGTTACAAAGAACCCAGAAGGTGATTGTTTTTGTAACAAGGTACAACCATGACGAGTGTTCGGAGCTAGATGATATTTTGAATAGTTATGATAAATTTATCATTATTAAAACACCCGATAATTCATATGAACGATATGCCATCAATAATTATAAGAAACACATAGCAGAGAAGAACTATTATCTATATTATTTTCACACTAAGGGGTTAAAGCGTAAAGACGACCCTTTAATCAATGTCTTCACATCAAGAAGACAAATATTAAATTACTATACGCTTTTACAATACAATCTTAACATACAATTGTTAGAAGAATACGACGCCGTCGGATGTAGTATACATCTATACCCAAAAAAACATTTTTCCGGAAATTTTTGGTGGAGCAAATCAAGTTATTTACACGTGTTAGAAGATATCAATGACAAGTATCTATCTCCTGAAATGTACGTATTAAGCGGTAACAATTGTAACTATATATCGCTAGCACAGGACACCAACAACATACAGGTTGACAAATACAAATTTCCAACGGAATCGGTAATAAAAGGTAATCTGACATCAAAATGCATTGTCATTGAAGACCATAAAAAACTAATCACAATGTGCGAATAACGGACTTGTAACTAGAAAGACAGACAGACACTGATCGGTAGTATGTGTACCAACCACATTTTATCTCGTGTTAGTATAGAATGTGTTGGAGTGCAAAATCGTCTCTCACTGCGTATATAGTAGGAACAATCGCGTCGGTCGCGTTGTTGTGGTACGGAAACAGCGTTGATAAAAACATCGGGCTGTTTTTCCTGGCAGTCGTGCAAATGCAGTTAATTGAGTTTTTTATATGGCGAGATCAAAAATGCGGACGCGTCAACAACCTAGCGTCGCGGATGATTGTTCCCGACCTCACCTTCCAAGTGGTGGCCATGGTGATGGGAGCATATGTATTCAAGTCAACGATTCTGTCCGACGCGGCTATGTACTACCTCATGTCCTTTGTGCTCGCGTTTGCAGCAAGTACCATTGGGTTCTATTTCTATCGAATAAGTAACCAAGTACTCTGTTCAGCGAAATTGAGGAACCAGGGAATTCAATGGGATGTAGGTAGTCATAACGTGATAGACAATCTAGACCCGGTGTCTATGGTCTGGAAACTGGTATATTATGGAGCGCTCTTCGGATTCCCTCTTCTGTGGAAATCCGACCTCAAGAAATATCTCTTTGTTATTAGCGGACTCGTATCGTGGCTCTGGATACGCCACGATAACAAACACACGTGGAAAAGTCGGTGGTGTTTTCCGTCGGCATTGGTACCCACCTTTTACGTATTGTTGATGATCCTGCGTATCAAGTAGACGGATTGGATTGGATTGGATTGGGGCTCTGATTACCCGTACTTTTCTGTACGGGTAATCGCATTACACACACACACACACACACACACACATACACACTAGTTCTCATTGAGTCGCTCCGCCAAAAGTCGCTCCATCCGGTCAAATCGCTCCGTGACGTACTCATATAGTCTACGCACATCCATTGCATCGTCTCCGCTGGCTGGCTCGACCCTGGTCTCCGGAGACGGCGTTGCGTCGTCACGAACACGTTTTAGTTTAGAAAATACAAAGGAATCTGACCCCGTGTCCGTTTTCGTCTCTGTCGCGGATTCCGTCTGCGCTCGAGATGTAGGCGCGACATTCACGTCTATGCTTGAGTTCTGTCCCCAGGTGACTTGCTTGGGCGGGTCGCCCAGACTTATGCTAGGAACATCCATCGACAGATCCGCCGTGTCGATCTTGATCATCCGGCGCGGTGTCGCGCCCAGTGGCTCTCCTCCTTGCCCTCCTTGCCCACCCTTCTCGTCTTGTATGGACGTCTTTGACGACGATAACCACTGCTCAGCTTTCTTCTTGTCGTGGGCTTTGCTAATGGTATCAATTTCAAAATTGCGCTCCGCGATCATCCGCTGAATCGTCTCGCTCACGTTGGTGAGCGGCGCATCCTTCACGTTGTCCTTGAAGTCCGGCGCATCTGGGACTTGCAGCGTGATGGCGTTCTTGAATTCCGACTCCTTCTCTTGCATCTCCTTTTCAAATGCAGACCGACGTTCCGTCTGCAGTTCCTCATGGGTAACCAGAGGTTTGCGGGCGTTGGTCGCCTCGTCCCGAGACGATGCCGACGATGCCGACGATGCGTTGGACAGGGTGCTCAACATACGCCCGATAAACAGCTTGTTCAGCTCAAACAAGTCGGTCTCCTGGCCAGCTCCGCGGTGAAATTCCGGGAGCATTCGCGCAAAGGTTTCGCGCGTAGCATCGGTCTTCGGGATCGTCTCGTCGTCCACAATCACCTCCCACAACAGGTCGGTGTTTTCACTACTTAAAAATACATTCGCCATCAATATAAGTAAATGCAAAATATCTTTATATTGATGTATTCCTGTAAAACACATTACACCACCTTGTCCTCGTTGAAGTAGATTTTCCGGAACTTTTCTATGTACTCGTCCTTCAAGATATGCGTCTTCAGGTAGTGGCTGTTGATCTTGTCCTCCAGCATGTGAACAATAAAATAGAGAGAATAGATCCCGCACTCCGTGTTCCCGTACTGGTGCTCCACAGGATGATTCTGGTCAAACTTGAACGAAATCCCGAGAGGTTTTCCCTGCTTCTCCACCTCCTTCGCAAACTTCACTATCTGCGGAGGCGCCTCTTGCCCAGCGCTGTCAAAGTAAAAGATCTGCTTCTTCTTCACATTGATGAACAAACTCACCCAATGCGACCCCGGGAGATAATGCGGGTCCAGGTTGAAAATGATACCAATCTTGCGCTTCCCCTTTTTCAGCAACGTCTTCAGGTTGAATTGACACAGCTCTTGCCATATGCACTCGCCATAGAGTTTCCGCGTATCGTAATCGATCGGACTCGGACCCAAAAACGTGAAGCACTTGTACGCCCGCTCGTATTGCCGCATCACGTCAATGATCTCTGTGCTAGACAGCCATTCGTTCGGTTTCTTCTTCCAGCTGGTCGGCGCCACAGGAGCGAACGCATTGACCAGCTGGGACCGCTCGGTCTTGTTCACAAAGTTCTGTTTCAACCAACACGACTCCTTGTCGCAGACATTCTTCAGGTTCTTGTTCAAATCCGTCCAAATGGCGTGGATGTCGTCGGTGTGGATCTGGGCGTCCGGGTGCCGAATGTTCCACAGGTCGCGCAACCGGAAGAGATCGTCTTGCGTGTAACACGTGAACTTGTTCTTATTTGTCGGGTTTGGGCTGCACCGCAGCTTTTTCGTGTTTTTGCTGCCCGACGCAGACCGCCGTTTGTTCTTGGCCATCGTTCGGTGTTTCCTTTGATGCTTCTTCATATGTATTGCGCAGATTATTCTTTTTCTTGACGCCTTTATTCTTCCAGACAGGATCTGTCAGTTTAATGTTCTTTTTGCGCGGCAAGTCGCTACCAGAACCAGCGTCCTGGTCCGCCTTTGTATGCACCACAAACGTGTCCAACGTGTTGGGCTTGTATTTGATGTTCTTCGTAAACAACTCGTTCGCGAACTCCTGGGTCTTGAGCTCCACGTGCGAGGACGCGGTACCCGGAACAACCAGACCATCGTAGTCCTTCTGAATAATCTCCGAAGTGTCTAAATATTTAAAGTACTCGACGCAGTTGTTCATGTAGGATCGAAACGACGTCCGCACATCGTTGGGAATGTGCGTGTCGGCGCACGGCTTGGTGGCATCCTTGGCAGTTTCCTCGGCTAGAATGCTCTTTGACAACTCCAGAATACGTTTCCTATAGAACCGCCGCTCCTTCTGCGTAGGCCCAGAGGTCGGGGGGCGCGACGACGCAACCAGTTTCTTGCCGACCCCCTTCTTGGAGAAATATTGCAGCGTTATGTCGTTCACAAGAGGATTGCTCATATTGTTGTGATATGTTAGGATACCATAAAAATATAACTCATACACCTTATACAGAATCCGTGCACCGGTGATTGTACAAGTGCGTCAACTCCGTTTTAATGTCCAGCTCATCGTGACTCAGCGACGAATTCTCGCGCGAATTCAGCGAGTCCAATACGCGCATAATCGCCTCCTTGGCCAAGTCGTATTCTTTGCTGTTCATGGTAGTGTAAATGAAATTGTACTTGATCGACGACAAGTCCGTCGTAGTCTCGTGGTAATTGGTCAGGATCGAGTAATAATCGCCGTTGTAAATGGTGAACAATGCAGGGTACTTGTCGTAGCAAAGCGTCATCGTCTGCTCGTCGGAGTGTCCTGTTCGCTTGCACAATTGCATATGGAACAACTCCATCATTCCGTTGTAAAATCTGTCTATGTAACTCGCCTCGGCGGTGAAGACTGTCGCGGCCATTCCGCACGGACCGCCGACGCGGAAGAACTCGTCCAAATTGGCAAGTTCCTCCTTGGAGCGGTAGTGAATGTAGCAAGCGCATATCTTGGGCTTGGGGTTGTCCAGCATCCTGGGGGCGTATTCGCTGACATTCTTCAGCACGTGGTTACACCCTAAATCAACCCAGGCGTAGAACGGGGTGTTGTAGTCGTTGCGGTTCTTGGCAATTCGAAGACATACCGACTTGAACATTGTGATCAAGAAGTAGGACGACGTGTTACGCTGACCCGCGTGGCCGTAGTGCGACACCCCCTCCCGGTTTTCCTGGATAATGTCAAAGTTGTCCGCGTAAAAGTCGTAGTCAGTCAGTTTTTTCACGATATACGTGGTGGGGATGGCGGGATCCACCTTGCTCCGCACTTTCTTAATGATATCAATGGTTTCCTCGTCGCAAAAAATGACCATCGGGTAGGCGAGACTCAGAGTATGCTTTCCGTTCTCCACGTAGAATTCAAGCGGGCGCGTGACGTTCGACGCGTCCGCCAGGTTTTTGAGGTTGTAGAACATTGTCACAATGGTTGTCTTGAACATTACAATCTGCGCACAATTTTTATTCGCCATACTAACTCATTGCGACATTCCGATGCGCCGCCAGCCGTCGCGCCAACAAATGATATACGGACCGCTATCCATATATCATTTGTCTTGTTGTGTTGTTGTCTTGGTCTCTTGTTGTCTTAGTGTCTTAGTGTCTTTTACTCGTCGTAATCGATCGATCAAACAGGATTCTGGCCAGACATTCGCATATCCGCGCGCGTAGAGTTGTGAAACATCTGCATAGATGCGTACTCTGGTGCCGGATTGCACTGCTCAAAGGTTTGCTCCTTAAACAAATGTGGGTGTTGTTGCTGCACATCATTGCGACTCGGTAGAGAAACCTGGTACAGGTCGCTCGAGCTGCTGGGGACGTACTCGCGCTGGTCGCAGTGCTGAAGGGCAAATATTTGGTTCTTCAGTTCAGATTCGGTATTCACCTTGGACGCGTACCCATACCACGGAGCAGTGTCGTTCCCAGGATTGAAGGTGGCTCCCACGTTGTACGGCGCCTCTACCTGCAGAGGAACGTTGTTGCGACGGCGCGGATCGACAATCGGCATGATGGAGTATTTGGTGGGGACCGGACGAACACTTATATAGGGCTGCAGAACGGAGGACGGAACGTTCCTCAGATAGAGTTCCGCGTTCATCTCGGCCTCGGCTTCGCTCGTTGTTTTCATTTGGGACATACTTCTTATATAGATGGTACAAAATAAATTTACGCGTACGCGGTATATTTCGCCTCCTAAACAAATATTTTTTATACGCTTACTTTATGGCGATCACATTAGAAAACCAGGAAAAACTATTCAATATGTTCATCATATTCACCTACATCTTTTACGGGTCGGCTATCGTAGGCGTGTCCCTCATCGACCCCAAATTATTCACCTCGGTTGATTATTACGTGAAACTATACGTAGCCGGGTTCTTGGTCTATCGGTACAACCCACTGGTTACAGGGCCGCACAAATACACCTCGCTAGACCGCAAGGTATGCTTCCACGCCGGCGTCTTCCTCTTGTTCACCCTGCTGATTAAATCCGTCCTGGTTCGCGTTCTCGGAAGCGACCCCGAATGGCTCTCTGGATCAGGACTCTGCGTCGACAAGTCGCAGTCCATGTCCGAGACTACCGAGTAAGACGATTCGCAACCCGACTATTGGGGCATACCTACCTACCTCATACCTAGTCGAAGAACTCGCTGATCAATTCAGCGAGTCGCTTGGAGACGATCTTATCAATCTCGTACTCTTTCGGTACTTTTATCGAGCATTCGTAGGTGTACATTGACAAATTCGATTGTATGTACCGAACAAACGCCGCAGCGTCCCCCCCTATCTTTCTGAATACAGAACTAGCCAGGAATCGATTCACCACCACCTTCATCGACAGGCTGTGTATGTACGTGTTCACTTTTATGTAGTACACGTTGTCCATCAACTCATATTCAGTGTTGTCGATGAAACAAATGTGTGATTTTTCGGGGAGTTTCGCACAACGAATCAGATCGTCGGTCGTTTTATCGTTTGTGGTCCTACACACCTCAATGACGCGGCCATTTACCTTGAATGCGCCCACAATCCGGTCGAACAGAGGATAGTTCAGCTTCTTGTGGAAATACTCCTTTATCATTTCGCGCCATTTAGGCGACCCCCGGTTGTTGGTATAGATGAGGACCTTGTGGCACTCCCCCGACTTCTTCTTCCTTTTTAAATAGTCCAAAATATTGAGAATATCCGGTCGCAGGTACTCGGGGTACAAGTCAAACACCGCGTTGAATAGTTGCTGGTGCAGCACCAAGGGAACGTTGAGATGCCGCACAAGCATTTGGTAGAAGATCCCGAATTCTGTAAAATATCCAAGTGTCTCGTCTAGATCAAAAACGACCACTTTCGGCGACAGATGTTCGTGTCGCATTGTATTTATATTCTACGCACATATTTTTAACCTCAAAAAATATGTGCCGGTGAAAAAAGTCTATGCGTTATATATGAGCCTCACGAAAGGTGACTATATAAAAATATTGAAGTACTACGACCTCAATGTTCCTAAATCAACGAAGGGTATTAAGGAATCTGCGGAACGTGTAATGGCCAACAAGCTGTGCAGATGCATCAAAAAGGTGGACCCCGCGAACGAGAAGAGGGGCATCGGTATTTGCACGAGGACAATATTCAACAAGAAGGGGATTACGCGAGGCACGTTCAAGTGCAAAAAAACGCGCAAACACGTCACGATGAAGAAGAGGACTAAGAAGAACCGAACAAAGAAGGCAAGGTCTGTTTCAAGAACACCCTAATGACCGATCGATTTAGCCGATGTTCTTGTCGATGATGGTGCTTTTTGCGATGGTGCGGATGATCTTGCCGAAGTCCTTCTTTTCGGTGGTCTCATCGGTCGGCCCCATCGCCTCCACCACCATCCGCAAGTAAATGTCGTTCTTGCGATGGTCGTACTCGGTGCAGCCTGGATTCACCCTCTGCCAGTCGTCAAGCAGCATGATGTTCTTGTTGGACACATCCTTGATTGCCTTCTTCAGTCGGTCCTGGTTTCGCGTGTCCTTCTCCCACCCGTCTTTGTCCTTGATATGTATGATCTCCCGCTTCAAATCGCTACAATGAATTGGTCTTTTTGTGACCTCCAATTCATTCAACCCCTGCACAAACATACGGGAAATGCCCTCCGCATAGCCCAGCTCGCCCACCTTTTCCAGATCTTGCAGCGTAAGCTTGAGAGAATTCACAAAGTCTGTGATGTTCATCGCGTCCTTGCATGTCTCGTTGAGGAAGAAGTTCAGGTTGAATGTCTTGTTGTGGGAGTTGGTTGTATTGTTACTATTGTTTATGGTGTTGTGACGGGGGGCGTTGGCGATTTCCACCATCCCGTCCTTCAGATCTGTAATGATTCCAATAAGCTGTTCTATTTGCTTGTCCTTCTTGTCTATGACCTTGTATATAACCTCTTGTGTAGCATTGCGCGATGAATGCATCGTCTCATATTCGCTTGGTAAAGAATTATGTGTGAGTTTCGAGCAACTTTTTTTGTGACGATAATAACTAGTGTCGTGTTTGTAATGCTTACCACATTCGCAGACAAACTTGCTCGGCGAGTTTTCTACTAGCATTTTACTAGCATTTACTAGCATTTTGTGTTTTCGTGTCATTAAATGTTTATCATAATCACTTTGTTTGCTGCATTCATAGTTACAAAAATCGCAACAAATATTTTGTCGCGAGTTTTTGGCGAGATTTACTAGCATTTCTCCTTAATATATTGTGTATAAAAAAATGCCTGCCAATTCCGCAGGGTTTTGTGAAAATTTTATCGTCACAAAAACACAGGTGTATTTTTCACCACGAGACCATAAAAATTCATTATGGTCTCGTAAAAAACTTTCCCAGAAACTCTCTCGCAGAATGAAAAGTGGACATTATTTTTGTCCATTTTCCCGATCCCAAAAAAACTTTCAGGGCACTTTTCTGCATTTCTTCTTTAAGTTCAAAAATAATAATAATATATAAAATCGGGCTTAAAGAGCCCAGCGATTGGAAGAGGAAGAATCATAGCATATCGCTTGGAATATAGGAATTGCATATTTGGCGATGACCTATTTTGAACCTTCCTGAAAACAGAAAGTTTTCCTTGAATGTATTGCTATTTATGTAGGATACGATACGGCGCAAGTTGCATTTTTGTTTGGGTAGGAGCATTATTAAACTGCCACCAAAATACTGAACCTTGCCTAAAAACGCTACATTGGATTTACGTGTCAAGTTGGAAATGTAAATACACTCCTTACCAAGATTTGCGTTGATGGTAGTCATATTCCTCGGAGCTCCCCACTCAAACCAATTCTTTTCGTTGAACTTTCGTATCCCCCTTTCGATAAGCTGGAGTTTATGGTCTGATAAATGTTTATTAATTTTCTCGTTTTCACACGGGTAAGTTTCAATATACACATATTTATCGACTTTACCTTCTCCATTCAGTACTTCGATATTACCAAGTTCCTGGTTCTTATACACCTCTTCTTTTCCGCTAACAAGACCAACATACACGTCAAGGTAGTCCTGGAACAAGACACTATTGGTGTTTTCTTCTTCTCCAAAAGTTATTAGCCCGTTGCTGTTTGTGATATAAAGTAACCTGCCGTTGTACAAAACCCTTTTTTCAACGGATATATCTTTACAATATCTGAACACAATGACATCAATCGACGCATTCTCGAACATTTTTTCATTATGAGGGTGAAATATATGCGTGAATGTTCCGTTTGTCATCATATCATTCAATAATGTAGAGGCGCACGTCAATTTAAGAAAATCGGATGGGACAATAAATATCAATTCGCCCCTATCATCTAGCAAGTTGTAACACTTATCGATAAAATCAATATACAAGTTGCCTCTCTTAGTTCTAACATAAGGCGGGTTGCCTAGTATTGTTTTGTACGTTTTGGTAATCGTCTGTGTCATAAAATCGTCATACACAACCTTATCCTTTTGAATTCCGTCCAATAGTTTGATTTGGGGATCAATCTCATACATATCAAATGTGATGCCTGGCATTTTCTCTGTAACAAATGTGATTAAATCTCCTTTTCCTATAGATGGTTCTAAAATGTTCGACGGATTGTTCAGTATAAAATCAAACACCATTGACTTGAGCTCAGGGTGTGTTGTAAAGTATTGGCCTACGTTATTCTTAGACGTCATAGTTGAGATCGATGTCTGTCTATATATGTCTAGTATATTCTAGACCTGTCGGAATATCTAAACCCTTTTTATTGCCTTGATTCTTTGTAATACGCGTCTAACAACTCTGCCTTATCTAAATGTGGTTGGTTATGTAACACATAATAAGGTGTTAGAAGGTCTACCTCTTCATTACATTGAGCATAACATTCGTTTAATATATATTTGACGCAAAAATCAATAGTTAACGTCTGAGTATTCACTAAGGTTTTCATATTCAAATTATCTATGTATTTTTCCAATTCCTCTATTACATATTTATGCTGTCGTAGTGTACTATTGGTAATGGGTGTCATATTGTATTGCGAAATAAATAATTCGTTTATTTAACTCAGTTGTATCATTTTACACCCTTCAAGGGTGTAAGCAAAGAAAGAAAGGATCTGCGCTACGCAATGGCGGTCTTGTCGATGATGGTGCTTTTTGCGATGGTGCGGATGATCTTGCCGAAGTCCTTCTTTTCGGTGGTCTCGTCGGCTGGCCCCATCGCCTCCACCACCATCCGCAGATAAATGTTGTTTTTGCGGTGATCGTACTCGGTGCAGCCTGGATTCACCTTCTGCCAGTCGTCCAGCAGCATGATGTTCTTGTTGGACACGTCCTTGATAGCCTTCCGCAACTTGTCTTGAGCGGGGTTATCCCTCTCCCACTTGTCCTTGTCTTTGATATGAAGCACCTCGCGCTTGAGGTCGCTGCAGTGGATGGGTCGTTTTGTGACCTCCAGCTCATTCAACCCCTTCACGAAAACCCGCGAGATGCCCTCGGCATACCCAAGCTCGCCCACGTTTTCCAGGTCTTGCAGGTTCAGTTTGAGAGAGTTCACGAAATCAGTGATGTTCATCGCGTCCTTGCACGTCTCGTTCAAAAAGAACTGCAGGTTAAACGTCTTGTTGTGGCAATTGGTCATATTATTCGTCTGGTTTTGAATCGTGTTCTGGTTTGCATTGCGCGAAATCTCGACAATCGTCTTGTTCTGTTCAAACACCAACTGGCGAAGATCTTCATTCTGTTTCATGACAGACATGATCAATTCCGGGGTCACAGGAGAGTATGGTGTGCTGTCTTCTTGGTCAGACTGGGCAACGACACCACATTTTTTGTTATGGCGCCACAACCCAGTCTTGTCTTTGTATGCCCTTTGGCAAAAATCACACCTATATAGTTTGGCATTTTTTCCTCTCATTTGGCATTTTTCTGACGATGAATTGGTTGCTAAAGTTGCTAAAAATGCCTTTTTGTGTTTCTCCGTGTCAAGATGTTTTGTATAATTGTTTTTATTAGAGCAAGCAAAGGTACATAAGTCACAGGTGTATTTTTGCATTTTTTTGTGGTTGCTAAAGTTGCTAAAAGTTGCCATAATATAGCAACCGAAAAAAATGCCAAAATATAAACGACCAGAATTGAAAATTTTATCGTCACAAAAACACCGGGCTATTTTTCATCGCGAGACCATAAAAAATCATTATGGTCTCGTAAAAAACTTCGCAGAAACTATTTCGCCAATTCGAAAATGGACAAAATAAATGTCCATTTTCCCAAATCCAAAAAAACTTTCAGGGCACTTTTCTGCAATTTTACAATATATATTAGATATTTGACTTAAAGAACGAACATCTAACCAACTTAAAGAACCTGTGTTATTTAGCCAAGTAGTCCACTGCGCTCAACAATACCCGTTCCTGGTCAGAGAGCCGTTGGAAGATGAGACATTCGTCAAAATTCAGTCTGAAGTGTCTTTGTCTAAACCCCTTGCACACGAGGGCGATGCCTCCATCCGTGAATTTCGTGTCGCACAGCAAGGCCCCCTGCGACAAACTCATATTTTCGGGATCTTTGATAGATACCCATCGAATATACGCCCCTGATTGCAGTGAGGAGACGTCGTCTATATACCTATAATTCTCCAGCTTGTTCATCATAGACTCGTGCGTGGTTTCGTCCAACTCAATCTCGTTGAGTATGTTGGATATGGACTCCTGGATCTGCTGTGACGTGGAGTCTATTATGTTTTCATTGTTATCGTTCTCCAATGCCTCGAGTAGTTTGGCAATGTCCATATAAATATATAACTCATTATATCTTTATATTTAGTTAGTTAGTTAGAAGAGTGAGAACCCGCCAAACCCACCCACCTCGCTGGCAGCAACCGGTTCATTCATCCCACCAAATCCTTCTGCTGTTGCTCCTCCACCGGGCACATTGGCGTTTTGCAACGGGTTGGGTGTATCCTGGTACATGTTGGTGTAGTTGGGAATCTGGTCACTTGTGGGCAAGTTGTTTATGTTGGTGGTACCACCGACAGATTGTGTATCCCCTCCCATTGCGTGATTAATTGCTGACTGGGAATGAGTCATTTGTTGCTGCGGTGGAGGACCCTGACCGCCCTGTGAGATTGGTTGAGAAACCTTGACGTTACCGCCCTTTTTAACGGGCTGGGGAGAGGTGCCGTTCCACGCATCAGATAATCTGACTGTGAGAATGTTCACCTTTTCGCCCAGCTTGGTCTGAAGACTCAGCGTTATCATCAGGACAGCCAGGATTATGTAAGTTACCCTAAACTCGGGGTATTTCACGCCGCTATATGTAGGGACGTAATCGACTATGCGATGAATAAAAAGGATGCCTAAAAACATTATCACGGACTGCAGAACGACTTCGAGTACCAACTCAACATTGCCCTTGTTTTCATCCGCTTCTGGCACGTATTTCTGCATTGTCTTGTTTATTCCTACAATGGGTAGAAGCGCTAGAAGCGTATACTGGACAATGTTCAGCATGTCCGCCTTTGAGTCGCCATCGAAATTAAATACATGTTTTATGAACCCTGAGACTGAATTTGTATTATCTAAACTTTCCATATGTTTTATAGGAAGAAATTAAAATATACGAATGTGGGTTATTCCAATGTTTTCATGCGTAGAAAATACTTAAAAACATTGTTTGTAAAATATACAATGAGTAGTTCAAGATCAGTTGCGGCTGCAAGAGCCAGACGTGCGGGCGGAGACTCTGGTACATTGAAACAGCAACAGCTAAGAAATCCTCAATATATGCAAAATTCACAACAGCAGCAGCAACAGCAACAGCAGCGTCAACAGCAGCAGCAGTCCGTTGGTAGTTCTCAATCTATCGGACAGCCTGCAAATTCTCCTGATACCAGGTTATCCGTGTCAGATGCATTTGCGCTGGTAACTATCCGGTTGGGGCGGGTGGAGACTATACTCCAGAAATTGGATATGAATGATGTTGCTAAAAAAATGTCCGGAGACGATGATGAGTCTGTGTCTACAAATATCAGTAGCGTTATCATAAAATCGATGGTGAGTCGTATGGATGATTTAGAAAACAAAGCCACCAATGGTATTTCCGTGGAGGAACACGACGAGGTGGTCTCCATACTTGAGGAGAAGGTATCCACCATCGAAGAGGAGATGAGACAACTGAAAGACACACTATTCAAACTACAAACCATGACACTGGATATCAACCATCGTCTCGTTAGTTCTTCTGTGAGTACACCATCCGTCAACTCGAATGACACGGACAATAGTATGGTGCCAATGGATGTCGTGGACGAGACGTCTGCTTCACAAGACCAGAGTCCTCCTACGTTCTCTGCCAAGGAGATTTCCGCCGAACTAAGCGGTGATCCTGCGGGCGTTGAAGAGGATTCTCAAACGGAAGACGACCCTCTCCCCGTGGAGAGTGTCGAGGAGGGTGTCAGTGCCGAAGACTCCGTTGAGTTGAGCGCTGAGACATAAACTGCGTCGATATAGATCGGTAAATTTATACGTGTTGGACAACCTAGTAATACGTATAAATTCGAAAAAAGCATTGTCTGCGACTATTAGTTATGGAACTATTGATAGGAGTATTTATCTTTTGTGTTGTGTTGTTTGTGTATCTGCACGTAAATTTCCAATTACGAACAAGCGATGATTTAGAGGTATATGAGGTAGAAGATGTCGCCAAAAATCGCCTAGAGGAAATATGTGATCTTAGGCAGCCGGTGATTGTTGACTACCACAATCCACACATCTCAGAATCAATTACCCGGTCTAATTTGGAGACAACGTACCCGGCGTTTGAGGTGAAAATACGCAATGTTGCCGAAATAGGTACTGATGACGTATTCTTACCGCTCCAGATGCGAGAGGCCACCAAGCTGCTGGGTGACGGCAACAGGTCGCAATATTATTCTGAGAACAACACCGATTTTCTTCAGGATACGGGTGCCATAAAAAGTATGAAGTACAACGACGAGTACATACGTCCGTATATGGTATCCAATTGTAATTATGACGTTATGTTTGGCGCGGAAGGCGTTTGTACGCCATTCAGGTATGAGATAAATTACCGCAACTACTTTTATATCACGGAGGGGGACGTTGTTATCAAACTAGCCCCTCCCAAAAGCTCCAAGTACCTTGCCGAGTATGAGGATTACGAGAATTTTGAATTTCGGTCGTCTATCAACCCGTGGAATGTGCAGCCTACATACCGCGCCGATTTTGACAAGGTCAAGTGTTTAGAGGTAAAGTTGACCGCCGGTAAGCTCATCTACATCCCGCCTTATTGGTGGTATAGTATTCAGTTTGGAAAAGGATCGACCATTGCGTGTTTTAGATACAGAACGTATATGAACAATATGGCCATTCTTCCGCGACTTGTGATGTACATGCTGCAAAACCAAAACATAAAAAGGGATGTTGTTCGGAAAGTGCATACGTTGTCACCGGACGTAACCGATACCCTTGTTCCGCCGGATGGAACAGAGACCACCGATGCAATTGAAGAAAAAAATGATAGTCCATAATTTGATATGATATAATATAATATATAAAGCTGCCATCATATATTATAAAAGAGTATGTACAAAATCCATATTGGCGACAGGAGATACACAACCTGGACATTTCTTAACGTGGTGACTTTTGCGCCTGTCGAACTGCCAGTTACTCATCCCGCGGAACTCAAGTTGCTGTCCAACGACATTGTGAATGTAACGGATGGTATTGTAAGTTTGGAGTTTTCATCTGTGCGGGCCATGGAGAATATCCCCGGAGTATTGGATTTGAAATCAGGCAAAACATACGGACGTGAGAACGGGACGGCTGGAAGACTTCTCTACAAGGTAGTGCCGGACGATATGCGCCTTCCCGTTTTCCTGGTTCCGTACGAGCAGAAGCAAATGGGGTTCTCCAAGGTCTTTGTGAATCTGTACGTGACATTCAGGTTTGTTTTGTGGGAGGGCAAGCATCCTCTTGGGAAATTAACAAGCACGATAGGGTCGGTTGACACGCTCCCCACCTTTTACGAGTACCAGCTGTATTGCAGGAGTCTGAATGCATCCATTCAAAGGTTCAACAAAGACGCGAGTAAAGGAGTGAAGATGTTGTCTGGCGGAGATGGATTGGATGGCATACTGCAAACGCACTCGGAGATTGAAGATCGGCGCACGGCGGAGTGGAACGTCTTTACCATTGATCCGGAGTCGAGCGTGGATTTTGACGACGGGTTCAGCATACGAGAAAATGAGAATGGAGTCGTTCTGAGTATTTATATAGCAAATGTAACTATACTGCTGGATGCGATGAATTTGTGGGACTCGTTTTCCAGGCGCGTCTCTACCATCTATTTACCTGATCGCAAGCGACCGATGTTGCCCACCATCCTGTCCGACAACTTGTGTAGTCTTCAGGAGAAGGTCACTCGGTTTGCACTGGCAATGGACATACGTCTGGACAAAGATACCTACGAGATAGTGGACATATCCTATAAGAATTGCGCTGTGCGCGTGACAAAAAATTATCGGTACGAGGAAGCATCCTTGTTGGTGCACACAGACTACACTTTGTTAAACGCAGTGACCATTCAATTGGCCAAACGTTACAAATACATACAACATATCAAGAATAGCCACGACGTGGTGTGTTACTTGATGACGCTGATGAACTACAAGTGTGCCCAGAACCTGCTTGGGCATAAAAACGGACTATTTCGGTCGAGCGTTTTGAAGAATGATGCTGCCCAGGTGGTGCCCCCGTCACTGGATGAGAATGTGGAAAAATTCATCAAGATCTGGTATAGTTCTGGCGGGCGATATATAGACGCCGCGACACTGGGTGAAGATTACAGCGCGATACGCCACGAGCTCATTGATATGGATGCGTATGTGCATATAACGAGTCCCATTCGCAGACTAGTTGATCTGTTGAATATGATAAAATTTCAGGAAAACAACCACCTGATTGTTCTCAGCGACAATGCTTCGCAGTTTTATAAAGAATGGACATCCGAGACCGAATTGGAATATATCAATACCACTATGCGGTCTATCAAGAAGGTACAGAACGATTGCTCCATGTTGGAATTTTACACAAACAACCTCGATACGCTGGATGAGTGGTATGACGGGGTTATGTTCGACAAGCTACTTCGAAACGATGGGAGCTTTCAGTATGTCGTGTATCTTAGCAAATTGAAACTCACCTTACGGATCAATCTACACGAAGAATTCGCGAATTTTGAACAACGTCGCTTCAAGCTGTTCCTCTTTGACGATGAAGAGAATTTGCGGAAAAAGATACGCTTGCAGCTACTCGAGTGATGGGCGGGTCTATCGTCGAAATCTATTTAGTTTCAGTGTCACTGCGGGGGTGCTGTATTGTACCTTGTAGTTCCTAGATGCAATTGCATTGTCCGTTGGTGTCAGGTAAGGCTGTAAACTTTTGTTTGCAGCCATTGAAACGGCCTCGGGATGGGTGATCCTGAACTTGGGGGTCATTTTGTTCTTTATTTGAACCAGTACCATTCTTCTGACTGCGCTACATAGGTTGCAGCTGCAGCCTTCGTCGAAATAGTGGTCTGCCTCAATATCGCGAACCGATTGGTTTTCGTCTGAAATCGTGCTGTACACCTTGTAGTCCGACACCGAAAATGCTGAAAAATCATCTGTTGATCGGCCTGTAAGTTTGGAAACGTATTCGGCCTGTTCTGTTGGGGAAAGGTAGAACTTGAAATGGGGGTCGGCCTGCATATGCGCGATAAAATTTGATGGTACTCGATAACCAGCCTTGAAAGCCTTGTACACATCACCTAGTGCCAGGTTGTCGCGCTGGTAGTCCTTGATGATGGTTATCTCTGCACCCAGAACCTCCTTGAGAATCCTTCCCCACTCAGCAGAGTCTCGGAGGCGGATTTTCAGATACGTGATATTTTCCTGTTTTTGTACGATGTATCCAGTGTTGAAATTGAATGTAAAATTGGGAGGAGAAGTTAGTTCTGTGTTTTTCTCGTAAAAGTAGTCCCTATGAGCAATATGGGGAAATATCTGGTTGAATCTTGTGACTAGACGTTTCATATGGTACTTCTTGACGTTGCCTATAGATGTGTTGAAGTGGTAGGCTGCCAATTTGCCAAAATACTCTGACATTTTACGTTCAAGCGGCTCGCGGTAGATGTCTATCACATATACATTCCGTCCTAGAGACGAATTGTAGTCGATTATTTCTTGTATGCTCACCCCGGAGATACCAGTTAAGATGTGTAGCATCGTCTCGTCGTGAATATGAAAAATCTTGAATAGATGGGTCGCAGAGAGACGTAGCGACGAAACCAGACTTGTAGACCCAACTTTGGGTGGGCAGTATACGAAAATGATACCTCGGTGCGTGTCCTTGTCCAATCCCAGTTTAGTGTTTGTGCGTGCAAGTAAGTTTGATTTTTCGGACATATAATGACGCTACAAAGAAATAACGTAATAGTTACACAAATTGGGTCAATCCCACCAACGTGTTGTGTGTAATGTACTCAATGGATGCTCCTCCGCCGGTGGATATGTGGGTCAATTTGTCAACATACTTCTTGTCAAACGTTTCCACAAACCCGCCGGTGTCGCCTCCTCCAACAATGACTTTTTGGTCAGGATTATTATTTGTAGATTGGTACAAAAGTCCCATTAATATAACGCTGCCGTTCTTATATTTGTCTTCTTCGACGACACCTAAAGTTCCGTTCCAAAAAACAATGGAGTGTTCCAACACGAGATTGTGCAGAGTGACAATTGACTTGGGACCAATATCGTAGAAATTCTCGTCTTCTTGTAATACATCCATCCAGTCGGCAATTCCTTTGTCGTAAACGCCATCCGTGACGATGTGGGTGTTTCTAACAACGGGTGGGTCGGTGAAATTTTTCGCCACAAGCCCGTCTTCCATTACGAATATAGCTGCCCTGTTGGAAGAGATTGTTTCATAGTAGGACGCCATGTCATTCTTAACCAGCGCGTTGATGTTGCCGCCGCAGATGTAGATGGTATCTACCTTCCTAGACAATTCCTTGAGGAGTTCCAACTTGTCGTGGATTTTCGCACCACCGATAATGGCAAGTGTCTTTTGTTTGTATGGGTTCTCTGTGATCAGTTTTAGCGCCGACAACTCTTTTTGTATGAGATATCCGTAGGCGCGTTCTTTGCATTGAACCCCTGTGATGCTCAGATGGGATCTGTGTAAGCACCCGAATGCGTCGTTAATGTACACGTCGCCTAGCTGCTGCAGTACGTTGTTTGCTACGTTATCGGGACCAATCGTCGTTGCATCGGTTTCTTCCTTGTGAAATCGTACATTCTCCAGAAGATACACCCTGTACTCTTCGTTTTTCATAACCTCCAGCGTTGGGGCGGCTAGCCCATCCTTCAGAAACCCGACTGCGCACCCCAAGTGCTTTTCCAGGACCTTTACGATTTTGTATAAGCTATGTTTTTCGTCCCGTTTGTCTGGTCTTCCGAAATGGGATGTGATAATGACACGCTTCGCCCCAGACTCGATGATTTTTCTCAGTGTGGGTACGGCAGACTTGACCCGGTGGTCACTTGTTATAACACCATCCTTTACCGGGACGTTTAAATCGAGACGGACTATCACGTTCTTGTCTGCAAGTTCGACGTTGTCTATAAAGAAATTGCTTGCGACCTTGTGGTTCAGCATCACCTCCGCCATTTTCACCACCTGGCTCGAGTAAGACCATTCGTTGTCGTACCAAACCATAATCTTGAAGTTGTTTCGCCCCAATTCCATACAGGCATTAGCGTCTACAATCGACGGACACGTTGTGGTAAGAAAATCAGAGCTGACCAACCCGTCGTGGCATAGTTGAATGTACGGACACGCGGACATTGCCTCAAGTATTTCTTTGAGCGTCGTGGATGTTTTCAGCTCCACATTTAAATCGACCAATGATACGTTGTTCACGGGAACGCGCACGGATGTGCCGGTGATCTTTCCTGTCATGTAAGGAAGGACTTTATAAATGGAGGAAGACGCGCCAGTCGTGTGGGGGATGATGTTATTGAATATAGATCTGCACGTTCTGTTTAAGGAATTTGCCGAATCAACCACCTGTTGGCTAGATGTTGCTGCGTGAATGGTTGTAAAGTTTGAAGCGACGATGTTGTATTTTTTTTCTAAGAAAGAGAGAACGGGAGTGATGCAATTGGTTGTGCACGATGCGTTGCTCACGATTTGTTCACCATTGTACGCGTCGTGGTTTGCGCCATACACAAAGAGGGGTGTGTCGTCTTTGGCGGGCGCGGTCATAATCACCTTTTCTACCTTGTGTTGACCTATTTTTGCCTGTGTCAGGTAAGCCCCGGTTGCGTCAATCAATATCTGAACGTTGTAGTCGTTCCACGTGAGATTCGCGGCGTCTTTGTCTCGAAAAATGCGTACATTTTGTCCATTCACCTTAAAATTGTCATTGTCTATGATCTCCACTTCAAAGTCGTTGTTGTATTTATGTACGGAGTCGTTTTTCAAATAGCTGGCGATCTTGTTAATGTCCAGCCCCGGAGCATTGATTGCTGCAACATAGAACGAGTCGTGTCTAAGCATCAAGAGAAACACAGCCTTCCCGATGCGTCCGAACCCGTTTATCCCCACTGGTTGCATTATATGGTGGACATAGAAATAATTATACGAATACAAACTAAAATTTCTCGCATGAACGCAACGCAATTCCAGACTATGTTCCCAAAACAACATAAAGACATTGTAGTTATCCATACTATAATGAGCGATTCCGACAAAGGAACATCTTCTGAGCTGCGGTTCATGGGCAGAGTAAAGTGGTTTAACAACAAGTCTGGGTATGGATTTATCACTGCCACAAGTGGTGATATGGACGGAACCGATGTGTTTGTTCATCATTCCTCCATTGTTGTCTCGAACCAACAATATAGATATCTCGTGCAGGGCGAGTACGTGGAGTTCTCCTTGAGCGAGATTGTGGACGGCAAGCACAAGTACCAGACCGCCTCTGTGACTGGTATTAACAAGGGAATGTTGATGTGTGAGACGCACCATACCATCAGGATGTCTCGACACGCTGGCGCGAAGGAGGGCGAGGAACAGGACGAGAGTACTCCCCGAACTCCTAAAAGAAGAACAAACAAGGTTCGTGGTAGTGGTCCCAGGGACGATGTCGCTTTTGCGCAAGAAAAGAGTGACGAGGGAACTCAGCAGGAGGAGATTGCCGTAATCTAAATCTAATTCTAATCCATACCATATTATTGTTTACTGCATTCAGTAGTAAACAATCAACCCATCCGACGCCTACGCTTCTTAGCGCCTGTGTCCTTGCACGTCCGTCTTCGACGCGAGCTCCTTCTTGACCTCCCCCCACCACACCCCTTGTACGGAGCGCACGAGCTTTTCATTGTGAATCCTCGCACCTTACCGCGCACACACCTCTTTCTTGAAAACCGCCTTGGAAGTGAAAATACTTTCTTATCTGTTTTCCGGTAGCACTTTGTGGATGACGATGATGATGCGCAGCAGCTTTTCATTCTGTCCGTCTTATTGTAAAAATAGATTATAATTTGGCAGACTTCCTCTTTTTGTAGTGGCGACAATATCGAGAAGTCCGGCAAGCGACTCTGGTATGGCTGTGTTATGTGTTGCCAAGATAAGTTTCGTCTTTTCCTCGCGAATTTCGTCGTTTGTAAATTGTTTATTTGCCCATGGTAGATCTCTTTGCGAGATAAACAACAGCGCGTAAAGAAGCGACTCGACGTCGTCTATGTATTCTGGAGAATAGCAGTTATGTACCTCCCTGCTCATATAGTTGGGTGTACCTATACACGCACGAACCTTGGTGGATGCGGGTTTGCATTGTCGCGCAAAGCCAAAGTCGATAAGATACAATGTCTGCTTCTCTCGATCAAACACGAAGTTTTCGGGTTTTATGTCGCAATGGACGATCTGCATAGTATGAACATCTTTGATAATTCGAAGCATTTCAACGCCAATCGTTGTAAGATGTCCCGGGTCCGATGCGGAAACGGGGACGTGGTGTTTTAAATTTTCTCCCAGTAAAGGCAAGATAATATACATATTTTCCGCGTCTGTGCCAAACCATTTAAGTTTAGGAACACCGCCAACATCCTTCAAAAAATTGTAAATTCTAGCCTCATGTTTCAAGCTGTTGGTCTCTCCCCGCCGCTCAATCTTGATGGCAACACGTTCGTTTGTTCTGGTGTGGCGACCGGTGTGGATAGAACCGAACCCCCCAGACGCAATAAGCCCCTCTATTTTGTATTTGTTTATAAGCATAATAATTAATGCATATACTTTTTATATGTGTTAAGTATATGTATAGTGTTCTACCGAGCGCGGTGAGAGGGTACCTGCGAGACCATCGGTTCTTTGTGTATTCTATTGTCATATACATACTGATCAACATAATTGAAAATTATGTTCATTACAATATCGGAAAACATACAGAGGACGACAGATTTATTGTTCTTACCACACCTTCTAACAAAGACTGGGTCAAACTTGTAGTGGTTATGTTGGCGTTTGCAGTGATCCACGCGTTTCTCGTGAATCACGTCAAGGACAAATGGAATCTGTAAGCATTACAAATCCGCAACAGGTTTCTTTGTTTCTTCGTCTATCTTTGTTGTGATGTTTTTCATAGGCTCCGTCTCCTCTTTTTCCTCCACCTTCACCTTCACCTTCACCTCCTCGTCCTCGTCCTCGTCATTCTGCTTTTCCAAAAAGCATCGGACGCACGCAAATAGATAGAGAACGGCTGCGATGACGCGCGAATGCTTCTTGACGCCATCGCGAATCTCCTCTTTGATCTCCTCCACCTCGCTTTTTGCGTCTCCGTGAGCCTCTTTCATCTCCGCGTCAATATCTCCCATTGCCTTGGAAACCTCCTTCTCGGTCTCTGCCTGCACCGAGTCCACATCTCTTACCAAAGACTCCATTTCTTCTTCGGCTAGTTTGCCAGCATTTTCCGCCTTTACGCTCATTGTATATAGTGTGCACACATTTTACTAAATTGTTTTTCGTATTTGAATGAACAATTCATTAAATATACAAACTCTGGTTGGTAGCGACAAATTTTGTCACGAGGGTGGGAATCTCCCGAAGCGTCTTGAGGAAGTCCATCCGCCCCTTCAGCTCCGCAACCTTTTCCATCTCGCGCGCGATATTCACGATCTTCATGACTGCCTTGGTGAATTCTCCCAAAAATATCTGCTTGTGTGCATCTAGTTTCTGGAGAAATAAGCGACACTCGCCCTCGCTGCTGCAATCGCACCATTGTTCGATATAATCCAGTAAATCGTATGTCATCTCATAGTCAGTACCCGAATGAATGTTGTTCTCCTCCTCCATCTTATAGTAGTCGTCTAACCGGGTGTTTGTCTCGCGAACTATGTCCAGCGTGATCGGGTCGTCGCACCGGGGAAGTGTAGCTTTCATATCTTCCGGAACCGAAAGGTTCGTGAAACAAGAAAAGAGCGCGACCAGTTGCTTGGCGGACATCTCAAAGAGTCTTCCGCGTTCTATCAAGTCTGCAAACACAAGACAATGGACCTCGTGGAACTGGCTCGCGAGCCGTCCCTTCTCGGACAACACCAGATCGCTGTCCTCCGTCGTCGATGTGAACCCCATTGTGTTGAGAATATCAATGACTCTGTCGACATTTGTTCCCAAATATTTGTCCATCTGCAGAATGTTCTCCCGCAGCTCGTTAATCTTGTCCGCCGTCTTGTAGCTTTCGTTCATTTGTCGCTTGTCCTCGCCGATACTCTTGTATCGAGATGCGATCTCGGTCATTCTTTTCTCCGCGTCCTTTCTCTTTTTGTTCTTTAATCCGCGCATCGAATCTTCGATCATTAGGTATTCCTCGACGATGTCGTAGGGTGTCTTCATGAACACCGACTGCTTGTTTTCCTCCATTGCGACAATGTCATTCTTGATTTTTTGAATGTCATTTTCAATGTCTCCCTGCACCATACTCCGTTTGGCGTATTTGGTAAAGTCGGTATTTCCAGTGTACAACAGATTGATGATAAAACCAAACGACACCTTGAATTTGCTCGTCAGCGTCTGTGGAACACCCGACATCATCGACTTGTAGTTTGTGATATCTATCTTTGGAAACAGATTATTGAGGTGGATCACGTTGCCGATGGTGTCAATGCCGCGTCTCCCCGCTCGACCACTCATCTGCGAATACTCGTGAGAGTGCAGGATCCTGTTGGAGTTGCCGTCAAATTTGTTCGTGCTCGTGAATAGCACTGTGCGCGTAGGCATATTCACGCCAATGCTGAAGGTTTCCGTTGCAAATAGCAGTTTGATGTAGCCCTTGCCGTAGAGAATCTCCACCATTTCTTTGAACACTGGCATGACCCCCGAATGGTGGATGGCGATTCCCTTTTCCAGCAACCTCACCATACTTTCGTATTCTGGGAGTTGAATGTACTCGTTGAAATTCGGCAGTCTGCGAATGATCTGCTCGCATTCGCTTCGAATCGTATATGGCACCTTCGAATCGTCTTCCAGCAAACTGGTGGTAATCTCGTTGGCGCATATTTCCAATTGCTTGCGCGACAATACAAAACACAACGCAGGAAGCATTTCGTGCTCGACCATATACTTGCACACCTGGTTGAGAACGTGGGGGCGCGTAACCCGTATCTTGTTGAGTTCAAACATATCCAGCATCTTGCGCATATTGTGGAAATAAGGCTCGTTGAACTTGCCCTTGGCGCTCTGGATCTCAAACAGCTTGTTGGTTGCTGCCTTGATTTCTTTTTGTTTTTCCTTGTCTTTCACGTGCTTAAACACCGAGCTGTTCGCGGTGACGAACGAATAGTGTGTAAGCGGGACAACTCGATGGTTCGTCGACGCCAAATAAACCATTTTGGTGCTCTTGAAAAACTCGCTATCGCCGCGTGTTTCGCACCACTTGGCGAAACGTTCTGGTGTGGCAATCGTCGCCGAAAGCATCACCATCTGCACGTGTTCTGGAAGCAACATAATTGATTCCTCCCATACACGCCCTCTGTCTGCATCGTTGATGTAGTGGATCTCGTCAAATACCACGCACGCCAGTTCGTTGTCAAAGTCCATATCGAACTCCAGCAAGGACGACGCCACGCCGTTCTGTTTGTTGTAGAGCGTGTTCATGAGAATCTCGGTAGTCATGATGAGTACATCCGCCTCGGGGTTGGTCTTGATGTCTCCGGTCAAGATACCGAAAGAGATGTGTGGATATTTGTTGGTGAACTCGTAAAATTTTTGGTTGCTTAGAGCTTTGATCGGTGCGGTGTAGATCACCTTCTTGCCTTGCGCCACGAAGTGCTCGATGGCGAACTCTGCGGGGAGAGTTTTGCCGGATCCCGTGTGCGCAGTCACTAGCACGTGATGTCCTTCGACGATGCTCTCGATTGCATATTTTTGAAAAGTACTGAGCTCGAACGGGTACTTTTCAAAGTGGGTCTTGTATGTTTTTTCACACCCTTCAGGGTAAGAAGGCGGGCAAATCTTTACCATGTTGTATAACCTATATTGATGACAAGTCTTTATACTGGTTTTGTAAATGCGTAACGCCAGGAAATTAGTTATACACTAGATAATATATATGGTAAAGGTCATTGACGTCTTTCCTTTCTATAACGAACTGGAAATGTTGGAGTTTAGATTTGCTGAGTTGTATGACGTAGTAGACCATTTCGTCATTGTGGAAGCTGCGCACACCTATGTTGGTAACCCGAAGCCTTACTATTACGAAGAGAACCAAGAGAGATATGCTAAATACAAGGACAAGATCATACACATAAAGGTTGCAGATATGCCAAACACAGGCGATCCATGGATAAACGAAGAACATCAGAGAGATTGTGGTATATGGGGAATCTTAGAGGTACCTGGTCTGGATGAGCGCGATATTGTTATTTCTACCGATTGTGATGAGGTTATGAACTCCAATTCAATCCGGCAATTCAAATTCATGATCGAACAGAACAACCTGACAGACTATTTGTACAATTTAAAAATGGTTTTGTACTACTACAATTTGGAAAATAAGCGGGACGAATATTGGGATATGGGGAAAATTATGTCCTACAAATCGCTCTGTGGCAACAATGGTAAGCTTCACTTTGTTCGGACCAGACCAACTCTCTTAAATATGTACATAGAGACACTTCCCAGATGTGGCTGGCACTTTTCTTACTTCGGAACTCCTGACGCGATTCGAAACAAAATCCAGAATTTCTCTCATCAAGAGTTTAACAACATCAAGTATACCGATGTCGACAAGATTGCAAGCAAGATAAACGAGAGCAGAGATTTGTTCCCCACGAGTATCAAATGGTCGCGAACAGAGATAGCCGCCAATGATTATCTGCCAAATAACTGGAGAATCTTAGAAAAAATTGGAAACTAAAGATGGATGGACAAGGAGGCTGCAATAAAGCGCATTGCTGATTACACGTCAGACACCATTACATTGTTTGAAATCAACGCGCGCGGTGTCGTCATTCTGTAGTCTTGCGCATTATTTGTTCTCTCCTTAAAAGGGTAACGACTCTCCTCATCCACCGCACACGCACCGCCCCCTGCACTTCGTTTTGCATCGTTTCCCGCATCCGTACATAGTCTTCGCTCTGCGCCTTGATTTGGGACGAGTTGTCCTAGATATTTTCGATCCTGATGATTTCCTTTTCAGAGACTTGCGTGCCTTTCGCGATCTGCGAGTCTTGTTTTTGATACCCTTCTTAGGTGCCATTATACTATACGACTAGATTAAATTGTTTCCCTAATCGATATAAAGAGATATATGGTATATAGTCTAGGAGTGCATAATGCAGTCCTGGTCTGCCCTTATAGCTCAGTTGGTTAGAGCATCGGTCTTATGAGCCGAAGGTCTGCGGTTCGAGCCCGCATAGGAGCATTGTGTGGGGGCACGTAAAACACCCAGTGCGTGGATGTCCGAGTGGTCTAAGGAGCCAGACTTAAGACCTGGTGCTTCACAGCGCGTGGGTTCAAACCCCACTCCACGCATATGGTGTATATACTGCATATGGTGTGTGAAATGTGAATAATATAGATGAGGTGTTTTGTGTTGTGTGTATGTATTCTGTGTTGTGTGTATGTGTTCTGCTCCTATAGTGTAGTGGTTATCACATTTGCCTTTGAAGCAAATAACCTGGATTCGAATTCCGGTAGGAGCTGAAACAGGATGGCGCAGAGGCAGCGCGTCAGGCTCATAACCTGAAGGTCAGAGGATCGAAACCTCTTCCTGTTATGTTGGTCCGGTATGGGAATGACATATTGTCTTTCCGCCGTTTGACCAGTCTCTTATGAGACAAACCCGGTTAGCTCAGTTGGTAGAGCGCCAGACT